>OGQM01000794.1_pt1 | contig 25135 bp, 15 predicted proteins | sample 1553191 | NCBI WGS metagenome assembly OGQM01 (sample SAMEA2579954, study PRJEB22360) | human gut metagenome | biome: human gut; feature: human-associated habitat; material: faeces | place: Denmark | collected 2008/2010 | reverse complement strand
CTAGAGTTGCTTTAGTAGTAATTCCGTCCTCTCCCATTACATAATATCTGCCGTCAGTAGTAATTGCCATTTCACCAAAGGAGCCGTTCTTCTGTGACTCTGCTATAGCATCTTTTAGTTGAGTTTTGCCCTCTCTAAGTCTTGCCATTAGTTGAAGAGTTCTTCTATAAGCTGTGGCAGTTTGATTTGGATTGAATGGGTTGTTCTGACTACTGAATAGATTACCTATTTCTTCAGCTACTGCATCAGTATCACTAATAAGTCCTTCTTTATACAGAGCAGTAATCAATGACTTATCTATACCTCCTATTGTATTCTTATCTGCTTCTACATTGCTACTCATTGCTCCTTCAACATAGGGAGCCGTAGGTTGCGGTTGAGGAACGTTAGTATAGCTAACAAAGGCGGGAATGCCCCCGCCCTGTAGCTTCTGTATTTTATTTATTATTTCCATGACATTCCTTTCTTAATTAGTTCAGAAGTTAATGAAGACATATGTTTAATCATATCAGCATGTTGCTTCTTCGCTGCCATTATGTCTTTATGGAATTGCTTATTATCTGCTAGCATTCTTCTGTTGAAATCCTTAGCTCTTTGAATTATAATCCTTTCCTGGGCTGTCAACCTTCCACCCTTAGCATAAGTATATGGGGTATTAGGAGAAGGAGTAGTTCTTTGGAACATCCAAGGCATTCCAACATTATTTCTAGAATAATTAAGCATATCTGTATTGTACTGTCTTAATAATTGTTGCTGTTTAGCTGTATCCCCAGCTTGAACTGCTGCATCATATTGTGGCTGCATTGTAGATAGTAACCCCTGCCTATAAGATTCAGCATCGTATTGTTTACGAGCTGCTCTATTCTGTCTGAATTGATTTTCAATGCCAGATAGGTAAGGATTAATAACTTGCTGATAATTAGCTGTAGTCTTAGCAGAATCAATTTGCGCCTTAGCAGCATCAATTTGTAGCATTGAAGCTCTATTTCTATTGGCAACATCAGTTCTTCTAGCTTTAGCAGCATCCGACTCTTGTTGAGCCATCATTCTTGTCTTATAGAACATATCAGCATCAGCCATATCTCCTTGGAATCTTATATCACCAGCTTTGTTCTGTGCTTCTAATTCTCCAGCAAGCTGAAGCGATGCATCAGAAGTTCTAGGTCTAGCGGCAAGAGATGTCAAATTAGAAGCTTGCCTATCAGCAGATGCTTTAGCAAAGTAGTTACCAGTAATGGGTACAGTGTTCTCATATGTATCTATTAGCAATGGTTTTAGTCCAGCTTTGTACTGTTCAGCTGCCTTGTTATTAGTTGCCAATCCTCCAACCATTCTGCCTAATGCTATCACATCCTCTGGCAATACACTAAAACCTCCTAAACCTTTCTTTTCACCTCCAGCTGCTCCGCGTACAGTACCGTCTCCGGCAGCTTTCTGTGACCTTTTAGCATCTCTAATTTGCTTCTTAGTAGGATTACTACCCATAGCTGGAACTGGAGATTCTAGTTTAGTTGGCATAGCTGGTTGTGGATTTCCACTAGTAATACCTGCTGCCTTAGCTTTAGGCATAAAATTCAACATCCCGGTGTCTAAATTCTTAACAACATCAATATTATCATTAACTCCAGCTCTAACTTTAGCTAGATTATCAGCACTGATATTGTTAGTTCCTAGATGTCTTAACCAAGTTTGGTCTCCTGCATATCCGTCAGCAGTCCATTGAGTACCCTTGTCAGAACTTCCACCTCTACCTGTTATTCTACCAGATTTAACCAGACTAGCCATAGTTCCAGTATTCACTTTAGTATTAGTATTAAAGTTAGTCTGATAGTTAGCTACGTTCTGATTATAAGATAATCTAGAAGCCCCAGGCTTAGTAGCAGTAAATCCAAGATTACTGTAATCTCTTTGCATATTATTGTATGTACTAGCATTTGCTGGGTTAATCATGCCTAATGTGTCGTTGTAACCAGCACTTCCTAAGACGTCTGTGTTCCAATTCAAATCATTAGCAGATTGTACATTACGTATAGCTTTACCTCCTTGATATTTAGGAATTAACACTCCTCCGTTAGCTTTCTCAGTAACTCTGTCATCCTTAGACTTCTTCTTAGTCTTAGGTTTAGATTGCTTCTTAGGAAGTTCTCTTTTAACATGAGCAGTACTACGTTTGGGCGGATTAACTAATTCCCATAAGTATCTGGCATTCTTATCGGTAATCTTATTAGTAGGAGTAACAGTAATTTCAGTTGGAGTTGGTGGAGCGTATATGTTTCTTCTAGGAGTCATATCCTCATATCCAAAATCCTTTTTATTCTTAACTGCTTCATCCCATACTTTATTGTACTCACGTTCAGCTACTGGTTGGAATACTTCTCTGTAAGTCCTTTCCTTATTAGCTCTAGCTGCTCCAGCTAATGGCTGTTTAGGTGAAGGTTGATTAGTAGCCCATGCAGTCAAAGCTTCATTTCTAGCTTTTTGAGCTTCTCTAGCTTCAGCCTGCTTATTAAGTCTTTCATTCCTAATAGCTTCATTACGTCTGTTTCTATCTCCTGTGGCTCTAGTTTGTGCCAGCTTGTTTGGGTCAGTAATGTCTACAACTTGTCTTGACTTACCATCTCCCATGTAAAATACCCTGTTAGACGGAGTTACTTGATTAGGGGCAGGTAACGCCAACAGCTCTGAAGGCTTAACTGTACTTTGATTCTTACCTTTAGCACTTTTAGCATTTCTAGCTCTTTTATAAGCTTGAGGATGTACGACTCTATTATAAGCATTTCTGACTCCCGGAATCTTCAAGCTAATAGGATTGAATGTACCTATCCACTGTTCTCCAGGCCCAAATGTGTGCTGTAGAGGTAAGTCTCCAGAATATGTAGTCACTGGTTTACTAAAGTCATAATAAGGAGTAGTTTCAACCTTAGCAACACCTTTACCTTTACCAAAACCTCCCCAAGACTTAGCTTCCTCAAGTCTGATACCAGTATCTTTAAGTAGTTTATTCTGTGCGTCAATACTAGTAGCGGCTTCAACTTGTTTAGCAATGTTAGAGTTTACCTTTCTCCACCCCTGTGGAGTCTTCATCCATACAGTATCAGCAGATTTAGCAGCTTCCACATGAGACTTTCCTTTAGAAGCTCTATGAGTAGCAGCTGCTCCTCCTAGTACTACTTGCATAGAATTTAGAATGTTTCTCCAATCACCTACAGTTAAAGACTCTCCTTTCTTTACTTTATTCCAAGTATTAATATATTCTCCTCCATTTGATAGTCCTTGGTAAGTTGCCAAAGCAGTTGTCATTAATGGAGCAAACCTACTAACATTCTTAATAATCTTTGGAACTTTAGCAGCTTTAGCAAAAGGAATGAGGGACAATGCATCTAGTGCATAACTTCCCATGTTATTACCTAGGGATTGAAAGAAGCCTTGACCTTCCATCATATCAGCTGCTTGATTTGCAGCAGTAGATGCAGCTCCAATACCAGCTGACGCTACAGAACCAACTCCAGTCAAGCTAACTAATAAGCTAGTAACGTCGCCCATTAAAGCTCCCATTCTAGTTATATCCGCTTTAGACCATTGAGTATGTGGTTTAGAATCGTTAGTAGCCTGTTGAGGAGATTTACCAGACGCCACAGCCTGTTCTACTTTAGCTGCATTATTAGCTTGTTGCTGTTGTTTATACCATTCATGAACTGCGGCACGTTCAGCTTTCGAGTCATATCCTAAAGACGCACCTTGTTGCGCTTTAATAACTCCGCCATCTGCTTTACTCCATTTAGCATACTTATCCTTATTAGACTCATTATAATTAGATTCAAACAATCCCCGACCAGTTTTTGTACTATGGGCCTGTATATACCTTAAAGTCCTTTTGTTTCTATCGTACACTCTTATGAGCCCAGTAGCTGCGTCATAAGTGTGAGGAATTACATATTCTCCAGAAGGAAGTCGTTCTACTTCTTGTCCACGTCTCTCCTGCTCTCTAATCCAGTAATCCAAATTATTAGATAGATTCTGGGCATTAGTAGTATCAGGAACATAATATAAGACGTCATTAATGTGTCTTACATTTTTATTATATGCATCTTTTATAATCGACCCATCTACGACTGCATTTGGGTTAGTATTATAGGATGCAAAGAAATGTTTAAGGTCCCATGGAGAATTGGCATCTCCAGCTCTCGATTCAAATGCAGCATCAAAATCGTATGGACGCACTTCTGGCAATACATCTATCTTATTATATTTAGATAGATTAGAATCTCCTAAATCAATGAACTTTCTTCTCTGCTCTTCGTATATTTCTTCGTCAGTAGGCTTAGGATTAATAACGTCTTCATAAGACTGCATTCTAGCTTCCTTATCCCTAGCTTGTCTAACTTTATATGCTTCTTGCATTTTAGCCCATTCATCATCGTCTATTCCTTCAGGTCTCTGTAAGCCTTGAGTAGGCTGTTGCTGAACTTCATCATTTAAATAAGTACCTAAATCCCCATAGCCCATAGCGGCAGAGAATTTTAGGTCTTCAGGGTCATATTTATTGTCTTCTAGAGCTTTTAATAGATTAGAGCTCCTCTCTATCCAATTCTCTCTAGTTCCGAATACATCTTCGTTATATTCTGCTTCTGGATTATTAATGAAATCATTATGACTAGATTGTATTGCTTGTCTTAGGAATCCTAAGCGGTCTTGCGAATTAAACTTCCTCCATAGACTATCATCCCAGTTTCCTCCCATAGCTATATTAGCTAGTCTTTGTTTAAATGAAATTGGAGCTGCCTTAGTTTGAGGTTTCTCTTCAACCTGTGCCTTATAAGGACTCATACCTTTAATATAGCTTAATGCATAATCACCAACTCTGTTGAATGCATTATTCTCTGTATTCTTAGTACCTAATCCTAGAAATTTCTTGTCATATTTACCAGTACTACTCATTTGCCCAGAAGCATCTGTAAAGGTTCCGTCTCCATTCATAGTCACAGTCCCGGACTTAAGACCCTCTATGAATTGACCAGCAGCCTTTCTGAATTGGTCAGCTTTGTCCCCTTTTAGTCCGTTATTCTGTATATAGGTGTCAATGTTTCTATATAAGCCAGATACTAAATCTGATTTGTTATATTTGTTAACATCTTTCCACTCAAACAGCTCTGGTTCTTGTGAGGACTTGCCACCAGTTTGATACTTTCTTATTGCTTGTGACATATCGTATTATAAACTAAGAAAGGGACATATACTGTTTGATATATGCCCCTTTCTAACTTGTTAAATGATTATCTAACTCTTCTAAGTTTAGAACCATTTCTTGCAAAGGTTGGTTCCTCTTGAGGAGCTTCTCCAGGTCCCATACCTCCCTGTGCTGCCGACATAAGAGTCTGACATACAGCTAGAGCTGCTTCGCAGTTACCTGTTTGCACTGCCTGTGCTGCCACTTGAAGAATCTGTTCCATAGGATTACCTGCTTGTGCTCCTTCCGGTGCTCCGCCTTCCATTGGTGCTCCTTCAGCAGGTGCGCCTCCTGCTGCGGGGTCTTGTGGTACAGGAGCTGCACCACCCTGTTGAAATCGTGAAATTTTAGATTGAATTTTCATGTTAATTACTATTTAACGTTAAACATTAACTTTCCCACAAAGTTAGTTATACTTAACGATATTACCAAATTAATCTTTTGTTTCTACATATTCAGGCTCACGTTCATCTTGCTGTTTTAAATAGGTAAACATCTTCTTCCCGAGTGCCTTATAATCTCTATCTGCCTTAGATTTATCTGCTCTCTTAGCCATACGAATAAGAGTTTTAGTATTCTTTCTACTAAAGATTCTCTCTCCTCCATTTAATTCCATTTGAGTGGAACCATCGGGAGCTATAACCTTCATAGTTGGTACTTCATCATCGTCATCTATGTCAAGCTCATCTCCTTCCTTAATTCCAGAACCTTGATTTACTTCTAATACAAACTGCACATCGTCTTCTTCAGCAATAGTTTCATCGTGCGGTTGTCCCTTATAAACTGATATTACTTCAAAATCTTCGTCAATAAATATTATATCAAGTGGAATGTCAGTATCTTGCATCCAGAAACCAACTGTTTGAGGTTCATCATATATGAACAGCATACCCTCATCTTCAGCAAGCTCTTTCTTGCCTTGCAATCCTTTGGTCTTCTCCTCATCTGTTTGAGCTACCTCTACATTATACTTCTTATCGCCAATTTCTATTCTCATTCTACTACCTCCATTAGACCTGTATTGTCAACAGTGTTATTAATAATTTCATGTGCAAGTAATTTGCCAGCTTCTATAGCCGCGTCATCGCTTCCGTCCTTCATAAGTTCTTCTAGTTTCTTAGTGACTTCTAACCTGAAGATGATTTCATTACGCTCAATTTCAGCATGTTGCTTCAATTTACCACCTTCCTCTTCCGTTACTACAGGTATTCCTTTACTAGTTACTTGTTCATACTCTGGACTAATATCCTCCAAATGATGCTTGTGTGCGTGTAATGCTCCGTCTGGGATTACATTAACTTTACCTCCCTCTGCGAACTTCTTTGGAACATATTTATAATAATCTCCAGACATATCTAAATCATAAGCGTTTCTGAACTTTATTGCTTCTGGGTCTTTAGAATTATACCACTCTAATTCATATTTAAGAGTTGGATGATTCTTAGCCTTCATAAATTCATAGATACCTGTTTTAGGATTTAGATAGACAGAGTTTAGGTGATTCTTCCCATTCCTTAAATCTTCTACACTAGATGTTCTCCAGGCCTCTAATTCCTCCTTAGGAGCTAACTCAAAGGCCCTTCTAAGATTATATGAAGTAGTATCGTTTCTATCAGAAGGAACAGTTTCATACCAAGACTCAAATGTTATCTTAGGAGCCGCTCCTGTAATTCCGTCTACCTTACCTCCCTTTTGAAGCTTATTAACTTCTCTAGCTTTATTAAGAACTTCTCTAGCCCATTGTGATTCAGCATCTAGTATCTTCATTCCGTTTCTACCAACTGCCATATTTCTATAACCTCCACTAAGTGCTAGTTCGTTTCTAAGACCAATTCCACTATAATTAGAAGCTGCAAATGCATCTTGTGCTTCTTGATTAATATCAGATACCAAATTCTGCTGCCGTTTAGCTTCTGCTATTTGTGCATTAGCTTTACGTCTAGCCTTACCACTGAAGGCTCCGTACTTCTTACCACTTTTGGTGAGAGCATCATCTACCTTAGCCATTGAACCTCCATAAGCTGAACCTTGCTGTTCCCAGGTTTCGTTATCTTTATAAATAGTATCAGCCTTCTTAGCTCCGAAAGCATTTACTAACCCCATTGGAGTTAACTTCATAAATTTACTATCAAGAATCTTATCAGTAGTAGTCATTTGGTCGGTTCCTACTCCTAAAGCTGTAAGTCCATCTGACAACATACCACCAATCTTCATTGCCCCTCCAACGATAGTTCCTACTCCAGGTACACTAGAAATCATATTAGCTGCTGCATCATATCCCTGATTTAAGCCAGTAGTAAGTGCTGATTGCTCCTTCTTCGGAATAAAACTGCCAATCATATCAGCATAGCCTCCTGCCTTAGACATGGTGTTACCGATATTTGCTTTACTAAACAGCCCTCCACCAGGTTTAACAGTACTTCCAGCAGTTCCAGTTGCCATATTAGCAGCTGATTTAGATAATCCATTGACAGCTTTATTAGTATTAGCATTCATTAGTAATGCCTTAGAAGCCATGTCACCACTAGCCGCACCAGCTTGTAATAAAGGATTATTGGCGGGAGAGAATTTATCGAAGTTAGCGGATTGTAATCCAGTCATTGCTGTATAGAGGTCGCTACTAGACTGTAGGGGAGTTATACTCCCCAGACCTTGTCTTAATAGCGAATTTCCCCATTGGAATTTCATAATTTTACGCATAACTTATTGTATATAATGTCTTTAATGCTGTTATTATTGCTAACTCTTCGCCAGTATATCTTACTCTAATCTTGATGTATTTGTCTCTAAGTCTTGCTTCCTTCCTACCACTCCACCAATCAGATGTGTCTATATCTTCAGGTCCATATCCTAAGTCTATTAAATCTTGAGGCATATAGTCTTCCACAGGAGTTTCTGAAGTTATATCAAATCCTTTTAAGTCGTTTGGTATAGGAGAATTACCTACAGAGATAGGAACCTTATCTATAGTTTCCTTAGTAAGTTTTGCTGTATTCCATGCTGGCTCGTTTCGCTGTACAAAGATAATAGGATTAATTTGAATATTCCAAACATCTCCTTGATAATTCATGTTTCCTCTTAATCTTCCAATTCTTGGGTCTTTAATATCAGCAGCCTTAGCATGAGTCCAGACTCTAAACTCATCTAGCTTCTCATTATAAACTATTTCAGAACCTGATAGATTAACATAATCCTTATTAGGAGCAGTCTTACCTTTGTAGTAATCCTCAATCTCATTAAATGTATCTACTCTAGCATAGTATAATGGGAACATTGTAGATTTCACTTTCTGTCCAGTGGGTTTCCAGTTTCTAAGAATGTCTCTTTGCTTACCTCTTAGGTCTAAGAAATTCCTGTTGTACAGTATATCAGAACCATTATATTGATAGAAGTCCTTAGTAGCTTCTTGTCTTATATACATGTTCTTCTTGTCCTCATGGAACTCATAACTTTCACCTACTACTTCATAATGGAATGAGTCCGGAACAGCCTTGTTACTTACAATTTGTAAATTCTCGAATATCTTGTGCGTAGCTGGGTTGTCAACTACTACAAATTCATACTCAAATGGATGCTGCTTACCATACCAATAACATGGTTTAATCTTGTCCTTAATATCAATGATTCCAGACTGACCGTGTTTCCAGAAGTCTGTTGTTAAGTTAGGCAGCTTTTTATCATCTTCGGTAAGTCCAGGATTGTTCACTACTCTATCAGAAGTAATAGCGACTACAGACTGATAATAACCATAATTGGTAGTAGAGTAACTATTCCATCCATTAATATACTGTTTTATATTATTATCTGTTCCAGAGTATCTATCTATTACTATACTTACTTTAATATTAAGCAACCACACAGGCTTAGAAGTTAATTCGTCATAAGTACCTAAATAAGTTAATATTCCATCCTCAGAAACACTGAACTGTTCACAATTCTTAAAGTTGTCTCTTTCTAGGCTGTACCTGTAGTAAACTGCTGGTAAACCTGTGTTGTATTCATTCGGAATTGGTCTATTAACAAGACTCAATTTGGTAGATTTCATATTTTCAGTAAATATAACAGAGTCAGCCACAATTCCATCAGCACTGGTTGAATTTATATTAGATAGTGCTAATTTACTTATCCATTTAGAGGTATCTCTATTAAAGCTAAAATGAATGTTGTCAATGTTAGCTGAATAGGAAGGAATCCAAGAGTAAAATGTTACAAACTTCTGCATAACCTCATTATAACAGATGTTCCAAGCCTTCTCTTCAAATCCATATAAATTATCATAGAAAGTGAACATAACATCTTGTTTGAATGCATTATAATGACCCTTAACGTTTCTAACACCTATAATAGGTGTCATTTCCCTTTCACTTAGTGTAATATTCTCATTTAAGAACTCCTGTATCTTAAAATCAGATATAATTTCAAACTGGTCTCCATTAGTTCTCCAAATCTTCTTTCCAACTGTGTCCACTCCATAAACGAAATACGGGGTCTGTACGACACTTTCCGGCCACTGAGTACCATAGGTATCCGACAGCATCTTTGGATTCTCTGGGAGTACGTTAGAGGTGTTAATGAAGACATTTCCGCCTGAACCTTCACCTGCTACGGCACGTTCATTAACTGGAATTAACGCTATACCGTGTTCGAATATACAGAGGATATTACCAAACAGCTCAACTAGTTTCATAATTCCTCCATATATTCTAGGATAGTCTCTATAGTGAGTAAACTGAAATACTCTATATCCATTCTTGAAGGCATCTGTAATTGCTAGGTCAGAATAAGCTATTCTAGTATCAAATCTGTTCTTTATATAGGGAACATCTGGTAATGTAAAGAAGTTCTTATCGCTAGTTGTACTACTCAATCCACTGTTAATGATAGATGCCTCAGGTATTTTATAATTTCCAGATGTACTCATTTCTTGTAATGGATAGAACCCTCTCTTTAATCCGGTCAAGCCTTCCTCGGTAGGATAACTTGGGTCTAGAGACCTAAGAGATAAATTAACAGAAGAGCATAATTTAAATGTAATCCAACTGCCTAATTGAACCGCATTTATATCTCCTCTGTTTATATCTGCTAACTTCTCCGTATTCTCTACATCATAATTGTCCTTCCAAGTATTTTCATCCACAATTTCGTCATTTATAGGAGCAGACGGGTCTTGGAAATTTCTATTTAGTCTGTGAGTGTAATTGCATATATAGCAATCTCCCCTGTAGCATGCTGTAGAATAAGCATGTATGTCACTTTGCTCTACTACGTCATAAGTCTCGCTTACTGTATCAAAACCAACTCTGTCTGATATGGCGTAATAAGGGGAGACGTCCTCATATCTTATCCTAAAGTAGTCAGACATGTTACCTATGGAATAACCAGGAATGTATATATTGATTATTCGTCCTACACTAGGAGTCCCCACTATTCCAATATATGATGAATATGAACCCCTGACTAGATTGGTTGCCTCATTATTTTTGTTCTCTATGCCTAAGTATCTAAATTTATATCCCTCCTCTGCTTCTCCAGCTCTAGCTCTGAAAGAATAGTCTTCTATAGCTATTATGGGAGTATTATCAGGTATTCCGACTATTTTAGCATCCATCTCCTTTACAGAAGTATTATAAGTATAAGCATCAACATAATAACTTCTAGATTCGTAGGTACTCCTGGTTAATCCGGCACTAGCTGGGATTACTCTACTTTCTTTAATAGGAAATGATGTTCCCGTGAACAAGGTGTTAAAATAGGATTGTTTTAAACTATATTCAGGACATATTCCAGCTCTAGACCACGTTGTATTCTCATTGTAACCTTCTAACGTATACAACCTACTTAAATAGCTACTGTTTATGCCCTTGTTATTATCTAAGAATCTTTCTGCCACCACTGAATATTGAGGATTACTGTTTACGTTTAACACATTGATTCCAGGAACTTCTGCTTTGGCTATCAAGGGTAATACATATGCTTGAGCTAATATAGTAGGTATTCTCTTTTGTCTAACTATAAAGAATCCTCGTACCTTACCTTTTAAATAGTTGACTACATCTATTGGTATAAACATTCCTAAGCCGTAAACTTTATGGGACCCAGTACTAAGATTAGAATTTATTCTAATCACTCCCTTACTATTCTCTATATATCTAGAATCCTCAAGTTCGTAAGTAGATTCATCTACTTCTAAGTATTGACGTTCCCCAGAATCATCTAATATAGAATAGTTTGATAAGGAGTACTTATCAAATAAAGTATTCATGTCTGGTAATCCGTTTATGCCTCGAATATTAAACACAGGAGACAATGAGCCATCAAACATTATATATACTATTCCAAGTCTGTATATCTCTTCATCCCAATAGCCTAAATGGTAGTAAATATTCTTAGTATTATAATATTCAAATGCAGTAATGGAATCAGAAACATCTCCATATTGAGGGGACACTTCACCTATAAGAGAATGGGCATCAGAAACTTCTAGATAAGGCAATATTCTAAGACTTATATCAGACAAGTCGGAGTATAGCATATCTGGTTTATTATAATTACCTAGAAATAGCATATTCTGGCAAGCCGCTTGTGCCTTAGCTTTGTCTGCTATTAAATACTGCATATTAATTTCAGACAATGGTATATCTTGTCCAGCTTCATTACCCGTTATTATTAAATTACAGGTGCGATTCTTGACAGGATACTTCTTAGAAATCCTAAATGCAGTAGTAATCTCATTACCGTCTACATCCGATGTAGACCTAGTATAATAGACTTTTATATAGTCATAACTATCATCTACATCAGATATTAACAAACTTATGGATTTGTTGGCAATCATATCCCTAAGTCCTCCGTTTATAGAGAAAGGGTCCCTATCCAACCCTTGGAAACATGATATTATTCCGGACTCAGCAACGAAGTCTGTTTCGTTATCATCTGCGTCTGCATATTTGAGATAGACTACATAATTACCAACTTTCAAATTACCATATGGAAGAACCTCGTTAAACGTTAAAGAAGGTATGTTATTTACTCTTTTATAAAGTGATGTATCTAAATCAAATTGAGAATCGTCATACAAATTGGTATCATTGTTACCAATTCTATCTACAATTTCGTATGTGTTGTTTTGTAGCACAGAGAATCTAGTGTTGATTAGTCTTGGTATATTCTTGTTATCATTTAATATAAGATTTACAGAACCGTCATATGACTCTTGTGCAATAATATCTACAGGGTGGTTTAAGCTGAATTGAAGTGATTCAGTATCTAAATCTAATATACTTCCACCTTCCACAACAACATCGTTCGGATTGAATCCATCCTGACCAGATACTTTACCCTTACTATCAGTATCTCTGGTTATTCTATAATTATGTAGAGGATTATATTCATAGACTATGTTGCCCTCAGGTTTTATTTGCCCTAGGAAGTATGAGAAAGCTAAAGTATCGAAGTTCAAGGAGTAATTATTAAATAATCCGTTCTCTAAAGTAGTCATAATATTTAGCTTAATGTGCCCCAGTTGTTACCACTACCTTTGTCTAGCTCTATCTCTACAACAGGGAAGCCTGCAAAATGCACGGATATATCACTGTCTCCGAAACTATCCCTATACACTGCAAAGTCCTTAGTGGTGGCAGACGTAGAATTTACTAACAAAGTTCCATCTTTTAATTTCAGGTTTCTGACTTTAGCCGCTCCTGTAGTTGACTGTTCTATTGGAATTATCCTGTCTACAGCTTCACCGTAGTAGATACGTCCTCCTATAAATGGATTACCAGTTCCGTCCAAAATAAAGAAAGTGTCGTCTCTGCTTAGAACCCCTACATTAGAGCTAACACTATCAGATTTAGCATTCTTATCCAATTCAGCATACACACTCTCCATACTTAGGGCTGTCATTGGCGTGGATAATGTGTAAGGAATAGTAGATTCATAAGTGGTCCCATCCACTTTATTATACCCAGAATCTGATTTTACATAAAATGTCATTAGATTTATATAGCTTTCCTTATCCTCTATTTTGAACAAATCTAGGAAGTCACTTATAGACGTTGTATTAACATCGTTACCATTAACCTGCAACAAAGATTTAGTACTTATGTTCCTTTTGCATGAAACGTCGTAAGCTAGAGTTATTTTAACGTCTGGATTATATAAATAATCATTTGGATTATAAATCCAGTAACTTTGCACAGTAGAATCACTGGTTTGGATGTAAACATCTCTAAACGTTTCATATACTATATTCGCCATTTCATTATTAATAAACAAACTGTCGCCGCCACTCTCTCCTGGATTTCTATATGCAAAGTCTTTAACCCAAGCATAAGTCGTACCAGTGTACCATAGAAGCATTTGGAATGAGCCTAATGATTTATCACTGACTAATCCCCCAACATGTGTAGCATCTTGACTCCCTGGATATTTGTAACCCTTATTGTTAAATTCACTGATAGTTCCAAATATTACACATGGTGGATACCTTTTAAAAGCGGACCATACTGCCCCCATAAAATTATCCCAATAGTTTCTGAAGTCTTGACGTGTACCACTATTTTTGTCAGTGTATATTTGTGAATTAATAGAACTAGGTTCTCCAGTAGGAGAGTATCTATTAATTGTGTCTAGGTATATTCTTCTACGTTTGTTTTTACTATATACATGAACTCCAAATTCTGAACTACTGTAATAAGCTCCAGTACTCTTCTTATTCATGTTGGTCCCAAATACTTGACTCATGTCACTTACAAAGGATTTATAGATATTAGAATAGGTTATGGGTTTAGGAGTAGGGTCTTTAGCGGCTACTAATTCAGAAATAACAGCTCCATTAACTCCAATCTTATCTCCCTCAACTTCTATAGAATACTTATGACTATTATAATCAGGTCGTGCTTCAACTAATGGCAATCGTTCAAAATCAGAATCTACTATATAATCATCAGGCTTAGCTCCATTGCCTTCCAGAAAGTAGTCCTCATGTGTAGTCCTGGCTTCATCAGAATCTACTAAATATTTAGTATCAATTGATGATACATTCAACTCGAATGGATATTTAGCCTCTGTTGCTATCTTATGGCTTTCTATCATAGTATACGAATAGTTATACAGAGTCACTGCTTTTACATCAAACTCACTTAGAGGTCTATTGGACAACGGAAATAAATCTGCACCATCTTTTACTAATGCTCCTACTTTCCTGGTATACGTATTACTGTAGGTAGTATCTAATTGTAATGAATTGTACTTTTTAATTAAAGTATCATCAAATCTGTTATAGTCTAGCTGTGTATTATCTATGTAAGCTTCATTGTACAAAGGAGAAGCTACGAGCCATCTAAATTCGGAGTCTGGGTCCACTTCTGTAATATTCCCTTTTGTTATAGTCTTTTGTATCTCAACCAAATAGATGTTATTAGGCTCTAAAACATCCCCGAATCTTAGAACCTCTGTAAATACTCCGTTATAATTCCTTTTAGCTGGCACAACATACTCGGATGTAGGCATATCTGGTCTGCCGTCTGGAAATCTATAAAATTTAAACTTAATTTCATTTATAGAGGTGCCTTCCACTAAATAAGCTTCCAGTCCCCAAGTCAATATAATTGACATATCATTGTAGTAATACCTCCAGGTATTTAGCTGAATTATACCGGAGCCTATCTTGGATAAATCCATAGCCCCATTGATGCTTAATCCTTGAAGCCTACTATATGTCATACATGGAGTAACAGTATAGCTTATTAAATTCCCAGTTACGTCACTTAAGTTAACCTGAACTGCTTGTTCTCTGGTATATTGCTTTGATTCTAGGCTGTAAACTGGAGCTTTGTCTGAGTTATCAAAGTTAACGTGGCCTTGAAGAGTAGCCTTGCTAGAATCAATCATAAAGAACTCACATCCCTGAATTACATTTTGATTAGAACCGAAATCTTTTGCCTCTCCGTAGTATGAATTATAATACTCTATAACCTCATCATAATTATATGGCTTATTGTCCTCATAATACCCATCTGGACAATTATACTTGTATGTTAAATCATATATTAGTGTATACTTGGAACCGGAGGGCATAACTATGCCAGATTGATTAGGAACTTCATATTCAATATTCATATCCGTTTCTTCAGGTCTTACATATCCAGTCACCGCTACATCTATTGAATCTATAGTATTCAAGGTAGCTATTAAAGTTAAAGAGCCTGATAACTTGTTATTGTATACATTTGCTGGATACGCCTTTCTATATTCATCCACATTAGATGAGTAATCCTCTGCCACAGTTTGTATATAATATCCCGCATTAGTTTTATAAAGTGGGGCATCACTTTCGCTGAATACTATAGTTTTATTATCCTCATCAAATCTCTTTAATTGTTCTGTAATATCCCTAAGATATCCATTAGAATCACTTACAGCAAGAGTTAAAGTCATCAATTTGTTTTTAGGAGAATCGGGCTTGTTACTTGATGTATTAAAGCAATTTGATAGGTATGTCCTAAGTATTTTAGTGTCTATTTGACTCCCCTTAGATGCATCTAGCATAATAGTAAATTTGTCTCCTGACCTTATAATTGTGCCTTCAGGGAATATGTTTATTTTAGATACAAAAGTGTCTAAAATTCCATTAGACAGCGCTCCAAATGAACTGGGAGTAAGCACACTCTGTGCCCCTTGAATTTCGTTACTACTAATATTACGCTCTGGAGACGGGAATGAGCCAATCTGACCCTTATTAGTAAGAGGATTATATGACGCAACATATATTATTCCTCCATATTCTTTAATTCCAACTGGAACATAGCCTGAAGGTAAATAGGCAGTTTCGACTCTACCATTACCCATATCATTCTGAAGCACAAATTCATTACCATTATAAGTAATCATAGTAGCATTCAGAGCACTTGTAAGTACATTGTTAGGAGTGGTTAATGGATTTAGGTCCATTATTATTCCTTCTCCAAAGGTATTTGTTGCTTCTTGTTTCATTGTTATAAATATTCATAATTGTCGTTACTTACTAAGATGTCTTCAAACTTAGCATTTCTATCTCTTGTGAACGCTATCTCTGGATACTCACATTTAAGTACTTCTTTCTTATAGGAGAATCCTAAATCTACAAGTCCTTTGAATTTTATAATACAAGGACTGCCAGAGAATGATAGTTTACATTCGTCTAGAATCTTAAATACCTTCTTATTATTAAAGGTATAATATTTCCTCTTCCTGCCTTTCTTATTAAAAGATTCTAGTAATTCTTCATATTCTTCATTGGTTAAGGCTACATAGTAATACCCGTCCCATTGAATCTTCTTTCTAGTATACATCACTCTCAACTTGTTCTGCATCTTTCTCCTGTAATATCTAAAATGCTTAATAGGATTCTTAGTCAACTCCCCTATATATAACCAATACTTATATTTATGGCTATTAAGGATTGTATCTCCTCCTCTTTGGTTTAAGAAGTATATTTGTCTCCAGCCATATCTAACAATAATTTCTATGTCATGCTTACTAAGATATGGAAATTCCTTCATTATTTCGTCTGTATAATCAGTAAACTTCTTAGTAGTATTGCATTCCATTGTTAGTATTCTCTGTGATTACGTTCTTATTAACAGGGTCTAGATAAGCCATCTTCTCCCTTTGTATCTCTTGATTCTTGTAAGTTAATACCATTCTATATCCGCAGAAATCAGAAGCTAGAAAGTCTATATCTTTCCACTTACCAAATCGTCTAGCTTCGGTAAATTCATTACCAGAAACTCTCTTCATGTATAACCAGGCATTTCTTCCTAAAGTTGGAAGCTCAAATCTATTGTTTCTATGTATAATATCATCAATTACTAGCTTAACTGCGTATTTAAACACTTGCTTAGCAATTACTTCTTTATGTCTATTACCTATTAATTCCTCACATGTCTTACTGTCCAAGTCAAGTCTGCTGGTATCAAAACCAGCAAACATGTCATGGATGTTAAAGGCATATCCTAAAGCATAATTCATATTATTTTAAGGGCTTATATGACTTATTAAATATCTTTCTATTCCAACTAGTTTTAGCATCTAAGATTTCATTCATGTCATTTTGACTTAAATGAATTGAAACTCTGGCTGCGTCACATAGTTTCAACCACCTCTGTTCCAATAATTGTGCTTCCTGTAACATATTCTGGTTGTGATTCTTCCAACCTTCTTTAAATCTCTTAGTGCAAGCACAGTAACATGCAATGGCGTCTTTCTCTTTATAATTGATTTCAGGTAATCCGTCCTCATCTACCAGAATGCCCTTATAGAGAATGTTTACCTGTCCATAATTCTTCTCAAAGTACAAAGTATCCCCCACTCTTTCAAATTTGGCATACTTGCCACTTATATAGAGAGGGTCACTATAAAGCTTTCTTGATTCTATATAGTTTTCAGTAAACTGTGAAGAGTAATCTCCGTTTACTGTGTCATTCGTAACATAATTCCACTCTTCAAAGCCATAAGTGACTGCTTCAATTATGTCACAGTTGCAAGGTAAATCCACTGTGTTGTCAGGGCATTGAATATCAGTAACATACCTGTATAATCTAGTTCTCCTGTTACCTATCTTATGCCAGGCAATCAGTCCAATTTCTTCGAACTCTTCAGGAGACAATTCTGTTCCATAGAGCAGATTCATTTGATAATAAGCTGAATTAAAATTCTCCATTATTTAGGTACTTGGTCATTAGGTAAAACAGGAGCTGCGAGCTGCCTATAATAACGAATCTTCTTTTCAGTTAGTCTCTTCTTAATTTCAGCATCAATGAATGTCATATTATTAATATCAACAGGGGCACAGCATCCGAACCAATCTAATTGTCTAGGGTCTTTTAATATTGCCACTACTGTTACTTTCTTTAATAATGGAGCATTAAATACAAAGCAATCGTACATATTGTTCTCGTTAGGAGTTATATCAATCCACACGTATGGTTTATTCTTTCCTCTTACTCTATATTTATGATACTTCATTACGATAGGATTAGTATAATATATAAATGGATTACTCATATCAGTAGCTCCTATATATTCTATACCGTCTTCTCCGAACTCTGTAAGAAGTTGAGGAATTTCAAAATGAGCAGTTAATGTGTCACAGGGACTAGCATTACATCTACACCTTTCAATATTCTTGCAGTCAACTTCTATACAAGGTATAGTCATCAGTAAGTCCTTCTTAGGAACTAATCCTTTAATAAAATATTCCTTAATAATTTGAAGTCTTTCATCAACGCAATCATCCTCTAACTGTTCTAATGACATTGTTGGAGTGGAGCTATAACCTCTAAGACCACTCATTATGTCATTATATATGGCTGACGATAATTTCTCGTAATATCCCATATGATTATAATAAATAAAGGCGAAGGCGTATGACGCCCCCGCCTTCAATTACTGTTTTAAGTTGTTACGCTTTTAGCTCAAATTTAGCATCCGCTTCTGTTTTAGTATAAACATCAGCAGCGTTAGCCTTGCCAGTCTTCAATTTAGCAATTTCAGCTGCATTAGCACTACTAGCTTCTAGAGCTTGTTGTGCAGTTTCACCTGGAGTAACTTCTTGACCGATAGTACCTATCTTAGCAAGAGCTGCTTCAAAATCAGCTGCCAAATCTTGTTTAACATAGAATACATGAGTCGTAAGTGACCTTGTAACTTCTCCTACAGCATCTCCGCCCATAATGCCTCTATTAACGCAATAGTTAATAATATACTCATTATACTTAGCTCCTGGAACAGGAAGCTCTTCTTCGTTAATACCAGCAAAGCGTCTAGCTTCCATGGTCGGAAGTCTTAGGTCTTTAAGAATCATCCAGTAAGTACCGAATCCTTCTTTAGATTTCACAATAGTGTTTTGTCCATCATAGTCTGGGTCGTCAGCTGGAAGTGCTGTTGCAATTGTTTCAAACTCTCCGCCAACTAAAGCAGTGTTCAAGTCTGGATTGAATTTCTGAATTTCAGCTTTAGTAAATAGTTGATATTCATCCATTCCTTCAATAACAAGGTTGTTACCATTTGCACTAGCTTTAATCCAGTGGTCTCCATAGATAGTCTGAATCTTCTCAATTACTCTAGCTGCTTCTTTAGCAACATCTGCTGCTGTAGCACTTGCATTCTTAATTGCAAATTCATACATCAAAGGTCTACCTTTGAATACGAAGTCATTTGAGTAATAAGAGTTCTGGCTTCCAGATAGTCTGATGTAAAGAGCAACTCTATAATTACCTACACCTTGATTGCTCATAGTGAAAGTAACTTTACCAAGTACTGGGTCTGATGCTTCTTTCTTATAGATTGCTACTACGTTTGGTTTGAGGAATTTGTTAACTCTTTTAAATTCGAAGCTACCTACAACTCCACTACCAGTGTCTTCAGCCTGTGCTGACCATTTTGGTTTGCCACTAGAATCTAAATTAGAATTTACGATTAATGTGTTTGTCCACTTAAACATAATTTAAATAATTATTTGGTTTGTGTCTGTTGCTGAGCTGGATTTGCAACTGACGTTGATATTGGAATATGTGTTTGTAATCTAGGATTACCTTCGTTCTCCAAGATTATATGTACCAGCTCATTAATAATCTCGTGACACACGTAATCAGGAAATTCCATAATTTGGGATGTGTCTTCTGTCATATCCATCTGTTCTTGTGTCAATCGTATAGTTTGTGGAGCTTTCAGGTAGTCCACATATACTTTCTTTAACTCAAATAGAGTATGGTCCTTCCCGTACCGTATCTCCATTCTAACAGTAGAAGGATTACCGAAACGAATCTGTCCTTCTCTTTCTACTGTGGTAACAGCATTACCACCAATAGAGATTGTTCTTGGTAATCCACCAGTTACTTCTGTAGCATTAGTATCAGCATCAGTCTTAGCAGAACTAATATCAGTACCATGTGGATTATCAACAGCATCATACGGGTTAGTAGGATTGCTAGTATTTATGTCAACATTGTGTATGTAAAAATAAGGACGTTTATAGCTAGGTCTCATATAGATATTCTGAATGATTTGAGACCATGCATCAGATGTTAAACGGCTAGCTCCGACTTGAACTCTGGAGCCAGCGTTATAACATTTGAAAGTCTTCTTTAGTTCAAAATCACATACACAATTAAGTAAATGTAAGTAATCACTAGGTAATTCCACTTCATACGTCGCGCCATATAGTGAATCAAGACCTTCTGTGTCTCCGTAAGCGGACGTAGCAAGTGTTACAGGAAGGGCTATTGTAGCTTTTAGAACCCTAATGTCGTCAGTAGTCTGTTGGTTAATATCATATATATTATATCTCTTATTAATATATTGATATATAGCCTTATTAAAGAAGTAGTTAAAATCCTCTAATAATAGAGTCATAGACTGTACTTTATTTACTTCAGTAGCGGTTCCTTCATAAACCTGTCTAGCAGTCATTATTTAATATATTTACCAGTTGAAGATGACTTCTTAGTCTCTTCATCTTTTATTTTGTTAGTAAAATCAGGCTCTGGTTGTTCATACAGTTCCGGATATGTGTCCCTCTTAATTAGTTCAAGAGTTCTTCTATTCTGTGGACTCTTCATCCAAGTAATAACTGCATCATCACTTGCGCCCAATGGTATTTGATTCTCGCTATATAGATATACTTTATTCTTAACGTATATTACACGTTTGTCTTTAGCATCAATAAACAGAAGTCTAAGTGCAATATCATCACCAGTATATAGATTAATAATCTTCTCTGGGTCCTTAGACGCAATGTTCATCAAGAAGTCTTCTACGTCGGCATCAGGAGCATTACGCATGTTACGTCCAAGCAATTTAGCCATTTTAAGTCTACCAGCAGCACCTTGTGGGTCTTTAATGATATACTCTTCAGCATCATGGATAAGACGTCTCTTATTAACACGCTTATTAGTTTCATAACCAGGTCTCTCAACGTAAAGTTCAGCTCCTCCGTATCTCTTAGAGTCACCGTCAATCACTAAATTACCATTCTTGTCACGTTGGTCACGAGACATAGCAATCATAGGACAGTGTTGAATAGAATACCATTCAGCTGCTTGCCAAGGGTCAGTAAGGTCAAATGTTTTACCGTCTTCAATAATAAATACACGGTTCTCTGCAATTAAGCATTTACCTTTGTCTTCTTCTCCTCTTAATAGCATATCACCTTTACTATCTACTGGTCTTACACAGTCAGGGTATCTGCCTGTCTGTGGGTCTCTAACTGGATTAAGGAAGTACTTTTGTCCTACTTTACCGAATACACTTCTTAAGACAATTATGTTGTCTGTTTCATTAGCCATATTATTTCAATCATTTACTTAATATAAATTACTATCTTGTAAAATAATGTGAGGAAGGTCTATGCCTTCCCCACAATATCTACTTATTTAATTACACTTCTTTCATAATAAAGCTTCTGCTATTCTATAGGTCTTCTTATAGACATATCCTTTATCAGCAGCCTTCCTCATAGAATTTGGATTACATTCTGGATGGTCTTTACAGAAATCTGTAATAGACATTTCAACTGATTCTCCGGTTAGTATATTAGTAATTAATCTAACTTTACTCTTAGCCTTAGACATTTTAGCTTTAGTGTCAGCACTAACCACTTTAGTTCTTTGATATTCCCCAATTTTGGCTTTGGTTTCATCGGATAATTTCCTTCCTGTTAACTTACTCCGCATTTTGGCTTTAGATTCTTCAGTATGATGCTTACCATACATCCCATTCTCTTCACCATATCTTACGCGCTTTGCTATCCATTCCGGAGACTGTTTAACCCCAGTCATGTCTGGAGTATAATCAAAGTACTTGTTTATACATAATGGATTATTAGATTCCTCTAATAGAAGTTGTACCTCGCCAGCATTAGCTTCTCTTCTGGAGTTGTATACTTTAATAATAATCTTCTGTAAGTCTGAAGCATGTTCTTTCACATATAACTTGTTCCATATAGAACTTGAGCCCATATACGGATCATCTTCTATATTGCAAGAACAACTTCTAACTCCAATGTAAAATTCTTTAGTTTTAGTAAATCTTCTTTATCATCTGTAAATCCAGGTATTAATACTTGCCTTATCCATATTGGAATATTATTATTGCTTAAATATCTAGCAAATTTTAATTCAGAAGTATTAGATCTACCAACTAAGTTTTTACATTTCTCATCATCAATATGTTTTATATCTAATAAAACCAAATCAGTTAGTTCAAGAACTTTTTGAATATCATTTGTTAATGGCAACATACCAGAAGTATCAATACATGTATGGATATTTTCTGATTTTAGTTTAGTAAATAACTCAACTAAAAATTTTGACTGTAAAAGAGGTTCTCCCCCAGTGACAGTTACACCGCCATTGGGGAAAATATAATTTTTATATCTCATAATTTTGTCAAAAATATCATCTAAAGATTTATATTCACCAGAGTTTATATCCCAAGTATCTCTATTGTGGCAGTATTTACATTGTAAATGACATCCTTGAAGAAATAAAACAAATCTTATGCCTGGCCCATCAACAGTTCCAAATGATTCAATTGAATGTACTTTAGCATAATATCTTAAGTCTTTTTTTTCCATTTTCATTCCTTTTCTTTTTTAAATTTTTTCATGGATTGTTCTATTAATTACATCAAGTTGTTGTTCACGTGTTAATTTAGTAAAGTTTACAGCATATCCAGAAACTCTAATTGTTAATTGTGGGTATTTTTCTGGATGTTCCATAGCATCTTCTAATAAACTTCTATCAAATACATTTACATTTATGTGATGTCCAGTTTGAGTAAAGTATCCATCTAACATATTTACTAAATTATTTATTTTTTCTTCTTGTGTTTTTCCAAGAGTACCTGGTGTAATTGAGAATGTGTAAGAAATACCATCTTCAGCAGAGTCAAATGGTAATTTTGCAATTGAGTTCATAACTGCTAATGCTCCATTAATATCTCTTCCATGTAAAGGATTTGCTCCAGGTCCAAATGGAGCACCAATTCTTCTTCCATCTGGAGTATTACCAGTAGCTTTACCATATACAACATTTGATGTTATTGTTAATATAGATAAAGTATGCGTAGCGTTTCTGTAAGTTTGATATTTTCTTAGTTTATCCATAAAGTTTCTAACGATGTCTACAGCTATTTGATCTACTTTATCATCATCATTTCCGAATTTTGGAAAATCTCCTTCTATATTATAATCAATAGCTAAGCCAGTTTCATCTCTAATTACTTTTACTTTTGCATATTTTATAGCAGATAAAGAATCAGCAACAACTGATAAACCAGCTATACCACAAGCCATTGTTCTGTAGATTTCTCTATCATGTAATGCCATTTCAATTGCTTCATAAGAATATTTATCATGCATATAATGAATTGCATTTAATGCTTTTATATAAATTTTTGCTACATAATCCATCATTTGATTAAATTTTTCCATAACTTCATTATAATCTAAATATTCAGATGTTATAGGTGCATATTTTGGAGTGACTTGTTTTCCAGAAATTTCATCTCTACCACCATTAATAGCATATAATAAAGTTTTTGCAAGGTTAGCTCTTGCACCAAAGAATTGCATTTGTTTTCCTATTTTCATTGGAGAAACGCAACATGCGATTCCATAATCATCACCTAATGTAATTCTCATTAAATCATCGTTTTCATATTGAATTGATGAAGTTTTTATAGATAAATCTGTTGTAAATTTTTTGAACCCTTCAGGTAGTCTAGTTGACCAAAGAACTGTTAAGTTTGGTTCGGGAGCAGGACCTAAGTTTTCTAAAGTATGCAAAATTCTAAATGAATTTTTTGTAACCAATGTTCTACCATCAATTCCCATTCCACCAATACTTTCTGTTACCCATACAGGGTCACCACTGAATAATTCATTGTATTCAGGAGTTCTTAAAAAACGTACTAATCTTAATTTCATAACAAAATGGTCCATAATTTCTTGTGCTTCTTCTTCTGTAATAATACCATTTTTTAAATCTCTTTCAAAATAGATATCTAAGAAAGTTGAAGTTCTACCAATACTCATTGCAGCACCATTTTGATCTTTTATTGCACCTAAATATCCAAAATATAACCATTGAACAGCTTCTTTAGCATTTGAAGCAGGATTTGATATATCAAACCCATATTTTAAAGCCATAACTTTTAATTCATTTAAAGCTTTTATTTGGTCGCTTATTTCTTCTCTTTCACGTATAATATCTTGAGTTAAATCATCAACATTAAGAATTTCTAATTCTTTTTTCTTTTCTTCTATTAAGTAATCTACACCGTAAAGAGCAACTCTTCTATAATCACCTATAATTCTACCGCGTCCATATCCATCAGGAAGACCTGTAATTAAATGAGAACTTCTAGCAGCTCTTATATCAGGTGTATATACATCAAAAACACCATCATTATGAGTTTTTCTATATTTATGAAAAATTTCTTCTACTTCTGGGTCAACTTTTCTGTCATAAGCTTCACAAGATTTTTCTACAATTCTAATTCCTCCAAATGGCATAATAGCTCTTTTTAAAGGACTATCAGTTTGAAGACCTACTATATCTTCTAAGTCTTTATCTATATAACCAGCATCATGACTAGATACTGTAGAAATTGTTTTAGTATCAATATCTAAAACTCCACCTTTTGAATCATGTTCTTTTTTGTATAATTCTAAAACTTCATCCCATAATTTAGTTGTTTTTGATGTAGGGGGTGTCAAAAAAGAACTATCTCCTTCATATGGAGTATAATTATGTTGGATAAAATCTCTAACATTTATTTCGCTTTGCCAATCTCCTTTATTAAATCCATTCCATTGTTCAAATTTCATATTTATTTCCTCCTTATTATTGTAATTAGTATTAACAT
>OGQM01000789.1_pt1 | contig 25242 bp, 20 predicted proteins | sample 1553191 | NCBI WGS metagenome assembly OGQM01 (sample SAMEA2579954, study PRJEB22360) | human gut metagenome | biome: human gut; feature: human-associated habitat; material: faeces | place: Denmark | collected 2008/2010 | reverse complement strand
CAGTCGCCAAGGTCTCGTGCAAGCACGGACTTTGGCTCGTTACACGCGTAAATTATATAACAACAAGCCGCAAAACATTATCTGTCCTGCGGCTTGTTGTTATGTATGTGTTATACAATTTTTTATTTAATTATTCATGAAATTGAATTATTCATAAAGAGGATACTTGTCTGTAAGTCCCTTAACAAGTTCCATAGCCTTTGCCTGATTCTTTTCAACATCATCAACAAGAAGAGCAATTGCTTCTGCAACAACGTCCATATCTTCTGTATTGAATCCTCTTGTTGTTACTGCTGCTGTACCAAGACGGATACCGCTTGTAACGAAAGGTGATGCAGGATCGTTAGGAATTGTATTCTTGTTACATGTGATGTTTGCAGCATCAAGAAGCTTCTCAACTTCCTTACCTGTAACACCCTTATTAATAAGATTTACAAGCATAAGGTGATTGTCTGTTCCTCCTGAAACAATATCAAAACCTCTGTTCATAAGACCTTTGCAAAGTGCATCTGCATTATCAACAATATTCTTTGCATATACCTTGAAACTTGGATCTAATGCTTCTTTTAAGCATACAGCCTTACCAGCAATTACATGCATAAGAGGGCCACCCTGTATACCAGGGAATACTGACTTATTGAACTTGAACTTATCTGCGTTTTCGGCTGAACTTAAAATCATGCCGCCTCTTGGTCCGCGAAGTGTCTTATGTGTTGTTGTTGTAACAACATCAGCATAAGGAATCGGGCTTGGATGCATACCACCTGCAACAAGACCTGCGATATGAGCCATATCAACCATAAGATAAGCACCAACTTCATCACAGATTTCTCTGAACTTCTTGAAATCGATTGTTCTTGCATATGCACTTGCACCTGCAATAATCATCTTAGGCTTACATTCCTTTGCAATTCTTAACACTTCATCATAATCTATAAAACCTTCAGAAGTTACACCATAAGGAACAATGTGAAAATATTTACCTGAAATATTAACAGGTGAACCGTGTGAAAGATGTCCGCCGCAGTCAAGGCTCATACCCATAACTGTGTCGCCCGGCTCTACCATTGCAAAGAATGCTGCAAGGTTAGCCTGTGCACCTGAGTGTGGCTGAACGTTTGCATACTCACAGCCAAAGAGCTTTTTAGCTCTCTCAATGGCAAGAGTCTCAACAACATCCACATATTCGCATCCGCCATAGTAACGTTTTCCCGGATAACCCTCTGCATATTTATTCGTAAGCGGGCTTCCCATAGCTGCCATAACGGCCTTACTTACAAGGTTTTCTGATGCAATAAGCTCAATGTGTGTTCTCTGTCTTGTGAGTTCGTCCTCCATAGCTTTCGCTACTTCAGGGTCGTAATTTAAAACTTCATCAAATGAATACATTGTGCAACCTCCGTATAATTATTAATTTTTTGTATATTCTATTATAATATAATCAAATCTTAAACAAGTCAATAGCATTTGCCAAAGCTGATGAATTCTGGTTAAGATTCTGTGCTGCCTCATTAAGTGCTTCAACCTGCTGAAGCTGACGGTTAGCTGTTTCTGTTACCTCTTCTGATGCCGCAGCAGTCTCCTGTGACACAGCTGAAATACTCTGAATTGCATCTATTGTCTGTGCCTTTGCATCCGCTATTGTATCAATACCGTTTGTAATTTCATCAAGATTACTTATGAGTTCTGTAAACTGTTCCTGAATCTTGTCAAATACATGCTCAGCATTCTGAAGCGATTCGCCCTGGATTTCAACAACATCTTCTGCTTTCTTTGCAATATTGACTGTATCATTAGTCTTTGCATTAATATCATCAACAATCTTACGGATTTCATTTACAGAATCCACAGACTGTTCTGCAAGCTTTCTGATTTCATCAGCAACTACAGCAAAGCCTCTTCCTGCTTCACCGGCTCTTGCAGCTTCTATTGAAGCATTGAGAGACAAAAGATTAGTCTGCTCTGCAATTTCATTAATTGCACCAATAATATGTGCAATTGACTTTGATGAATCTTTAAGTTTTGTAATTTCTTCGATAACCTGATTTGTTATCTGAACTGTACTTTCCGCATTGCCTTTAAGTTCCTGTATTGATGTCATTCCGCTTTCAACGATTTTTGATGTATCATCTGCAATGCGTGCAATCTTGTCTGAATTATCAGATACAAGATTAATCTTATCTGAAAGATTATCCATCTGTCTTAAACAATCCTCAGAATCTTCTGCCTGTTGTACAACACCATGTTCAATTTCCTGAATTGCAACAGTAATCTTTTGTGTATCATCAAGAAGCTGCTGTGCATTCTGTGCAACGGTTTCAACGGAATTATCAACCATGCCCGATATATTCTTTGTCTGTTCAATAAGACTCTTTACGTTGCTAATCATGCCGTTTGTACTCTTTCCGAGTATTGCAAATTCATCATGCCCCTTAACATCAACATTTATTGTAAGGTCACCAGCCGCAGCTTTTTCAAGCCTATCCATAATATGCTTGATTGCCTTGATAATATTTGTAGAAAGGAAACCGGCAATTATAATTGCAATTATAATTGATGCAATAACAACACCTACAGAAACATATTTTATTGTATTTGCCTGTGCAAGAATTGTACTCTGAGGAATCATTGCACATACCATAAATCCGTCATCTGTCACGCTATATACGAAAAGCTGGCGTTTCCCGTTATATTTAACAAACTTGCTTCCGCTCTTTTCCTCACCATTAACAGCTGTCTCATAAAACTCTTTGTCAGATATATACTTTGCATTACTGTCTGCATTATCCGTTGCACCTATCTCACCGCCATCCGGAGCAATAAGAAGTACCATGCTGTTCTTACCAAGATCAATATCTTTAAGTGTATCTGATACATAATCTGTCTTTAAATCATAGAATATGTAACCTACACCCTTTCCTGAATTACCAGAAAGCTGACGTCCAAAGCTTACAGAATAATCTTTTGCACCCTTTTGGTCGATGTAATCTCTTGATGTAAACCATGCTGATTTATTTTTATCAATTGTCTGTCCCTCTGATGCTGCCTTAACACTGTTATACTCACCAGTAGGATTCATTGATGTGGCACTTGTAAAAATATTCTTTCCGTTTTTACCAATTACATATACCGCCTTTACAGCCTTATTTCCAAGTGCTGTAGATGACAGATTAGTATTAAGATTATCATAAACATTTTTCTCATTAAGCGGGTCTGATGCAAGCGAACCTGAATAATACGATCTAACATCGGCATTATTAGCAAAATCATTTGCAAGTGCCTTAATATTAGAAAACATCAAAGTATAATAATCTGCTGTTTTCTGTATCGTTGACACTGAAGTTTCCATGAAGCTTGACTTTATGGCATTTGCTGCTGTCTCATACGAAACCACACCAAGAAGCACTATAAGAAGTACCGGAATTATAAATGCACTAATAAGCTTAAACTTTATGGATATTCCATTTTTAAAGCCAGCCGAAAGCTTGAATTTTCCAAGATTTTTCATTAAATCTTCTGTTTTTTTGCTTTCTGTTTTTGCTTTTTTGTTATTCTTGTTTTTTCTCTTCTTTTTCCTGCCGCCAGAAGTTTTATTATCTTCTTCAGACTGCAAATCATTTTCTGCAAATAAATCCTGCATGATATCATTACTGTCAGCAGTTAAATCATTACTACTGTCTTCTGTTAAATCATCCTGCAAAATATCATCATCAATATTATCTTCTGGTTCAGCAGATTGAGATGATTCAGACTCATCTGACTGAACATCTTCAGATATAACATCATCGTTAACATTTACGTCATTACCTGTCTCATCATACTGTTCAACAGCGGTCTCTGCGTCAGTCACGTCGATGTCATTGTTGTAATTCTCATTAGATGTTTCTTCTGATGATACGTCTGTTATTAAATTTTCGCTTTCCTGGTTTTTTTCTTCAAAATCTCCCATACACGTATACCTCTTTCTAATGCTCTTTCCTTTTGCAACAGCAACACAGCACTTTTAGTAACTCTTTTTATTTATCGTCTTCTTCAACATCTATATTTATTGAAAGTTCCCTTAACTGTTTCTCATCAACCACATCAGGTGCATTTGTAAGAAGACATGATGCATCTTTAACCTTTGGAAATGCTATTACATCACGGATGCTGTCTCTCTTTGCCATAATCATTACAAGTCTGTCAAGACCATATGCGAGACCTGCGTGTGGTGGTACACCATACTTGAACGCATCAAGAAGGAATCCAAATTTTTCATATGCCGCTTCATTTGTAAACCCAAGTGCATTAAACATTCTCTGCTGTACATCTGCCTGATGAATTCTTACTGAACCACCACCGATTTCTGTACCATTAAGTACAATATCGTATGCCTTTGCACGTACTGCACCAGGGTTAGTCTCAAGCATATCAAGATCTTCATCCATAGGCATTGTAAACGGATGATGCATTGCCACAAATCTGTTCTCTTCATCAGACCATTCAAACTGAGGAAATTCTGTTACCCATAAGAATCTGAATTCATTCTTGTCAAGAAGTCCAAGCTGGTCTGCAAGTTCAACTCTGAGTGCACCAAGAACATTCCATACAATCTTATTCTTATCTGCTGCAAAGAGAAGTAAATCACCATTTTCTCCATCCATTGCCTTGATAAGTGACTGCATTTCTTCTTCTGTCATAAACTTCGCAAATGATGATTTAACTGTTCCATCTTCATGAATAGCAATATAGGCAAGTCCTTTTGCACCATAACCCTTTGCAAAATCAACAAGTGCATCAATCTTTTTACGAGGCATTGCACCCTGACCCTTAACATTAATACCACGTACTGAGCCACCATTTTCAATAGCACCTGTAAATACTCCGAATCCACAGTTTTTAACTATATCTGTAACATTTTTAAGCTCCATGCCAAATCTCAAATCAGGCTTATCTGAACCGAATCTGTCCATGGCCTCCTGCCATGTCATTCTCTGGATTGGAAGCTTAACTTCAACTCCAAGAACCTCTTTAAAAAGATGTGCAAGAAGTCTTTCATTTACATCAATAACATCATCTACATCAACAAAAGAAAGCTCCATATCTATCTGTGTAAATTCAGGCTGTCTGTCTGCACGTAAATCCTCATCACGGAAACATCTTGCAATCTGCATATATCTGTCATAACCTGAACACATGAGCATCTGCTTAAAAAGCTGTGGTGACTGCGGAAGTGCATAGAACTTACCAGGATGAATACGGCTAGGTACAAGATAATCTCTTGCTCCTTCCGGTGTACTCTTTGTAAGCATTGGTGTCTCTATCTCAAGGAATCCTTCATTGGCAAGGAATGCTCTTGTAAGCGTGGCAACCTTGCTTCTCATAATAATATTTGACTGGATATCAGGTCTTCTTAAATCCAGACATCTGTACTTTAATCTCAAATCTTCCTTCGTATTGATATTAGCTTCGATTGGAAATGGTGGTGTCTCTGATTCTGAAAGAATTCGGAGCTGTGATGCAACAACTTCTATATCACCTGTTTTAAGATTTTCATTTACTGCACCTGAACGCTTCTCAACCTTTCCGACTACAGCTATAACATATTCATTTCTAAGTGTATATGCTTTATCAAATCCTTCTTTTCCAACTGAATTTTCATCAAATACAATCTGCAAAAGGCCGCTTCTGTCCCTCAAATCCACAAATATAAGCGAGCCAAGATTTCTTCTTGTCTGAACCCAGCCCATAACTGTTACAGTCTCGCCTACATTGGCAGCTGATACCTCCGTACATCTATGTGTTCTTTTTAAGCCTACCATTGCTTCAGCCATTACTAACTTTCCTCCTGTAAATAACATAATTATTATTTATTATAACATGTTATTTAATTATAACATATTATTGTCAAAAAATATTCTTTTTCTTTCAATCATTTCATCAATTCTTGAAATATAGCTTGTCAGGTCTTTTACATTCTCGACACGCTCTATCCGCGGACTTGGCTGGTCCGCATCAAATACCGCTTTTGTTGATGCACCTGCACCCATGGCTATTATTGTCTGTTTTTCCTCCATAATAAGAATATTATAAATACATTCTTTTCCAGGAACAGAATAACCTACATTTTCAAGATTTCCTGCCATATTTTTCTGACGATACATATAATATGGCATACAGCCGATATCACCGGCATACTTTTGTGCAAGACTCACAGTTTCATCACTGTTTTCAAACTTCAGGTCTTCATATTTTTCACGCCATATATTGAGTGCGGCTGCCCTCTTTATCGCAAGCGAATGAACAGTCAGACTCTCCGGCTTTAACTCTTTTATTTTGTCAAGTGTATACCGCAGTTCATTAATTCCTTCACCCGGAAGTCCAAGAATAATATCCATATTAATATTATCAAAGCCAACGCTTCTTGCAAGTTTAAATGCTTCCTCAACCTGCGTGGCACTATGTCTTCTTCCGATAATTTCAAGAGTCTTGTCATTCATCGTCTGCGGATTTATAGAAATCCTGTCAACACCATGTTTTTTTAACACTTCAAGCTTCTGTACCGTCACACTGTCAGGTCTTCCCGCCTCTACAGTCAGCTCCTTTACGGTACTCATATCAAAGTCTGCTTCAAGCTCATTAAGCAGTCTGTCAAGCTGTTCAGGTTCAAGAGTGGTCGGCGTTCCGCCTCCAAAATATACTGTATCAAGACGTCTACCTTTCATTCTGTCCGCAACAAATCTCATTTCTTTGACAAGTGCATCAAGATACAAATCAACTTTGGACCTGTTAGCTGCAAGTGAATACGATGTAAATGAACAATACAGGCATGTTGTCGGGCAAAACGGAATTCCTATGTAAATACTGTAACCATTTGTATAATCAATGTCTTCAAGAATCTTTTTCTCTGTCTTTGCGACCTGCATTGCAAGTTCTGCTTTATCATGAGACACAAAATGCTTTTCTTCAAATTCTGACATAATCTCCTCATCAGAATTACCAGCTTCTAACATTGAATATGCAATTTTACTTGGTCTTACACCTGTAAGATATCCCCATGGAAGATTTTTTCCCGTATCACCCTGAAGCTTTAAATACAGATTTTTCTTAAATCTGTCATGTGCCTCTTTCTTTGAAACACCTTCACACATTGAAGTATCTGCATATATAACCGTATCCTCATCCGTAAGCCGGGAGTCGTCTTTTAGAAGCGATGTCCGCATTCTAGGATAAAACGACTTTATAAGCACTTGTGCATCATCATAAAAATCAGAATTCCGCAAATCTACATAAATCATATTTTTCTCATTTCTGTTATTAATTTTTATATTGCAGCCAGACAGATATTTTACTGGCAATATGGATTATATTTCTTTTCATGGGCAATTGATGTGCTCTCACCATGCCCCGGAAATACAACTGTATCATCAGGCAGTAAAAACAATTTATCTTTTATGCTTGAAACAATATCCGAAAAACTTCCCGTTGCAAAATCTGTCCTTCCAACTGATTCAGCAAACAAAGTATCACCTGAAAAAAGCACAGATGCATCTTTAACATAATATGACACACCGCCTGATGTATGTCCCGGCGTATGGATTACTTCTATATCTATTCCGGCTGGATTAATATGTTGTTTATCTTTAATCCAGACATCTGCCTCAAGTGTTATCTTAGCTCCCATATGAGCCGAAAGATTCTTGTATGCATCTGCCAGAAGTTCCTTTTCATGCTCACCCGCGTACACTTTTATTCCATATTTAACGGCAAGCTGCCTTGCTGCACCTATATGGTCATAATGGCCATGAGTTATAAGTATTGCACATGGATGACATTTATTTTTTTCAATCAAAGCACTAATCTGTGGCTCATTGCCAGCCGGGTCAATTATAACTGCTTCGTCTGTATCTTTGTTTATCAGAAGATAACAGTTTGTTGAAACTCCCGGTATTACAGTATAATCCATTTTTATATTCATATTATTTCTCCAGTTTTTAATCAGCCTGCTGTTCTTGCTATATCTGTAACGCCTTCGATATTTCTAAGCTTTTCTACAAGCCTGTTAAGCTCATCTTTTCCATGTATGTCAAATCCAAGATTAATTGTTGCAATACCTTTCTTATTAACACGGCTGTTCATAAATTTAACATCTATGTTAGCTTCTGTAAATATTCTTGATATATCTACAATAAGTCCGGTTCTGTTACCTGCAAAAATATTAATCTCAGTGCTGTATTTATCAGCAGATGAATCAACCTGCTCCCATTCAGCCTCAATGAGACGTTCTCTCTCATTTTCAGGAAAATTAATAACATTTACACAGTCTGTACGATGTATTGTAACACCTCTTCCTCTTGTTACAAATCCGACAATCTCATCACCCGGCACCGGATTGCAGCACTTTGAAAATCTTACGGCTACATCATGTATGCCTTTGACTACTATACCGCCACGTGTTTTTTTATATTTATCTTTATTCTTTGCTTCCTGCTGTACAATGCCTTCCAGTACATCATTGTCAGTAACTTCGGCTTTCTTGCGTTTTTCATTTTCCTCAACAAGCTTATTGACAACCTGACCTTCCTTTAATCCGCCATGTCCGACAGATGCCAGAAGTGAATTCCAGTCTTTAAAGCCATACTTGTTAAGTGTCTTTTCCTGATTTTCAGGTTTCATAATATCAGAAAGAACAATGCCTTTTGTCTTACAGTAATTAGTTATAAGCTCCTTGCCCTTTAAAATATTATCTTCTTTTAACTCCTGCTTAAACCATTGATTAATCTTGTTTCTTGCCTGCGTGCTCTTGACAATATTAAGCCAGTCACGGCTCGGTCCTTTTGAATTCTGCGATGTGATAATCTCAACTCTGTCACCGCTCTTTAATTCATAATCTATGGTTACAAGTTTGCCGTTGACTCTTGCACCTACCATCTTATTGCCGACTGCACTGTGAATGCTGTATGCAAAATCAACAGGGCATGAACCGGCCGGAAGATTCTTGACATCACCTGTAGGTGTAAAACAATATATATTATCTGAAAAAAGATTCAAATCACTCTTAATAGAAGAAAGAAATTCTTTGTTATCAGACATCTCTGTCTGCCATTCAAGCATCTGGCGAAGCCAGCTAAGCTTTGCCTCTTCATTGGAAGGTGCACCGCTCTTGCCTTCTTTATATTTCCAGTGTGCCGCAATACCATACTCAGCAGTTCTGTGCATCTCATAAGTACGAATCTGCACCTCAAACGGCTGTCCGTTAGAAGCAATCAATGTTGTATGAAGCGACTGATACATATTAGGCTTAGGCATTGCTATATAATCCTTGAAACGTCCCGGGATTGGCTTATACATCTCATGTATTACACCGAGTGCGGCATAACAGTCCTTTACTGTGTCAACCTTGATTCTTACTGCAAAAATATCATAAATCTGGTCAAGTGTCTTATTCTGGTTGACCATCTTTCTGTAAATAGAAAAGAAGTGCTTTACTCTTCCGTCAATCTCTGCCTCAATTCCGGCATTGCTTATGTGCATTCCGACTTCTTTTATAATGCTCTTGATAAATGCTTCCCTGCCGGGTCTGTTGAGATTTACCTGCTCAACAAGATCGTTGTATACATCAGGCATAAGATATTTCATTGAAAGGTCGTCAAGTTCAACCTTAATCTTTGAAATACCGAGCCTGTGTGCAATAGGAGCGTATATTTCCATAGTCTCTCTTGACTTTTCAATCTGCTTAGCCGGTGACTGGTATTGCATTGTTCTCATATTGTGAAGTCTATCGGCAAGCTTTATCATAATTACACGGATATCTTTTGCCATAGCAAGAAACATCTTACGAAGATTCTCTGCCTGGACTTCTATTTTATCATGCTCATAGTTGAGCTGTGTAAGCTTTGTAACACCATCAACAAGAAGTGCAACTTCAGAGCCGAATTCTTTTTCTACATCTTCACTTGTCATAACTGTATCTTCAACTACATCATGCAGAAGACCCGCTATAATCGACTCCTTATCAAGCTCAAGTTCTGCAAGTATAATTGCAACACAAAGAGGATGAATTATATATGGCTCACCCGACTTTCTCTTCTGTCCTTCATGTGCCTTGTAAGCGACCTTATATGCTTTCTCAATATCAGATAAATCCGATGACGGATGATATTTTTTAATCTCTGTGATTAAATCCTGATAAAGCACCTCCGGGCTTGTGAAATCCGCAGGAGTATCCACCGGTCTCTCAACTTCTTTTGTTTTAATATTCTTATCCTGTTCAAGTACAATCTTTTCCGGCATACCATTACCTCCGCTTCATCATCAGCTCCAGCTGTGTCTCTTTCTAGTTTTAATATTAATTATATATTCTACCATCTGAAAATACAAGTAGTCAATTACTGTATAATCCCTTGTTTTTCACGAAAACTGAGCATTATACATACTGTAATAGAACTGTTTTTTATCAAGCAGTTCCTGATGTGTTCCCTGCTCTACAATATTGCCGTCTTTTACCACAAGAATCCTGTCTGCATTCTGTATTGTAGACAGTCTGTGTGCAATGACAAAGCATGTTTTATTTTTCATAAGTTTGACCATTGCACCGGATATATCCGCCTCTGTTACTATATCAACATTTGACGTCGCCTCATCAAGTATGAGCATTGACGAATCAAGAAGCATTGCTCTCGCAATCGTAAGCAGTTGTTTCTGTCCTTTTGAAATATTTGTTGCATTTTCAGTAAGCACAGTATCATAACCATCAGGCAGACTTTCAATATATCTGTGAATCTTTGCTGCTTTAGCTGCTTCTATAACCTGCTGCCTTGTAGCATTTTCATTACCATATGCAATATTTTCGTACACCGTTCCGTTAAACAGCCATGTATCCTGTAAAACCATTGCAAAAGATTTTCTTAAATCCGACATTTTATAATCCCTGTAGTTTTTATCATCAATGCTTATCTTGCCGCTGGCAATATCATAAAAACGCATAAGAAGATTAATTATTGTTGTCTTTCCGGCTCCTGTTTCACCTACTATTGCTATTACCTGTCCGGGTTTTGCTGACAGACTTATATCTTTAAGTATTATCTTATCTCTTACATACCCAAAGCTTACATTATCAAAATCAACTTTTCCTTCTACATTACTAAGGCTGACTGCATCAGGCTTATCTACAGGCTCTTTCGGTTCATCAATAATCCTGAACACCCTTTCTGCCGCTGCAATTGCAGACTGGAATTCATTCAGTACATTTGCTGCCTCATTGATAGGACCTGAAAATTTTCTCGAATAAAGTACAAACGAAGAAATATCGCCAATTGAAATCTTAGCTCCGATGTATAATACAGCACCAAAGACAGATATGCATGCAAGCGAAAGATTATTAACAAAATTAACACACGGACCTGTCATGCTTCCGAAATACTCTGCCTCATAATAACATTTTACGGCATCATCATTATTTTCTTTGAACTTGTTAATAGTATTTTCTTCCCTGTGATATGCTTTTATTGTCTTATGCCCGCCTATCATCTCTTCAACAAATCCGTTGAGACGTCCAAGTGCTGCTGAACGCTCCCGAAACAATGGTCTTGTTTTTCCTGTAATAAACTTTGTTATGAGAAATGACAAAGGTATTGTTACAACAAATATAAGTATCAGCATCGGAGATATCGAAAGCATCATAAAGAACGAGCCGACAACCGTTATAACACTCGTGAGTATCTGCACAAGGTCAGTTGAAAGCGATGTATTTACTGTATCTATATCATAAGAAATTCTGCTTAATATCTCACCCGTCTGATGTTTATCAAAATATGATACCGGAAGTTTCATAAGGCTGTCATAGACATCTTTTCTCATCTGGTAAACACATTTCTGTGTTATATGTATCATAAGGACAGAAAGTATATAAGACATTACTGAAGATGCAATATAAAATATTGCCATCAGAATACAGTAATGCGTGACTTTTTTAAAATCCACCTGACCGGTACCGGTTATTGCATCAATCGCCTGACCTGAAAGCTTTGGTCCGATAAGTGCAAAAACATTACCCGCAATTGATAAAAATAACGCTGCTGCCATGAGATATTTATATTTCATAAGGTATTTTGACAGTCTCAAAATAGTACCCTTTTTATTGATACTTCTGCTGTTTTTATATATCTCTTCCGCACTTGTTCCCTTTGCAATCTTTGGTCCCATACGGAACATATCTGCACCTGTTTTTGCCATGATAACACTTTCTCCTTTACTGTGTTATTCCGCTCTGAAGACTGCTTATTCTTGCATAAATTGCACATGTTTTAAGAAGCTTATCATGATTTCCGCATGCTGCAATCCTGCCTTCATCTATAACAATTATCTTATCACAGTCAAGCACTGAACTTACTCTTTGTGCAACTATAATTGTAGTTGTGTTTTTTCCCATTTCATCAATATTTTTTCGTATTGCTGCATCAGTCTTGTAATCCAGTGCACTTGAAGAATCATCAAGCACAAGAATCTCAGGATTTCCCGCAATCGCACGCGAAATTAACATTCTCTGTTTCTGTCCACCACTAAGGTTATTTCCTCTTATTGCAAGAAATGAATCGTATCCTTCATCCATCTGGCTTATATGTGAATCAATACATGATGCTTTTGCTGCTTTTTTCATATTCTCGTCAGTTATATTTCTTCCAAGTTTTATATTTTCCGAAACACTGTCTTCAAATATAATGTCATTCTGAAATACAGCACCGAATTTCTCACGCAGAACACCCACATCATAATCACGAATATCTTTTCCATCAATGAATATCTTTCCTGATGAGACATCATAAAATCTCATTAAAAGATTGATAATTGTTGTCTTTCCAGAGCCTGTTGCACCAATAATTCCAAGCTTCTGGCCTTTTTCCAGTGAAAATGAAATATCAGAAAGGTTATCAACGTTTCCATTATATGAGAAACTCACATTATCAAAAACAATATACGGAAGGCTCTCATCACAGCTTTTATTATCATTAGCATCCTGATTCTTAATGTCAGACCGGGCTTGTAATATTTCTTCTATTCTTTCGGCAGATGAACCGGCTCTTGAAAACATAACGAAAAGACGTGTTATTGATAGCATGGCATTAAGAATTATTGTAAAATATGTAAGAAATGCAATAATTTTACCAGGTGCTGTAAGTCCGGCATTTACACGGACTGCCCCAACAAATATAATCATTACCCAGCCAACATTAAGAAGGAAATTCATAACCGGATTGGTAAGTGCCATTGTTATACCCGCTTTTTTCTCCTTTTCAACAACATCCAGATTGATATTTTCAAATCTCTCACGCTCATAATCACCTTTTGAAAGTGCCTTGATAACTCGTATTCCTGTAATACTTTCACGCACACGGCCTATCATGACATCACTTGCCTTCTGATGCGTGTTATAAAGAGGAATGCCTTTTTTAGCAACATATATGACTACTATTGCAAGAAATGGAAGTGTTGATGCAAGTATTGCCGAGAGCACCGGATCAAGTGTCATAGTAACAATAATCCCGCCAATAAGAAGAATCGGTGCACGCACACCCATTCTCTGCATAGAATTCATAATCTGATGAATATTATATGTATCACTTGTCATTCGTGATATAAGTGTGCTCTGAGAGAAGTTGTCAACCTGTCCGCACGAAAGATTCATAATTGCCGTAAATGTATCATTTCTTAAAACACGCATTGAATCTCTCGCAACTGATGAAGCCATTCTGTTTGCTGTCACATTGCCGAGTACCGCAATAAATGCACAGACAACCATGACAAGTCCCCACTGTACAACTCTCGCAATATCCGCCTCAGGCACAACTTCATCAATAATATATGCAAGTATCCACGGAAGCAGCAGATCCATTACTGTTCCGGAAAATTTAACCATAAACCCCACTACCATGCGTGGGAAGTGGGGTTTCATATATCTGAATATTAAATTCATACTTCAGCGTATGTTCTTTCCATAAATTCTCTTGTTGCGACAGCATTTTCAGGCACCGTATTTTCAAGCGTACAGTGAACATATGGCTTGTATTCTTTTATCTTCTTTAAAAGAAGCGGATAATTAAGGCTTCCTGTTCCGGCAGCAATAGACTTTAACTCATTGCCCTCAACGACATAATCCTTGCAGTGGACTACAGCTATATCATCTCCGAGAAGTTCAAATGCCTTTTCAATAATCTCATCCTGTTTATCGATATTATCAACACAAAGAAGATTTACAGGGTCAAATATAATCTGAAGATTAGGTGAATCAATAGCATCCAGAACTTTTCTTGCTCTCTCAACCGTGTATACAATATGCTTCCACACCGGTTCAATTGCAAATATAACACCAAACTGCTCTGCATATTTTACTATAGGTCTCAGATTTTCTATAAATGTCTCAAGTGCTTCCTCAGAATGATTTGCCGGTTCGTACTTGTATTCTTCGTTAACGGCACCAGTCTCTGTTCCAACAACTCCACAGCCTAAAATACTTGCAAATCTTATATGTGCCTTGTATTTTTCAACTATCTTTTTATGCTGCTCCGGATTAGGGTTGCATAAATTAAGATAACAGCCAAGCACAGCCACATCAACTTTATTTTCAGCACACAATTCCTTGATATACATTGCAAGTCCAGGTGTCATTGTGCTTATCTCCGGCTTAAATTCCTTAATTGACTTGCTTAGTGCTATATGCATGCAATGAAATCCCTGATTATGTATATTGGGAATCAGTTCATCAAGCGGTGCATATTTTACATCATGAGCCCTTATACCTATTCTCATATTATCCTCCATTCCGGCACAAATAGTGCATTACCATATAATCAATATTTTAATATTACTACGGTTTTTTGGTCTTTGCAAGACATGGCGGATTAATACAATCCATTTTCTGACAATGCCTTGTAATATGTAATAACAGGGATAAAACTCTGAGCAAATCCCTTTGTGCTTGCACCGGCACATATCACTGCATCATCAACAATTTTCTTGACACCGTTTGTCGTTGCTGCCTTTGAATCAATTGTTTTGTCGAATGTCTTTATTCCTGGTTTAAGATACTTCACATCTCCTGTGAGTTCATAAGCTATTGCAAGAGATTCAAGCAAAAGCGTATTATTACCAAGTCTCTGCAGACTCGGAAGTTCTTTATAATAAAATACTCCACATCCAAGCATACAGTTTTCAATAAGATCATCAACAGCACGGATTATCATATCTTTGATATCTTCACGCGGAAATACTCTGTAATATCTCATAACACTGCCAATCGCAACAGAAATCATAAATCCTACACGTATTGTTGTATTGTCTGTATATGGTGCAAGCCAGTAGCCATATTCTTCTTCCCATTTCTTAAAGCTGTCAACAATCCATTCACATTTGTCAATCCACTTTGATTCACCAGTCTCAACATATAATGCCGTCAGTGCTCTTAGTGCCCAGCCTGTTTCTCTTGCATTTGCCTCACCCGGAACAGCATACATTGGTGTATCAAGAAGCTTTAATATATTATTTCCAATTCCAACAGCCGTAGTTAATGCTCTTTCGTCGCCTGTAAAATGATAATAATCAATAAGACCTTCAACCCACTCATGCGAACACACCATAATACCATTTTTGCAATGTCCTGCCGTATGTTCCCACTGACCGCCGATTCGTAACGGATTATCACTGTAATGGCACACATCTACATCCATCTGATGCTCTGTTGAAACAAGAAGATAGTCAAGGAAACGTCTCACACCGGTTCTTGCATACTCCAACGCACATGAATGTGGATAATCATATTCATTATTACTCCACACTGTCTTTCCGTTGCCTCTTCCCTGCTGTGTATAATTAGAATCCCATGTATCGCCCCAGTTAAGCATACCATAACATCTTGCATGTTCATCAGCTCTTCCTATAAGAAACATCTCAACATCATCATTTAACTTATCAGGGAAAATATCCGGCATAACTCCGGCATTTTTAAACACCTCAGGAGAAATATATGGTCTGTCAGGCATCTGGTAAATAAGGCTTCTGTTATCAATTTCAAGAATCTTCTCATCCGCAGCATGAAAATGCATAAGCACTTTCTGTGTTCTTGCCATTCCCGGCTGCATGATAACCTTGTCTTCTCCCTCCGGAACAAGCATAACAGCAATACCTTCACTGTCTGACTTTACAGCCTTTGGGTAATTTTGCTGTGCCTGATATACAGTTATACAGAGTCCGCCTTTAGCATCTGTCCTGTCAGCAAAAAATGTACCATATAAAACTTCCGCAAAATGCTCATTTGCCTCTTTCATAAGATAATGTGCATCTACATGACGGTTTACTTCTTCTCCATTTTTTCCTATATAAAAATCTGTCCTATAATTAGAGCTTCCCACCATTGTCCTTACATCCAAAACAGGTGCTTTCTCATCAAAAAGTTCAAGTTCATGCGTTCCCCTTGTATGAAAAACAGGTCCGGTACAGCTGGTATTATCTGTCATTATATCGCCACATCCTGTAGAATCCGGCTTCTCATCAAAATTCATAGGTTTCATAATATCACTAAGGCGGCTTGAAGAATCAGCTTTTGCATAAAATACAAGTGATGCTATATCAAGTTCTTCCATGCTTGTGTTTATAATTCTGTATGAAAGTTCAACCCACGGTTTTCCGGCATATGCATTAATTCTTATCTCAAACTCTATCTTTTTATCTTTATCTTTTGATACATTTACGCCTTTTGTACACAAAGACACACACACCTGACCGCACTCTATTATATTCCATTCTTCAAGTTCTATATCATAACTTGTTCCATCAGCTTCTTTAAGATATGGGCCGGCAAAATTTTCATTTGTATATATCTTATTCCCATCATTAACTTCCTTAAAAATGTATGAGGCATAATCTTCAACCTTAACGCCCCAGTATCAACTTCTATTCCTGTACTACTCTCAGTACATAAAATGTCCGGATTATCATTGACATCTTTGCAATCAAGTTCACAATATACTTTTGTGCCCTTATTTGCCGGCAGATCAGCCATAAACCTTACAAAAAGATATCTTATTGATGTGTCATCATATCTTGATGTAACCTTTGCCTGTGTAGGAACCGGTTTTCCATCCTGCATAACGCATACATTATCTTTAGAATATATTTTTCCTTTTTCTACCGGAATACATATTGTACACGGTTCTGCAATCCTTGGATATCTGTAAAGTTTGTCAAAATTAATCTCTATCATAATGCTGTCTTCCTTTCATGTAAAAGCCTTATTTATGTTGTTATTATTTTAACATATATTCTGTATTTTTCCACTGAACTATAGATATTTATATATATTTTTACAGATTTTTAAACCTATTCAACATACTTTTTTTCTGTTATAATATGTAGTGTTAATTAACGTAAGATTGGAGACTGATCATAATGAACTATGCAGAAATCAAATATTGTGATGTAGCCAATGGTCCGGGAGTACGCACATCTCTTTTTGTAAGCGGATGCAGCCATCACTGTCCCGGATGTTTCAATGAAATCGCATGGGATTTTAATTATGGTAAACCATTTACACAGGATACCATTGATTCTATTATCGAATCTTTGAAACCTGATTATATACAGGGGCTTACACTTCTTGGCGGTGAACCATTTGAATACAGTAACCAGAAAGGTCTTCTTCCTCTTGTAAGACAGGTACGTGAAGTCCTGCCACAAAAAGATATATGGTGTTTTACCGGGTTTTTATTTGATAAAGATATCATAGAAAACATGTGTAAAAGGTGGAAAGAAACCAATGAACTGCTAAGTTATATTGATGTTCTTGTTGACGGACGCTTTGTTGAAGAGCTTAAAAATCTCAATCTCAAATTCAAAGGCTCTGAAAACCAGCGTACAATCCTTGTAAACGAATCATTGAAAAGCGGCAATGTCATTTTATATGACTTTGATAAATAAACCTTTATTATTTTTAAGAATGGGGACTATTAAAATGAAACAGACTGTAAGATTAAAAAAGTTAAGAGAAGGTGCCATTATTCCAGCTTATGGAACTGAGTTTGCCGCTGGTGCCGACCTCTATGCATGCATGGATAAAGATATAACTATAAATCCCGGCTGCACAGAATTTATACACACAGGAATTGCACTTGAGATTCCAACAGGCCTTGTCGGTCTTATTTATGCAAGAAGCGGAATGGCTTGTAAACGTGGACTTGCTCCGGCAAATAAAGTAGGGGTAATTGATTCCGATTACCGTGGTGAAATCATGGTTGCTTTATATAATCACTCTAGCGAAGCCGTTACTGTATCAAAAGGTGAACGTATCGCACAGCTTGTACTTGCACCTTTTATAACTGCCGATTTTACAGTAGCTGATTCATTAGAAGATTCTGTCCGCGGCGAAGGCGGTTTTGGTTCTACAGGAACACACTAATCCACAAAACAAATAAAAAACATACAAAAATCCACAGACCATAAACATCTTCGTTTATGTCTGTGGATTATTTTATGCAGACAGCCAATGCCTTGCTGGCAGATGCCTACTTATATACAGCATTATCCATTACGATATCCTGTGCTTTCTGAATAATCATATTCTTAACAATCTTGTCTTTACCATACTTCTCAACAAATGAATCTTTATCAGAATATCCTCTGTCTTTTGCAAACTGAGGAAGCTCCCCTTTGTAATCATAATCTTTAATTGATATATTTTCCTTATCGGCAATCGCCTGTAAAATCATCTCCTGGGCAACAGCCTTTTTAACATAATCATCAAAGCTCATATTAAATGTCTTCTGGCAGTACTCATCAACTGTTATTCCCTGCATCATTGAATAAAACTTAATTGACTGTTCATAATCACTTGTCTTTGTTGCAAGATAATCCTCCGGATAACCTTTGATTGTACATCTTTCCTGAAGCTTTGTAAGAACAGCTTGTTTCTTTGCTTCAGTTACCTTTTCATCAATAGTATCCTGAATCTCATTCTTGATACTCTCTCTGTATTCAGCAACTGTATCATAATTGTAATATTCTTTTGCATAAGTATCTGTAATCATAGGCACATTAGGCTGTGCAACTGTTTTTACTGTAATCTCAAATACAATCTTACGTCCTGCATACTCAGGTGCATCGCTGAAATCTTCCGGAACTGTAAGTGTAACAACCTTGACATCACCGCTCTTTACTCCGTAAAGTTCATCAACAAACCCTTCAACCGTGAATGTATCTTTTCCAAGTACAATAGAGTAATCATTATCACTGAAGCCGGATACCTGCTCACCACCGATTGAGCCCTTAAAATCAATTGTAACTTTATCATCAGCCTGGGCAGCTCTTGTTGTTTCAACATATGTTGTATTACTCTCAAGATCATTCTGTATTCTTGTATTAATAAGATTGTTCTCTATTGCATCAGTATCAACGCTTACCTCTATGCCCTTATATTCTCCAAGCGTAACATAATCTTCCGCATTATAATCATAATTAACTTTAATCTTTGTATTACATGCTGTCATGGAAACCATCATAGCTGCTGACAGCAAGCCAATACTTATCTTCTTTAAAATATTCTTTTTCATATTCACTCATCCCACACTTTCATAATCGTGAAAGGTCTCTTCAATCAGAAACCAATCTAGTAGATAATAACATATCTTTCAACATATGAACAGTGTATATATCATTTTTCACATTTATTTCACAAACTTAAAAGAGGCCCGCTTCAACGATATATAACCGTTAAAGCGACAGCCCCTTCAACTTATAACTTAATATATAATTAAGCAACCTTAGACTTTGCTAACTCAGCAAGCTTTGCAAATCCTTCTGCATCATTTACAGCCATCTCTGACAATACTTTTCTGTTAAGGTCAACATTAGCAAGCTTTAAACCATACATAAATTTGCTGTATGATAAACCATTGATTCTTGCAGCAGCATTGATTCTTGCAATCCATAACTGTCTGAACTGTCTCTTCTTCTGCTTTCTGCCCTTATAAGACTCTGTGAGAGCTCTCATAACAGACTGCTTAGCTACTCTATACTGCTTTGATCTTGCACCTCTATAACCTTTAGCGAGCTTTAAAACTCTGTTGTGCTTTTTCTTTGCGTTCATTCCGCCTTTAATTCTTGCCATTTTATATTCCTCCTTCTATACCGTTTATCTGATTAGAGATAAGGCATAATCTTCTTCATTGTCTTAACATTAGTTGCATCAGTCATTGCTGCGTGTCTTAAATTTCTCTTTCTCTTTGTTGTCTTCTTTGTAAGAATGTGGCTCTTATAAGCTTTCATTCTCTTTAACTTACCTGTACCAGTTACTTTAAAACGCTTTGCAGCGGCTCTTTTTGTTTTTACCTTTGGCATAATAAACCTCCTGAATTTTTAACATGTAGTATTTATATTTTAACGTTTTTCAGTTAAAAACATCATCATGCTCCTGCCTTCCATCTTAGGAGCCTTTTCAACAACGGCTATATCACTCAGCTTCTCAGCGAAATCTGTAAGAATGTGTTTGCTGCTCTCTACATGAGCCATCTCACGTCCTCTGAATCTCAATGTAACTTTTACTTTGTTACCCTTCTCAAGGAACTTTCTTGCAGCGTTGCTCTTTGTATTAAGATCATTGACATCAATATTTGGAGAAAGTCTTACTTCCTTCGTCTCTATTGTCTTCTGTTTCTTCTTAGCTTCTTTCTCTTTTCTGATTAATTCGTACTTATATTTGCCATAATCAATCAGCTTACATACAGGTGGCGTTGCAGATGGTGCAATCTTAACAAGATCAACATCAGCCTCTCTTGCAAGTTTCATGGCATCCTTTGCTGACATAATTCCAAGCTGTTCTCCGTCAGCTCCGATTAATCGGATTTCTTTGTCCCTGATTTGTTCGTTAATCATTAAATCGCTAATAACAGTGCACCTCCATAAAAAAAGTGGATAGCAGCAGCCATCCACATACATCACAAAATAAAGACCTGTTATAAGTCATATATTCATAAAGTATAAACCCGAGTCGCCCTTGCGCTAAGGTGAGAGTGGACACTCTGCTTCATTAAAATTCACATCTTTTGTATCTTATCACCATTTGACAGATGTGTCAATAGGATAAATGAAAATATTTTTAATTTACACATTCGCCTATATAGTGATATTATATATATGAATATAAAATATTGCAAGCATTTTTATGTTACAAAACAAGGAGGATTTTATGCGTCAATATCTAATTTCAACCGACACAACAGCGGATCTTACTGATGATTTCGTCCGCGAAAATTCTATCGACATACATACTCTTTTTTATGCTTTCGGTGAGCAGCTCTACGGACCCGGAAACGAAATGCCAGTAAAAGAATTCTATACACGCATGCGTAACGGAGAAATGCCTACTACAATGGCATGTAATCCCGAAGACGTTGCAAAAATTTTCAAAAAAAGAGTTGCGGAAGGCTATGACATCCTTCATATTGCTTTTTCTTCAGCACTCTCCAGCAGCTACAACAACTGCTGCATAGCTGCCAGAGAAGTAATGGAAGAATATCCCGAATCAAAAATTATTGTAATTGATTCTCTTGCTGCTTCAATGGGAGAAGGGCTTACTGTATATCGTGCTATCCAGTTAAAAAACGAAGGAAAATCCATTGACGAAACAGCGGATTACATTAATGCACACCGCCGCAATTTTGTTCATTTCTTCACAGTTGATGACCTTCATCACCTCTACCGTGGAGGACGTGTTTCAAAGACAACAGCTATTGTAGGAAGTCTTGCCGGTATCAAACCTATTCTTCATGTAAATGATGCAGGTCAGCTTATACCTGCAGGCAAGGTCAGAGGAAGAAAAAAATCTCTTCTCACACTTGTATCAAAAATTGATGAACTCATGGGTTCATATAAAGACGAGACAGATGCAATTTTTATCGGTCATGGCGACTGCCTTGAGGATGCAGAATTTGTAGCATCTAAAATAAGAGAAAAATACAATCACAAAATTGTAATAAACACAATCTGCCCGACTATCGGAGCACACTCAGGTCCGGGAACACTTGCATTGTTCTTCATGGGTGAATCAAGGATTTAATTCCGCAATACCTGAAAGTGCAACATATTTTCCGGAAATCTGGTACCATGTTGCAAAATCAACAACACCCGTCTGAGGCATATCAAATATTTTCTGGAATTTTCTTACTGCTTCCGCCGTTTGCTCGCCGTATATTCCATCCGGCTCAACCGGCGGAATTGCATTATAAAATTCACCAATAAGATTAAGCTGCTCCTGAAGCTGGCGGACTTTTTGTCCTGAAGAACCAATGTCAAGATTGTATCCCGGCCATGATGCAGGAATCCCGCTTATCTCCTCAGCCGTGTTAATATACATTGAATCACCATAATAATATTTTAATATATCTATAGCACTATAATTCTGGTCTCCAAGATATTTGCTTCCCCACTGGCTCATCCAGTCCGGACAGCTCACTCTCTTCCCATCACAATACTGAGTAAGAATCGGCTGTTTTACATTTGGTCTTGAAAGATACTGGTTAAATATGTCATCAACAATATCCGATATGCTTGTAAATATATTTCTTCCGTAAATCCATTTATGGTCAAATGCCGTAGATGAAGTGATTGTAAATTCATATCCTTTATTTCTGTAAAACTCTGTATACACCCTGTTTAATGTAAACGACATAATTGCAAGCACGTTAGCTTTTATCGTTTCAACCGGCCACGTTGAATATATCTCACTGCTTGCCACATTCTTAATATAATCAGAGTATCTCACATAATAATCTGAAGCTGTCGGGTCAGCTGGCACACCATCGTGGACAACAACTGTTTCAGGAACAACAACTTTACTAAGCACAATCTCACCGCTCGTATTTACAGGCTGTATCTCATTTTCAGGTATCTTTGGAGGATACGTTCCAAAAAGAGTATTTGCCGGAATCACAACTACATCTGACGCGGCATCGCTTTCCGTCTGTCCTCCGAGTGATGCCTGCTGTGTACTGCTTTCTCCCGAAAAAATTTCAGAACCCGATATAAGCATATCAACATATCCTGATGCGGTAATTTTTACATTATACTCTGAATATGGCTGTGAATCCTGTGGCTCCATGCTATATTCAACCGGAGGTGCAGGAAGTGCTATTGTCGGTGTAAGTCCACTGTCATCAGTAACCAGTTCCTCAATAACACTGTCCGGCCGGCCTGTATATGAAATTTCCACTCTCGCATTCATAACAGGTCTTTTTGTCCGTCTGTCAATTACATTTACTTTGAGATTACCTCTGTCAACCGCATTTTCCGGTCTTTCAAATGTATGCACATAATTAACATTCATAATATTTTCCCATTTATTTTTTATCATTCTATGCTTATTTTTGTCCTACAATGAATCATTTAATCCGATTTGAATATAATAATGTGAATATTGTTTTGTAATAAAAGGGGAAACCATGTCTGATATAACTATTGCACTTGATGCAGGCCACGGTGGAAGTGATCCCGGTGCCACCTATAACGGACGTGCTGAAAAAGATGATACTCTCCGCCTTACCCGGGCTGTCGGAAAGATACTTGAAATGAATGGCATTAATGTATATTATGTGCGGGACAATGATGAATATGAAACTCCATTCAAAAAAGCAACCGATGCCAATAATTCAGGTGCAGACTATTTTATTTCAATACACCGCAATTCATCCGAAAAAAACAACCAGTATAGCGGCATTGAATCTCTTGTATACAAAGATTCCGGAATACGCCACACTCTTGCAAAAAATATCAACAAAGAACTTGCCGATGCCGGTTTTGAAGACCTCGGAATAACAGAACGTCCTAATCTCGTTGTCTTAAAAAGGACCCAGATGCCTGCCGTTCTTGTAGAGGTTGGATTTATCAATAACGATACAGACAATAAGATTTTTGATGAAAATTTCAATGAAATTGCAAGGGCAATTGCCGACGGCATTCTTGAAACAGTCTATTCACAAACTACAAAAACGGATGCCCCCGACACCGGCTCTTCTCTTGACATTCCGGCAAATTACAGTATGCCTGCAAGTCCCGGCATTTCTGAGAATCCCGGCATGCCCGCATGCCGTTGTGATGAAGAGGGAACAAAACTTTACAGAATCCAGACGGGTGCTTACCGCAACAAAGAAAATGCCGACAGAATGCTTGATTCTCTTTTAATAGAAGGTTTCCCTGCATTCATTATATCCGATGACGGTTATTATAAAGTACAGGTCGGGGCTTTTCTTTACCTTACAAATGCAATAAAAATGGAACAGCGTTTACGGCGTTTCCGATATAATACCTATATCGTATATGACTGAAAAACACGCCATCGGGTTAATTTCCCGGTGGCGTGTCTGCTGCATCATCAAATTTTATATCAGCCGATACGGTAAAATCATACTCTGTTCCGTCATAATCAAAATCAAGCTGGTAATTATCAATTTTTATTCTTTTGAGATTATCATTTTCACCAATATGGATATCGGCCTGTGCATATGTAAACCGTGCAAGCTGTCTGTCCGTATATCTTTTTAATTTTTCACGGCTAACAACTCCGTATGCCGAAAACATTCCCATATAAACTGACGTATCACTGTTGTCATACAACGCATCTATCGTGCCGGATGCCGCCTTTTTAAGATTTGCCTTTTCAAGTAAAACACTGTATACAGATACATGCGAGCCATTCAGCTCATAACCTTCACCAGGCTTATTTTCATACTTCATACTGTCAGCAAGTGATGCATAATTCTCATAAATGCTGTCCAATGCGGTATTTATAGACTTTGAATACTTTTCAAAATCATATTTTTTAATAAATTCCGGCTTTAATAACTCTGAACTTTCAACCTTGTAAATCTTTCCTTTTTCCTGCGTTGTCTCATAATACAGAATTCCATTATAAAAATAAAAATCTATTCCTGTATTTTCAGATGCTGCCATCGTCCCATCTTTCAGCTCCATCACTGTTCGAAAGCGATTGCTGATGGTTCCTTTATGCGGTCCGTATTCTGTGATCTGCAGAGATGGTGTCACTTCGAGTAACCCCTCCTCTCCGGAGATAGCAATCCAAAGATGACCGGCAGAATCTACTGTCATGCAGCGGATCCTTCGTCCTCGAAGCTTGCGTGTCAATTTATTGTCACTCACACACTGTTGCTTTTCATCAATGATCTGCAGTCCATCGTCCGTTCCAATGTATATGCAGTCCTGCCATTT
>OGQM01000788.1_pt1 | contig 25261 bp, 19 predicted proteins | sample 1553191 | NCBI WGS metagenome assembly OGQM01 (sample SAMEA2579954, study PRJEB22360) | human gut metagenome | biome: human gut; feature: human-associated habitat; material: faeces | place: Denmark | collected 2008/2010 | reverse complement strand
ATTTAGTGTAAAGGTTATCGCAACCTAAAGGTGGGAATAAATTTTTCTTTTGACCTATTTTCTATTTTAGTTTATTTTCAACTTCCTTTCAATAGGGCGGTTTGCTATAATGAAAGATACCCAAATACAAGGAGTGATATTCATGCGAACACCAGATTTAAACTGGCTAAAAGACTCTCGTATCTTTCAAGTCAATCGACTACAAGCATACAGTGATCATATATATACAATGGGAAAAGACAAAAAGCCAAGCTCTTTTTCTCTAAATGGAACATGGAAATTTAAACAATCTAAAAACTTTGATTCATGCTTCAAATTCTTTTATAACACAGAATTTAATGATGCCAACTGGAACGATATCCAAGTACCAGGACACATCCAACTTCAAGGATTCGATAATCCCCACTATACAGATGTGACTTACCCATGGGATGGCCATGATGTAGTTAAGCCTGGACAAATTGATATGGATAAAAATAAAGTATATCAATACCGTAAAACTTTTGATCTCCCACAAGACTTTATCAACCACAAACTCATTCTTTCTTTTGAAGGTGTCGAAAGTAATGTCTACGTCTGGCTAAACGGAATCTTTTTAGGCTACAGCGAAGATTCCTTTACACCAAGTCGCTTTGACATCACAAAATACGTTCAAGAAAAAGATAACACTCTATGTGTACGTATTTTTCAAAAATGTACAGGCACATGGCTAGAAGATCAAGATATGTGGCGATTTAACGGAATCTTTAGAGATGTCATGATCTATAAACAACCAGACATCCATATTCAAGATTTACATATTGATACAAATATTGATTTAGACACAAAGAAAAGTATTCTAACATGTACATGCAAGCTTACTTCTAATGAATCGCATACGCTGCAAACAAAGCTATATGATCCACAAGGAAACATTGTATGGAATGCCAATATGCAAGATACTTTTGAAATCCCTGTTGAAAATACAATTCTTTGGAGTAGTGAATTTCCAAATCTATATCAATTAGAAATTGTACTCTACGATACAAATAATGAAATCTTAGAGACCATTCAAGAACAAGTTGGCTTTCGTAAATTTAGCCTTGAATATGGCATTATGAAATTGAATGGAAAACGCATCGTCTTCCATGGTATCAACCGTCATGAATGGAACCCAAAAACAGGAAGATCTATCACATCTGAACAAATGGAAGAAGATATCCATATGTTAAAATCATTAAATATCAATGCCGTAAGAACATCACACTATCCAAACAATAGCTATTGGTATAAACTTTGTGATCAATACGGAATTTATGTCATTGACGAAATGAATCTAGAAACACATGGTGCCAATGAAATTCTTCCTCAAAACAAACCAGAATGGACTGATTGTCTATTGGATCGTGCTAGAAGCATGTATGAAAGAGATAAAAACCACGCATGTATATTAATGTGGTCTTTAGGCAATGAAGCTGGAAGCGGATCTAACTTTATGATTCTGCACGACTACTTTAAAGAACAAGATGCATCAAGACTTGTACACTATGAAGGCATTACACAAGATCGTACATTTGAAAATGCTTCAGACATTGAATCTAGAATGTATACTTCACCAGAAAATGTGAAAGCCTATCTAGACTCACATCCAATCAAGCCATTTCTATTATGCGAATATATGCATGCGATGGGAAACAGTTTAGGTGGTATGGAAGAATATACCAACCTTGAAGATGAATACGAACAATACCAAGGCGGCTTTGTATGGGACTATGTCGATCAAGCCATTGAAAAAGATGGACAATATTATTATGGACAGGATTTTGATGATTATCCAAACGACTCAAATTTCTGTGGAGATGGTATTCTACTTGCAAATCGCCAAGAGACTGGCAAAAGTCAAGAATTAAAACAACTCTATCGCTATGTCGATATGGAAATCCATTATGATACGATCACAATCAAAAATAAGAACTTATTCTATGACCTAAGTAAAGATACCTTTATATTTGAACTGAAACGCAATGGACTTGCCATTCAATCCGGTATCTTTAAAACAAGTGTGGAACCAGGCACTACAAAAACAATGCCTGTACAATTTAAACAAATCAACACGCCTGGCTATTATACAAAAACCATCTACTACAAAACTCCATTTGGCATCCAATCCTTTGACCAACAAGTTTTTGAAGTCAAACAAGACGAACCAGAATCAAAACCAATGTTTGTAGTAGAAGGAATCAGTACAATTGGCATCCAATTTAAGGATATAGAATACTTATTTGACAAAAGAAAAGGTTTAGTATCCATTAAAGTTGATGATAAAGAAATGCTTAAACAAGCACCAAAGCCTATCTTCTATAGAGCATTAACCGACAATGATCGTGGTGCCAAACAAACCTACTCCAACTGGCTAAGTGCAAGCATATTTCAAAATGTTATTGATTTTAAAATGATACGCAATTCTAAATGTGCACAAATGATCTATACCCTTCAATTGGAGTCGATTGAAGAAGAATGTAAACTTGTTTATACCGTTTATTCAAACCAAAGCATTCAAATCCAGTTACATATGGATAAAAATTCAAAAAGACAAACCCTTCCCCTATTTGGAATTGAGTTTGCCCTAAAAGAATCATTCAAAAATTTTGCGTACTTCGGTAAAGGTGAAAAAGATACATATGCCGATAGAAATCATGCATTAACAGATTTCTATTCTGAAAATGTAGATACAAACTACATTCCATACTTAAAACCACAAGAACATGGAAACCATGTCGAATGCAAATGGTGCTGTCTATCTGACAATACAATTGGATTCAACCTAAAAAGTGAAAACATGGAATGTCAAGCCAGCAAATATTCTTTTATGCACTTATATAATGCCAACCACACATTTGAACTGCCACAAACTCAAACAACCTATTTAAGAATCACAAAACAACAAATGGGCGTAGGTGGAATCAATAGCTGGGGTGCAAAAGTACAACCCCAATATTTGATTGATCAATCTAAAAATCTAGACTTTACTTGTACACTTTATATTTCAAAGAAGGATTGATTTCCTTCTTTTTATTTGGCGCTTACTATACATACAAAGAAAACACATCCGCTAATGCCATCTAAAGATATGTAAGAAAACAAGAGGCAAAATCTCATCCTATGATTTACGTTCAATAATACCATTTGAAATCAAATGCTTTAATGTCGGCGCAAGAACAACATACGTAATATTCACCATTTCTTTACGAAGCAAAGTATAGCGTAAAGTTTTTTTGTTGGCCAATACACAAATAATACGAGAATTCCACTTACCTTAAAATATATCCAGTCCATACTCCAAAGGACAACGAATATCCTTTTCTAATTTTGGTTTATACATGTTATAACCCAGAGAAATTAAACAAGAACTCTTTTATTCTTCAAGTACCTATTAAATTTAATAGGTACCTACAACACACTCTTATTTTCTGCACCAGGCGTTGTTACAATGATACGATGCACCCTTAGCTGTTGCTGCACCTTTAAACATATCTACAATTTCACCTTCAGTCACATACTTTGCCTTGCCCTGAATTTAATATCCCTCTAAACTAGAAGCATCATATGCACTAATCGCAATCTCACCATTATTTTCCAAAACATTTTTAACGTTGTTTCCAAGAATACCTATCCAATCAACAACTCATCGGATTTTGAAATACTCTTAAATGCCACTAAAACAACATTTGGCTTTCCATTCAAACAAGTAGCCAAATCCCAATTACTATTCTCTAATACTTTTTTTCATTATCATTCATCATACAAATGACCTTCTTACAACACACATTATAAGAAGGTCACTCTCAAAATATAAGATATTAACAAATTGTTAAGTTACTCTTTTATTTCATAGTGAATACTACCACAACCATCATGAGCCTTAACTTTAGCCATGGCACCATTCACCACATACATATGCGGATAGGTATGTCCAATGTCCATCTTAAGTACAACATCTATATCTGGTAAAGCCTTTTTAAATGCCTGCTCATACCCAATCAAATCCGAAACATTCTTAAATAATACACGACCCACTAAAATAGCCTTTGTATATTTAAAATAACCCATATATTTCATTTTCAATAAAGCACGATATACATCACATGAATTCATTGAAAAAATATCAAAAAACCAAATAATGCCATCCAATTTATAACGTTCATTAAATTCTTCTACAAAATCATAGGGCGTACCTGCCATATCATTGATACTCTCAAAACACCCTCCTAAAAGCCTACCTTTTGCATCACAACTACCTACATACTCTGTCTTTGTATTAAGGATGGGTGCACCATCATTATAAAAATCAACATCCTGATGTAGTGAACTTGAATGAAGAACGTTATTTTTCCCTTTTAAAAATTCAATACATAAATCTGAATATTCATTGATTCCAAATTCATCAAAGCTACCCGCATTAAATCCATATAAAGTAGCCAAATCACACTTACATGTTATTGGAAATAATAAATTTGTTGGATCACTCGCACCCAAATACCACTTTGGATTCTTTTCAATCAAATCAAAATCAAGATATGGCAACGTTTCAAATTGAAAATCACCACCCGCAGCTAGCCATATGGCATCTACATTTGAATCATTAACTAATGAGTTCAATTCAGTAACACGAGTGAATGCATCACAACTAGGTTCACTATCATTTCTTACACTGTTTGTTTCAATCACATTAAAACCATGACTTTTTATATACTTTATAGACTCATCAAAACTATCTAGCTTATGTCCTACACCACTCGACATAGCACATACGCCAATCGTATTATTATTCACATTTAAAAACCTAGGATATTTCATAAAAAAAACCTCCATTCCTATTATAATGGAAAAACGACAAGACTCAAAATCTTGTCGCATTCCCATAGTTTTAAAATAGAAAGGAAGTTTCATGTATTGCCCTAATACATTTATATTATAGTCAAATAATAACGATTTGTCTTTATACTTTTTAGTTAAAATACAAAATTTTAACTAAAAAGAGCAGGGCGCAATCCTGCTCTTCAAGCATCCTCTACTAAGTCGCGATTTAAGAGAATATATTGACGGATTATTTCTCACAGAAATATTATAGAGAGAAACAGTTTTATGTGCGAAAACGCTTTCACAAAACCAATAGTATTATATATCAATTTTGTTTATTATGTTTGCACAAATTAGTAATCTGTTTATAATTTTTGTTCATTATTATAAATAATGAGAGCCATAAATACAAGGTCTTCATCCTGCTCATTTGCGATACTATGACCCTTGCCACTCGGTGTAAAATAATGTTCACCTGGCTTTAAATACAACGTTCTTTCATGATTATCATCCAAAGTAGCTATTCCAGAAAGGACAAAGTAATCTTCTCCATCTCCATCATGCACATGATAACCAACACTACATCCCTTTTTTAAAGTAACCTTGGCATAAACACGATTCATACCATGCATTTCATCTGCAGTCATGATATGTTCAAAATGTGCTACACCAGTACCACCCATAAAATTTTCTTTTTCTACAATTACCATAATCTATCCCCTAAATCAAAGAATTATCTTTAAAATAATTGATTTTCATACTTGATTTAACTTCATCCAACGTCTTTTGAGCTGTTGCGTAAGCCTTTTTAGTACCTTCTTCTAAGATTTTTACAACTTCTGGAAGTTTAGCTTCCCATTCCAGTCTTCTTTCACGAATTGGACTCAACTCTTCTTGCATAACACTATTCAAGAAACGTTTCACTTTAACATCTCCTAATCCACCACGTTGATAGTGTGCTTTTAATGCATCCAAGTTTTCATATTCTGGTAAATACTTTTTAAAATGTTCTGGCTTGCAGAATGCATCTAAATATGTAAATACACAGTTTCCTTCAATCTTACCAGGATCACTTACCTTGATATGATCTGGATCTGTATACATGCTCATAACTTTCTTTTTAATTGTTTCTGCATCATCTGACAAATAAATACAGTTACCTAATGATTTAGACATCTTCGCCTTACCATCTGTACCAGGAAGTCTTAAACAAGCACAGTTTTGTGGCAATAAGATTTTTGGTTCAACCAAAGTTTCACCATAAATCGAATTGAATTTATGAACGATTTCCTGAGTCTGCTCAATCATTGGCATTTGATCTTCTCCTGCAGGTACTGTCGTTGCCTTAAATGCAGTTATATCAGCTGCCTGTGAAATTGGATAACATTGGAAACCAACAGGAATACTCGAATCAAATCCACGCATTTTGATTTCTGCTTTTACCGTTGGATTTCTCTGAAGACGACTAACTGAGACTAGGTTCATATAATAGAAAGTCAATTCTGTTAATTGAGAAATCTCAGACTGAATGAAAATCGTTGTCTTACTTGGATCAATACCACAAGCCAAATAATCTAAGGCAACCTCTAAAATATTTTCACGCACCTTATCTGGATTATCAAAGTTATCTGTCAACGCCTGTGCATCCGCAATCATAATATAAATTTCATCGAACTCCCCAGAATTTTGTAAAAGGACACGATTTCTCAATGACCCAACATAATGTCCAATATGTAGTTTTCCTGTGGGACGATCTCCCGTTAAAATAATTTTTGCCATAAATACCTCACACTACAATAATTGCTTTTTCGCAAAATTCCATGTATCTCTACACATATCATCTAGATTCTTTTCAGCTACCCAGCCAAGCTGTTCTTTAGCTCTTGTAGGATCTGCATAACATGTCGCAATATCACCAGGACGTCTAGGCTTGATCACATAAGGAATCTTGATTCCATTTACTCTTTCAAAAGCATGTACAATATCTAATACACTATAGCCTTTTCCTGTTCCCAAGTTACAAATATGAACACCTGGCGTATTGTATTTTTCAATCGCTAGTACATGACCCTTTGCCAAGTCGACTACATGAATATAGTCACGAACCCCTGTTCCATCTGGTGTATCATAATCATCACCAAATACACCAAGTTCTGGAAGCTCACCAGTAGCCACCTTCATAATATAAGGCATCAAGTTATTTGGAATTCCCTTTGGATTTTCTCCAATCAAACCCGATTCATGCGCTCCAATTGGATTGAAATAACGAAGTAACGTTACACTCATTTCTGGATTGGCAAACTGCACATCCGTTAAGATTCTTTCCATCATAGCCTTAGTTGCACCATATGGATTTGTCGTAACACCTAGCTTGCAGTCTTCTGTTAAAGGAACGACTTCAGGATCTCCATAAACAGTAGCACTTGAACTAAATACAATACTTGGCACATGATATTTCTTCATCATCTTGGCAACAATTAAAGTTGTCATCAAGTTATTTGTATAATACTCAATTGGTTTTTGAACACTTTCACCAACTGCCTTAAATGCGCAACAATGAATCACCGCATCCAATTTATTTTCCTTAAATACAGACTCCGTCTTTTCTTCATCTAATACATTAAATTCATAAAACTTAACATGTTTTCCTGTAATCTTATAGATTGAATCCAATACTTCTGGTTTAGAATTTGAGAAATCATCGATTACAACAACATCATGACCACTTTCTAATAATTCAACACAAATATGACTACCGATATATCCGGCACCACCCGCAATTAAAATATTCATATGTAATACCTCGTTTCTATCTGCTATTATACCCTATTTTACTTAGTCTACAAAATAAGAATCTCTTTACATTCTTTTTCTGATAAAGATACAGCTACGTCTTCAAACCAAAGACAATGATTTTTCGCATCAAAATAATCAAATTTAATACTTCGACCTAACTTATTTTCCAATAAATTCTTTTTCGTTAAAACCATTTTTGGATTTAAACTTTGATCATAGATTTTAAAGGCCAAAAGAAATTGTGAAACACTATGACACAACACAACTTGTTCATCTTCACTCAAATTGTCAATATGCTTCTGTTCAGTTAGCACAAGATCAAACTTTTTTTTAGGATCTCGATAAATAAATGGATAATATAAATAAAACATAGACTTACAATTCTGACATTGATGCATAAAATAGGATCCATCATTCAAACGTTTTTTTGCGACTATGTCCATTTGTGCTATCACAACTGTATCTCTTTTTATCTCAAAAACATGCCCACAATGTGGACATGTTACTGGTATCATTCTTTCTTTCATTAAATAGATCTACAAGCAGATTTCAACCATTCTGATTCATCAGCTGTCAAATATGGACTGATTTTTTCAAATACTTCTTTATGATAATTGTTTAGCCAAGCCTTTTCTTCGTTAGTCAATAAATCTACATCTAAACCATCTAAATCAAATGGTACAAATGTCAGTGGTTCAAAATGCATAAACTGTCCATAGTTATTCACATTTCCTTTAACTACAACCATTTCATTTTCATGACGAATACCAAACTTACCTTCACAATACACACCTGGTTCATTTGAAGTAATCATACCCTCATCTAATACACACATTTCATTACGGTGTGGCAACACTTTCCATCTAAAGCCATTTGGAGATTCATGTACATTCAATAAGTGTCCTACACCATGTCCTGTACCACATTGATAATCCATATCATGATCCCATAATGGTCCGCGAGCAAGAATATCTAAGTTTAATCCTGAACATCCAAATAGGAAGTGCGCATCAGATAGACGAATGTGTCCTCTTAAAGCTTTTGTAAACCAATACCTTTCCTCTTCACTGATTTTACCCAAGACAAAAGTACGCGTAATATCTGTAGTACCCTCAAGATATTGCCCACCACTATCAATTAAAAGCATACCCTCATTTGTGACATCTACATTTGTTTCAGGCTTTGAAGAATAGTGCATCATCGCTGCATGTTCTTTATAAGCACAAATCGTATTAAAACTATCTTCTAAATAGTTTTCTTGTTCACTACGAAGAACTTGTAATTTAGATTGTATACTCATTTCGCTCATTTCAATCTTACCAGCGTTCTTCTTTAACCAATACATGAATTTTGTTACGGCAACACCATCTTTAATGTGTGCCCACTTTGTACACTTTAACTCTGTATCATTCTTTAAAGCTTTCCATAAAATAATTGGACTTTCCTTAAATACTGTTTTAGCCTTTAAATTTGATACAATCGCATAATTCACACTTGATGGATCAATTAAAACAGTGTTTTCTAATTCTTTACTTTCTGCATAGATATCGTTATATGCACATACTTTTACATTGTTCTTTTCAAACTCTTTTTTACTTAATTCATCTAAACGACTCGCATCCATATAAATAGATGCAGAATCCAAAGAAACAATAGAATATGCCAATGCGACTGGGAAATTAGGAATGTCATGTGCTCTTAAATTATAAAGCCACGCAATCTGATCTACACTTGTTAAGATGATAGATTCAACTTTTGTTTCTTTTAAATAGGCGCGCAAACGACCTAACTTACTTTCCATTGATTCACCAGAGAATTTTTCTGAATAATGGAAAGTTGGTGTACTAGGAAGTTCAGGACGATTTGTCCAAACATCATTAACTAAGTCTAGATTTACATTCATATTCAAGCGTACTAGATCAAAGACAGATTTATATGCCAAAGCATCCTTTGTGTTCATAACACGGCCATCAAATCCAACTGTATCATTTTCTTTTAGATTTTCAATAATATACGCATCCAATTCAGGTACACCAGGCTGACCTTGTTTCATCAAATCAATACCTGTTCCATTTAATTGATTTGCCGCCTGAATGAAGTAACGACCATCTGTCCATAGTGCTGCTTTATCTAATAATACAACTAAAATTCCCGCACTACCTGTAAATCCAGACATATATTTACGACATGCGAAATAGTCACAAACATATTCTGTTTCATGGAAGTCACTTGTAGGAACAATGTAAGCTTGTACATTATTTTCCTTCATTTTCTCACGTAATTTTGAAATTCTTTCTGTAATCATTTTTAAAATCCTTCTTTCTCTATGCTAATTTCTTTAGGGCATCCACTTGATATACTTTATCCAGGAAATCAAAGGCTCCCACAGAAAAACATAATACAATACCCATTAAAAATAACATTTTAATGATATATGTTATAAAATAAACACCCTTTACACTGCTTTCTAGACGCATGTATTTAAAATGTGACCACATAATAAATAGTGGAAATAAAAACAACATGCTTTGGAATAGCCAATACATCCAAGTACGATTTTGTAGAAGGTATAAAATATCAAATGCTTTGTGCGCATGAAAATCAAGCATAAATTGATTGATAACTGCAACAGATGCATGACCGTTCAAAAAGCCGAGTGCACCTAAAAAACAAATACCTACAAATGCGTTATTCAGCAAAATACAAGTTCTTGCGACTTGCTGGCTCTTTTTAGATGTAACTCGATTGACCTGTGCCAACAGACATAAATAGCTCAAAACAAAAAAGATCGTATATACTACGGAATAAAATGGAATAAATGAATAAAATACACAAAATATGATAGATACTCCAATCAACAAATTCGCTATTGAATCCGTTGTTGTGTGATATCTTCGTACTTTTCGAATTCCATTTTTTTGCATAGAGAATGCACGTGTAATCAAATTATAGACTGGTTTTGGCAAAACCGACATCAAAATAACGAATACACCTACAACGCCTATCACAATATAATCACCCATTATATCCTCCCCTTTAAATCTTTACCTTTCTATTGTAGAATAAAAATATCATTTCGTCCAATAAGAAAGAGGTGCAGAATGAAACTTGTTTTTTTAGATGCCGATGGCACACTATTTCACCACGAAGGATACATACCAGAGAGTGCAATCAAAGCTTGCATCCAAGCACAAAAGAATGGTCATAAAATTATTTTGTGTACAGGAAGACAACGCATTGAAATTTTTGGTCCCATGTTAAAAATAGATTATGATGCGATTATTGCCGGTAGTGGTGCAACGATTGAATGTAACCACAAAATCATTGAAGAAAACACATTATCTAAAGAAGAAAGTCAATATTTGTCAAACTATCTTCTCACAAATAACATTCCAGCTAATTTTGAATCTAGCACCAGAATCTATGCTACTCAATATACAAAAGATACCATGTTAAAAATGGTCGAAGAACAATGTGTAGGAAAAAGTGAAGAAGAAAAGGCCAAACATGGCCTTACAATTCTTACAAGTCAAATTACAGTTGTCGACAACATTCTAGATTTAGTCTATAACAAAGTGTCTGTCATTGATAATGGCAAAACACCATATAAAAAAATCCAACAAGATCTATCTGATAAATATGATGTAATTCCCGCAACATTTGCCCCACTTGGAAAAGAAAGTGGCGAAATCACTTCTTATCATATCAACAAGGCAACTGGAATAGATTCAGTGGTTAAATACTTTAATACTGACATCAAAGATACAATTGCGATTGGGGATGGTTTTAATGATCTTCCTATGTTTGAAAAAGCCTATTTAAGTGTTGCGATGGGAAATGCCCCACAAGAAATCAAAGATAAAGCTGATATGATTACTACATCCCTAGATGATGATGGTGTATATCACGCCTTTAAAGAATTAAAGCTTATATAGACTAAAACTCCCATAAGGGAGTTTTATTTTATCCAAATCAATCATGAAAAGACACTTCTTTTCCAACAAAATGACCTTTTGTCTTAATCGCAATACAATTTGGTAAATCATATACGATTTCTGTAAGATATTGCCTTTTCTATTCTAGAATCAATTTTATCGACAATATTCATAATCTAAGATTCTTTTACAATTTTTTTGCCATTACTATGCAAAAAAAACGCCTAGATTTCTCTAAGCGTTTGTATGTGTTACTCTTCCACGATTTCACTTAATCGATCAATACCCACTTGGATACGACGTAACGTTTCATCTTTACCTAAGATAAACGCAATTTCAATAGCTCCACCTGGAGTAAATTGTTTACCAGAAATGGCTGTACGAACTGGCCATAAAACCTGTCCGTTCTTCATTTCTAATTCTTTTGGAAGAGCCAATAAACAATCATGTAAAGCTTCCATACTATCCCATTGGTCAAATGCTTCTAAAGCTGTCTTACTAGCTTTTAAAGCTTTTAAGGCAACTTCTGGAGTTGTCTTCATCTTCTTATGACGATACATCTCTAAATCATAATCTACTAATGTGTCAAAGAAATCAACACTTTCTTCAATTTGATTCAAAATATCAATACGTGGTTGAATGATTTTTGCGATTTCCTTTAAGTTGTATGGTCCATGAACCGCTTTTTCTAAGTATGGACGAACTGTTTCATAATAAGTTTCTTCATCCATATTTCTTAAATATACACCATTCATCCAAGTCAATTTATCAATATCGAAAATAGCTGGTGATTTTGAAATACGGTGAATATTAAATACTTTGATTAATTCATCTAATGTATAAATTTCTTGTTCAGTTTCTGGAGCCCAACCAAGTAATGCGATATAGTTCATGATCGCATCTGGTAAATATCCTTTCGCAACTAAATCTTGGAAAGAAGCATCTCCATTACGTTTTGATAATTTGTGGTGTTCATCCTTCATTACTGGAGGTACGTGTACATATGTAGGTCTATCCCATCCATATGCATCATAGATCAAGTTGTATTTTGGTGTACTTGATAAATATTCATTTCCACGAACGACGTGAGAAATCTGCATTTGGTGATCGTCAATGATATTCGCAAAGTTGTATGTTGGATATCCATCAGATTTAATCAAGATTTGTTCATCTAAAACATCTCCATCCACTTCAATACGACCATAAACTTCATCATCAAAATATGTTTCGCCAACATTTTTGATAGTTTGACGAATTACATAAGGTTCACCAGCATCTAATTTAGCTTGAACTTCTTCAGCAGATAAATGCTTACAAGGATCATTGAACTTAAAAGAAATGCCTAAGCTTTCAGCTTCTTTTCTTTGAGCTTCAATTTCCTCTTCACTACAGAAACAATAGTGAGCTCCACCTAATTTAATCAATTCTTCAGCATACCCTTTGTACATAGGTAAACGTTCACTTTGAACATAAGGCCCAAAATCTCCACCAATATCTGGTCCTTCATCCCAGTTTAAACCGCACTCTTTTAGAGTTTTATAAATAACATCTACAGCACCTTCCACTTTACGCTCTTGGTCAGTATCCTCAATACGTAATAAGAAGTCGCCACCTTCGTGTTTGGCAATTAAAAATTCAAATAAAGCTGTACGCAAATTTCCAATGTGCATATATCCAGTTGGACTCGGCGCAAAACGAGTTCTAGTTTTATTCATAGTTTATATCATCCTTTCGCTCTTATTATAATAATACGAAACGACATTTCTTTCAATATTTGCCTTGAATCAAGTCCCCCTTTTCTTTTCGAGACATTTGTTTGATTCTATATTCTAACTTCATCGCCGAAGACTTTGAATCACACTCCTTGACATATACCAATTTGCAAGGCCTTCTAGTACGAGTATATTTTGCACCCTTGCCCAAATTATGCGTTTTTAAACGATTCTTAACATTTGTTGTGTAACCCGTATAATATGTGGCATCACTACACTCTAATATATATACATATGCTTTCTTGTCCATATGACTATATTAGCACAAAAGTAAGGCAATGCCTTACTTTCTAAGTTTCTTATTAATGATATGTAAAATAATCACAAGTGCAATTAAAGACATAGTCACATAGATATTTCCATGATATTCAATCCCTGTAGGAACATGATTCTTTTTGTTTTCAAACTCAAATACATTTGAATCTAATTTCTTACCATCAACATACAATGCGCCATCTTTCATTTCTACACAAATCACACGATTCGATAGCACATAACCTTTTGGCGCCTTTGTTTCCTTAAGATACATAATTTGATCACGCATCAAAATCGAAATTGTCCCATTTCCTTTATAAGATTTTATTTTTTCCTTACAATCAGCGTCTTTGTAACTTGTAAACTCAAACAAATCTAGAATTTCATGTTTCGTATCTTTATCCACTTTTTTTAGAATGAATTTTTCAAAAGGACTATGCTTAGGATATACCACTACATCATAAATAAGTTCATTCATTTCCCATTCAGGAACACTGACTAACATACTCGAAATATTGTCATATTCACTTATATCTATAGGATCAATAAAATACATTCCCTTTTCTACATTCGATATTTTGACAATACCCTCATGATTCGTTTTAACTTTGACTCCTTCAACACTTTTCTTTTTGATCACATTACACAATTCTTCAATTTGTTCTGCCTTTAATTCTTTGTTTAAATCTACATTTAAATCTTGAAAACCTTCATTTAAAACATAATAGCCATCTTCATACTTGGCAACTTGCACAATTTCAAACTCCACATTTTCTTTTGATAGATTATCGATAGAATCCTGTAATTCAATTGTGATAGAAGCATTTGTGCTAGCTTGTACTGGTATTATGCATGAAAACAACATAACTATAAATAAAGCAATTTTTTTCACTATTTCACCACCTTAAAAATAATCAAGAATATAACAGGAAAAATTAAAAACATCACTTCTCGTATAGAATACGATTTTCTTGGCTTTTGTTGCTTTTTAGGATAAATTCGCTTTGCTTGAACAACCAATCTTTTCGTGTTAATACCATACGGTGTACATGTCACTAAGCTTAATAAATCTCGATTCTTTTCAATACCCATATTTAATATTTCTTCTGGCTCGACCACAAAACAATCCACAACTTCATAGGTCAATGTCTTCTTACAAATATGAATATAAATTCGATCTTTTGTCTTCAATTCATCTAAACGTGTAAAGAGCTTCGCATTAGGCAAGCCGCGATGTCCTGTTAATATACAATGACTATTTTTGCCTCCTGAAGGAAGTGAAGAAAATTCAAAATGACCAATTCCACGATTCAATACTTCATCACTTGTACCATGATAAATGGCTAGATCAACATCAATAACTGGAATCTGGATAGTGGCCATGATTTGTGTTGAAGCATAATTTAAAATTGTGTCATAATCTTCTTTTTCCATTCCAAGAAATAAATTCTCATTGTATTTCAATGCTTTAGAATACTCATCATTCAATAAATTATCCTCTGTCATATTCTCTTCAAGATAGAAACTTGAAATCATATTTTGCGTATGATTTTGAAAAACTAAATTTAAAATTGTTGGTAATACACATAGTAAAAAGCCTAGGAAAAATAAAATATTATTCTTCCTTTTTCTTTTTATATACATACACCATAATTCCGACTCCTGTAACTACACATGCCAATGTTCCCATTGAACCTGTTATTGGAAGCTTAGTACCTGTTTGGTTAATTACCTTTAATGCGATGGTTGCATCAGTATAACTTGCGTTTAATGCTTTATCAAAGCTAGAAGCCTCCAAATTGATCAAACCATCTGAATTAGAACGATAATTATTGCGATTTTCAATAAATGTTGGCGTTATTTTTATCTCAACAGCCTCTCTTAACATTTGATATCCTTCAGGCGCTTTTGTTTCCTTTAAATAATAGGTTCCTTGATCCAATCCATAGATTTCAAAAATACCCTTTTCATTGGATACAACATCTTCACTAACATCACTTGAAACAACATATCCATTTCCATTCTTTTTCAATTTCACTTGATCTTGCAACTTCGAATCACGATACAACTTAAAAGTTGCTCCTTGTAACTTTACATTTTTTTCATTCGTCTTTAAACCATTCAATCGATACGTGTAACATACTACACTATCCCAAGGTGTTTTACCTTTTGAATCATTTTGAGGATCATTTGAAAAATGTAAACAAACTTTATTTTCATATCCAGCTTTCGTCATTTTTTTTGATGCATTCTCATTTAAAAAGGCAGAATACGAGAATTCAATAGGATCATCTTTATTGATATTTTCAAATTGTTTTAAATCATTAAATGTAATTTTAAATCCATTCGTCGTCTTTGTGAAAGTATACTTATCTTTGGCAACAACTTGATTTTTGATTCGTAACTTAACACTCTCTTCTTTCAAGGTTAAACATGGATCCATTTCATCTTCAAATTCATAAAAATACGTACTATAACCACTCATATCCGGTATTCTAGATTCATATTTATATTGGATATCTTGATTAATTTCAAAATCTCCAATATCATTCCACCCAATAGAATTATCATCTTCAAAAATTTTTTTAACTACACTTGGATAATCAGATTTGATGTTCATCGTCACATTTGGATTGGCTGTATTAACCATCGTTAATGAAGCAGCCCCATGTGTATTAGATACACTTGTCACTTCATCAATCAAATAATAACCATAGCGCAATTTATCAAAAGTAATATTTCCACTCTCATCTGTACTATCCACATGAATCACAACTGCATCTAAGCTTTCAACAGCCTTTTGAATAGCCTCCACAAAAGTTCGATATTCACTTTGATTCGATGTGTTATTCAATGATCGCATGTAGTCAAGCACATCTTGTTCATCAGCAGCCTTACCTATTTTTTCCCCTACGATTGTCTTTATCTTTGTGGCATATACTGGATTTAATGTATAGCTAATTGATGAATTATCACCTGCCACTTCTACATCGAATAACCGATACATACGAAATATTTTCCCTTTCATTGACTGATTTGTATTTGCCTGAATGGTAATACTCGCATCCCCTTCATTAAAGAAACACACTCCATTCATAACATTAAAATTTTTATCTGCTGCATACACCGGTGTTGTCAACATCGACAACATTAAAAGTCCAGTATATATTAAATTTCTTTTTTTCATTCTTTCTCCTTTAGTGTTTTATACATAATCAAAAATCCCAATACAGAAAATAATAAAGTTTGACTTGAACCTGTATGTGGAAGTTTAACCATTCTTTGATTCACAAATTCCATATTTACTTTTTCATCTACATACAATCCATCAATTTTTTCATGATTTATATACACATCATATTGTCCAATGGCAGGAACAAAATCTGTACTTAAACGATAAATCTGCTTATTTCTTTGATATCCAGCAGGTGCTTTTACTTCCTTGATAAAATATGTCTTTAAATTTTTTAATTCATCAAATTCAACAATACCATTTTCTGTTGTTTTTTCTTCAATACATTCTTTACATTCTTCATCTTTAAACAAGCCAAATACAGCTCCATCTAAAAGTTCATTTTTATCATTTTTCTTTTGAATCTTTAGCGTAAAAGGCTTTACTTTATTTTCAAATCGAATTAAAGAATCAACACCTGAAATCGTTCCATCTTCTAACACCTCAAACTCAATTGGCTTTACATCTAGAACATATCCATCCATTGTTTTAAATTCTTGAAGCTTATGTTTTCCTTTTGAAAGAGCCACAAGTTCAATTTCGCCTTTCTCATTTGTGGTTTTTTGACCAATATATGTCGATTCATTGATCCAATGTTTAAATGTCACATTCGGCAAAGGAATATTCGTATTTTCCTGTACTTTTACTAACTTCAGACGATTCACTTGATCGAACACTTCAAATGTTTTGAAACAATTCAAATGAACTACATCATTGTTCTTAGATTCAATTTTTTGAACAAATACAGTTGAATCTAAAATGTATCCTTGTGGAGGAATAAGTTCTTGTACAGTAATCGTTCCTAGTGGAAGACAGATATTACCATCTAAATCTCTATAAAAATCATCTCCAGATACTTTATATTCATCCTTCATAAAGATTTGACCCTTTTCATCCGTCTTCATTGTCCAAGTTTTCAATGGCAATATCCCCTCTGTTTTAGGATCTTTATCATAAAACTTGAAAATATATTGTGCATCCTTTAAAGACGCATTACTCTTCTTTGTTTCTTTATCTTTCTTTTGAAGAATCAAATCAACAAGATTTGTTTGCGGTATATCTGTAACACTTATACTTACAAGTTGACTATCTTGGATATTCACTGGATAAACTGTACTATCTTTGGCATATCCTTTAGGAGCATTTTCTTCACAAACATAATAAGTTTTTAAAGATAAATCTGAAACCACATTGGAATACCCATTTTCATCCATTGTAAAATCGGCTATTTTATTTGTACACCCTTCATCACTATATAACCCATACTTAGCATCTTTGAATGTATAAGATGCATTGTTTGAACTCACATTCTGAAGTTGACTTGCCTTTTTGAGTTGAACACTTCCTTTTGGTGAGTTGATTCCATAAGCTAGTTTTTGAATAGGCGTAATTACTCCTTGCCAGTTATAGGCTTGCCCTTGTACATCAACCATATATACATCATAATTACTAGGTTCTGGTTTAGAAACGATTTCATTCCATAAACCACTCACTGTTGTTCTCCAATGATAACCATTGTTGTTGGCATAACTAATACAATTGTTTGAATATGCATTTGAAACTAATTCATCTGTCAAAACAATGGCACCACTTGCTCCATAACGAGATGTCAATAGATCACCTGGACCCCCATAGCCGTAATACAAACATTTTTTAAGATTCGCATTATTGACTAAATAAGGATCGGATGTTTGACTTCCACTTGTTGGATTAGCATACAATCCTTCGGCACAAAAAGCATGATACCCATTCGATAATTGATAATAACAATTAGTTATATAATAACCATTTCTATCTGTATATCGATGGTGAAAAACATTTGTTACACTGCTTGTTCTTGCCATAACATAATTTGAACTTGAATCAAATCCTGCACTATATCGATCTAAAATAATCAAGCCATTCTTCATTAGATAGGCATCTGCGTAGCAATCATAAAAAGATTCTTCTAGAAAGTAGTTCTCATCACAATAGTCTAACAAACCATTTTTCTCAGCTTTTTGTTTGCGCATTTGAATAAATTCAGGCGTATTGATATTTCCCTTCTTATATTCATTCATCATCTCCATTTCCACATCAGTAAGTCGATACGTTATTGGCTCACTTGCATTTACCATTGTTAAAGAAAGAAGAAATACCATAAGAATACTCATACATATATAAATTTTCTTTTTCATCATTTCACCCCCTCATTTATATACTCTTTTCTTCTCACCTATAATTTTGACAACCCAATGTGAAAAAGACATTAACTGAGCTCAATTTTTTTCGATTGAACCTATTTGATCTAAAACGCCAAAAAACAAGTGTTTTAGATAAAAAAACACTTGTAAAAAAATAACCAATAGTGTATTATAAATAGGCACATTGGGGTATAGCCAAGCGGTAAGGCATCAGACTCTGAATCTGACATTTCCTTGGTTCGAATCCAAGTACCCCAGCCATGCCTATTACAGAGAAGAAATTCTCTGTTTTTTTTTTGCCATTTTTAAAGCAAAAAAAAGAGAGCCTAAGCTCTCTAAATAATTTCATTAACGATTGAAGAAGAAATTTGGAATTTGTTCATCATCATTTGTGTTAGATTCAACACTAGTTACAACCCCTGGATTTACAGGAGATTGAATTTTTGGTTCAGTGAACAAAGTATCGTTTGCAACTTGTTTAATAACAGGTTCTGAACGTCTTTTACGTTGTTTTTCTTTTGGTTCTTCAAATCCTGTAGCAATTACAGTTACAATGATTGCATCCCCTAATTGTTCATTGATTGCAATACCGAAAATACAGTCAACATCTCCACCAGCTGCATCTTGAATTACAGATACAGCATTTTGTGCATCGAATAAGCTAACTTTGTCACCACCAGTGATGTTTACGATAGCAGATTTAGCGCCAGAAATTTGTGCTTCCAATAATGGTGATTGAATAGCTTTTTCTGCAGCAGAAATAGCTTTATCTTCACCTTCAGCCATACCAATACCAATTAACGCACGGCCTTGATTTTGCATTACACTACGAACGTCCGCAAAGTCTAAGTTAACCAATGCTGGAACAGCAATTAAATCAGAAATTGTCTGAACACCTTGACGTAACACATTATCTGCAGCTTGGAATGCTTCTTCAATTGGTTTACGTCCAATAACATCTAATAAGTTGTCATTTGAAACGATAATCAATGAATCAACATATTTCTTTAATTCTTCAATACCATCTTTAGCATTATTTGCACGACGACGACCTTCAAAAGTGAATGGACGAGTTACAACTGCTACTGTTAGAGCTCCTTCTTCTTTAGAAATTTTTGCGATTAATGGAGCAGCACCAGTACCTGTTCCACCACCCATACCGGCAGTAATGAACACCATATCGCTACCTTTTACAGATTCGCGAATTTCTGCTTCACTTTCTTCAGCAGCTTTACGTCCATATTCTGGATTTCCTCCAGCTCCTAAACCTTTTGTAGTTTCTTTTCCTAAAACGATTTTATTATCGCAAGGAGAATTTTTCATTACCTGTACATCTGTGTTACAGATATAGAAATCAACACCTTTAACACCATCAGCAACCATACGATTAACGGCATTGGATCCACCACCACCAACACCAAATACTTTAATATTTGCTACTTGATTAAATTCAGTCATATAATATTTTCCTCTCTTTTTATTCTTCTTCCGCTAAAATAGCATTCTTTAACTTCTTCGTAAATCCACCTTCACCAGCAGATGCCTTCTGATTGATCGCATCAATACTTGCTTCTAATTCATTATTATTAGCACTGATTCGATCATCGTGGTGAATACGATTAATATCTTGCCATGCATAAGCCATACCTAAGCCACATACAAATGCGCCATCTCTAGCACCAATAGCTTGTTCCTGATAGATCATTGCACTCGCATTAAAAGATTTATCCAAATCCTTCAATACTGGAATATTACTTCCTTGTCCAGTAATGACATATCTTGATTTACCTTGGCGAACAATTGGTAAACATGCATCATTAACAGCTGCAATCCATTGACGAATACGAGGTAAACAAGCTTTCGCAAGTTCATTTGCTGTAATCTCAACTCGCATATCTTCTCTTTGTTCAATATAAACGATCACATCACTATTTTCATCTTCTTGACCCGAGAAAATATTTTGCAATAATCTGTAACATACATCATTACTCAACTTATATTTTCTTTGGATATCTTCAATGAACCATAAGTATCCATAATCCAATGTTGTACAAGTCATCAAACGACCCGTGCTAAATAAAGCTAGAGTAGAATGATTTTGTTCCAAATCAACTTGAATTGTAACTCTTTCCGTACTTTGTGCTAAAGCCGCAGTTTCTTGACCAATCGCAAATGAATCTAAACATAGATCCAAGATTTCAAGATTTGCCTGTTCAACACAGCGAGCATACGAATAAATCGTTTCCTTATCCGCATACAATAAATCTACATCCATAATGAATTCTTCACATTCTTCATTCAATGGAAGCTTTTGACTTAGAGTACCATTCACTTCATAAGTTACTTTATTCGCATTTACGAATTCTACATCTTCATTCAATCGTTTTTGAATCGCATTTTTATATCCTTGCTGAATATGGAATAAACGAATATTCTTTGTTCCATCTTCAATCTGCACACGTACCTTTTGTGAACTGCGCATTACATTTACACTAGGAACAGCCAATAATACACGCTCAATTCGGTATCCTAAAGCTGCCTGTGCATTCGTTATAGCTTGACGAATGGCTGTAACAATAGCACTTTCATCGACAATCTTTTGTTTTTTATCTACACCTGAACAAGCAACTCTTTCTGTTCTTAAAACGTTGTAACGAGCTTCAAATATCTCTAAAACGATAAGACGAATCTCTTGATCAGCAATTTCGATAGCCGCATAAACTCTTTTCTTACTCATTCGACGTCTCCTTTTACATACTACTTAACAATAATATCATAAATGAAAGAAAAATAGAAGGCTAGTCTTTTAAAATCAAATGAGAAAAAATAGGAGTACCACATATTGTGATACCCCATAAATTTGCTAATTTGCCTCCAACATTTTAAATGCTTTTTCTTTAAATCTTTTTTTGCACAAATAATAATCCACCAATAGAATAATCAGCGAAAAATCCACTTGTACTGGAAAAAACATTTTAAATAATATACATAGAAGTAAAGATAAAATATCTAGATAGATAAAGTCACGAACTAAATCATATCGCTTTAATGTCCTATACTTTGTTCGTATATTGATAAATGAAAATACAAATGCTAGACAACCAACAATCGCATCAACACTAAAATTAACAACATAACTCGAAAACAAGACGGCCTTCAAAAAGAATAAAGTTAAAGTCACACTCATCACAAGCATCATATTACAAATTTTTAGCTTTTCATCATCACGCACAACCATCTTTTCTACATGTTTTTTAAAAGAAGAACTCTTAGAAAATTGACGATACAAACGATCGATCTTCTTATCAAAATCATCCTCCTTTTTATTTTGGACAATTTCAATCATCAATTCCTTTTTCGCATCGATCAAATCCGACTTCTCTATTCTTTGAACTATTACTTCTCTAGACATACCGATTCAGCTTCATCGATCTGCACATTTGTTTCATAGAATTCTTTTAATGCGATAATCGCATATTCAGTATCCTTAACACCTGCTGTTTCAAAACATGAATGCATGGCAAGTTGTGCTAGACCAAAGTCAACCGCATGAATACTAACCTGTGTATTTGATAAGTTACCTAATGTAGAACCTCCAACACTATCACTACGGTTCGCAAAGCTTTGAACAGGTACATTTACGTTTTGACAAACCCCCGTAAATAACGCACGGCTAAACGCATCCGTTGTATATTTCTGGTTTGCACTTTCCTTAATGACAATACCACCATTCATTGTGACATAATTTACTGCATCTGTTTTTTCAGGATGATTTGGATGCAATGCATGTGCATTATCACAACTTACTAAGAAAGTTTTCGCAATAGCTTGATAATACTCTTCTTCCGTTTTACCTAAACCATTATTGATACGGTGCAATACATCTTTTAAGAAAGTAGACATAGCACCTTGTTTTGTGTTTGATCCAACTTCTTCATTGTCAAAGCAGCAATATACATTAACACTCTTATCATTTTCAGCTTCCATAAAAGCCTTTAATGAAACGAATGCGCATTGTAAATCATCTAATTTAGGACTCGAAACAAATTCATTTTCATAACCCCAAACCAAACCTTTTTGACGATTTACCAAGAATAAATCTTTACCTAAGATATCCTCGACATTAACGCCTAATTCATCTGCAACCATCTTATCAAATGCACCCTTTTTAAGTGCACCACAAGAGAACATTGGACACAAATCGATTTGACGATTATATTTATACCCATTATTTACTTCACGATTGAAGTGAATTGCTACATTAGGAATCATTAAGATATCTTTGTCGATATATAATAATTTTGATTCAATTTTAGAACCATTTCTTACAAGCACACGACCAGCAACACTTAAAGGACGATCGAACCATGTATTATCGATCATACCACCATAAGCTTCAACATCTAGACGTAGATATTCTTTAGGTCCTTCAAGTTCAGGTACATTTTTCACTTTATAAGTTGGCGAATCTGAGTGGCTTGCACACATTTGGAAGTGATATGAATCTAGATTTTTACCCACTTTAAACGCAATCAAACTTGAATGATTACGAATTGTGTAATACTTTCCTCCTGCCTTTACATCCCAAGCCTTTGATTCTGGAAGATAAGTAAATCCATCTTCTTCTAAATAAGTACGAATCGTTTTAATTGAATGAAACATACTTGGACTTGATTCAATAAATTGAATTAATTCATTTGAAATTTCTACTGTATTCATTATAAAAACATCTCCTCAACTATATATAATTATCCACAAATAAGAAGAAAAGGCAAAATTAATTTTTTGCCTCTTTTTTCTTGATTGCTGGTAAAATCAATCCTAAAGCCGTTAATACAACTGGAGTGATAATATTTAAGATTGTAGTATACATATCTCCTGCTTTATACATACCTAATAAGCAGCAAGCAGCCGTTAATACAAAACACCAAGCACCAAATACGATTGCTACTGTGTTATTCTTCACAAATTTATAATCACGGTGGAAAACATTTGTTTTCTTACGTAACATAATATAAGCAAAGAATACCCACAAGTAACGCATTGGCATTGTTACTGAGTTTAACTGCGTCAACTGACGAAGTACTGTATCTGCATTTGGAACTAAAGCTTGAGCCAAGATGATTGCACCTGCAAGAATATCAACCATGATGATACCATTTGAATAAGCACCTGCATCATTCTTGTGCAATAACTTAGTTGGAATATATTGACGAGCATCTTCGTTATCCAATAACATTCGTAAAGGCGCATCAATACTAATGACTAATGTAGAGAATTGTCCAATACAGTTACAAGCTGCATAAACAATCATCAACACATTACCCATACCATAGTATTCACCTAATCTTTGGAATGCCCAATAAGAACCATTCGCATTGTATGAGTCAAAATTCGCATCGATTACAGCAGGATCAAACATCATACCCATTGCGATTGTACCAAAAATAGCACAGATGATAACCATGATAGCCGCAAAAATCATACTCTTAGGGAAACCTCTTGAAGGATCTTCAACTTTATTTACATAAGGTGAAATCTTTTCACATCCACCAACCGCAAAAACTAAGATTGATAATGAACTGAAATATTTCCAGTCAAATGTTGGAATCAAGTTTTTGAAGCTGAAATCCATAGCTAAATATCCACCATTAGGATTGATAGCTGGAGCCGCAAACATCATCAGGATATATAAAATACTCATAACAAACATACTTGAACCAGCGATTGTAGCCATTTTTTTCAATGGGTTTAAACCACGACTTGCTACATAACTGAATAGTAATAATACAGCCAATGTCGCAAACTGAACAGCTTTTGTGTTAAAAGATGCATAAGTTTCTGAGTTTTGGAAGATCATCCAGCTTAATGCTTTTAAACCACCAGAACCCTTTGAAGCAATGTACGTAATGTGACATGCCCAATAAGTCCAACCTGCATAGTATGCAGCCTTAGGACCTGTTGTTTCGTGAATCCAAGAACTTACACCTCCACCTGAATTTTTGAATGCAGAACCTAACTCACCTACCATTAAAGCATAAGGTACGAAGTAAAGCGCAAACATCAAAATCCAAGAAAAGATTACTTGAATTCCGTTGAAGTACATAAATCCGTTTAGTACGTTTCCAAATCCCCAAAGCGTAGAAAAGCACATAAACGCAAGTGTGTACCACTTCATTTTTTGTGAATCATTCATTTTTACTCTCTCCTCTTTCACTTTTATATAATTTTCATATATAAAAATGATTT
>OGQM01000778.1_pt1 | contig 25458 bp, 25 predicted proteins | sample 1553191 | NCBI WGS metagenome assembly OGQM01 (sample SAMEA2579954, study PRJEB22360) | human gut metagenome | biome: human gut; feature: human-associated habitat; material: faeces | place: Denmark | collected 2008/2010 | reverse complement strand
GATGCCGAGCGGGGTTTTTGTGCTGCCCTGCGGCCCGTGGAGCCGCAACACTCCGCTCATTTTAGAAAAGACGGGCATGAAACAGTATTTCGACGCGGTGAGCGACGGAAACAATATCACCCGTTCCAAACCCGATCCCGAAGTGTTTTTAAAAGCGGCGCAGTTTTTAAATCTCGCGCCTGCCGATTGCCTCGTGGTGGAAGACGCGGTCGCGGGCATCGACGCGGGATTTTCGGGCGGTTTTCGCACCGCCGCCATCGGTGAGGCGACCAATTACGACAGACCCGATTATAAATTAACTACATTTTCAGATCTTTTGAAAATTGTTGACTGACCGAAACCGATCGCGATTCAGCCCGTAAAAAAGGGGCGAAGGATCCACCTTCGTCCCTTATTATATATCTTTCGAGATTTACTTGGCAATGGCAAGAGCGGCATAATCGCAGATTCATGCATTTCCCTTCGATACGTAAAAGAAAAGACGGACAACCCAGTATAAAATACTGCAATTTCCGTCTTTAAAATGGTAGCCCTGATGAGTTCAAAAAAGAACTCGTCACATCTTCGATGGTATTTAAAAGAGGATCGGAAATATTAACAGTTTCCCCGTCTATTGTTAAAATAAGAGTTAGCCTGTCATCATATAGATAAATAGCATTTATAAAGGTTGATATTAGTGCTTTTCTACTGCGAAGATCATCGGCTTTGCTATTTTTTAGTTGGTGCAGAAAAAAAGCGATTTCATCTTCCGAAGGCATTCGACTGCTGTTAAGTTCTTCGACGGATATTAGTTTTTCTATTTCGGTTTTTTCATCAGTCTTTTGCCGTAATCGTTCCACGAGCGGAACGGGTGGGGTGCCTGTTTCAATCGCAGACAAAAGACTTTCAATGGATTTGTTTACAATGTCCAACTGTTTACGTAGATAAATTATTTCAGAATTTGAGTTTTCTTCGGCATAGAGGGTTGCGCAACTTTTTGCAATTCGATCAATCGTTTCATCGGTTAAAAGTTGTCGGCATTTCTTTACTACGAGATCCTCGATATATTTTTTTTGTACGGCTTTTTTATCGCAGTTTTTTTGTCTTGCATTTTTACATACGTAGTAATTGTAAATTGTACCTGTTTTTGAAGTGCCGCTTACGCCGATCATCATTTCACGGCAATGTCCGCAAAATAATTTTGTCGTTAAAATATATTCTTCTTTTGCTCGTGATCTCGCAGGGGCTTGGGCGTTCTTTTTCATTTTATCCTGTACCTCGTTAAATAAATCGTCAGATATAATTCGCGGCATTCCTCCCGGCGTTTCAGTTCCTTTATATGTATATATTCCAATATAGCGCCTATTTGTAAGTAGGTGGTGTAGAGAATTTTTGTTAAAGGCGCTACCACGGCTTGAATAAATTTTACGGGCATTCAAATAGTCGCATATTTCTTTTACAGTCTTTCCGTCTGCATACATTTGAAAAATTGCTTGTACGACCTTGGCGGTATTCTCGTCAATAGAAAAAGTTTTATCGGGATTTACTTTAAAGCCGAGAGCAGGGGACGGACCACCTGTATAGAGGCATTTTTCGGCGCAAAGTTGCATTCCCCGTGTAACTTTTTGCGCCAACTCTGCCGAATAATATTCGGCCATGCCTTCGAGCATTGCTTCCATTAAAATACCGCTGGCATCGTCCGTTATATTTTCTCTAACCGAGATCACGCGAACGCCGTTCTTTTTTAACTTGGCTTTGTTTGTAGCGCTGTCATATCGATTTCGCGCAAAACGGTCAAGTTGATACACTAAAACATATTGAAACTGTTTTTTCTTGCTGTCATCGATCATTCTTTGGAATGCTGGGCGATTATCCGTCTTTCCTGATACAGCGCGATCGATGTATTCCTCAATTATAGTATAATTATTTCGGCGGGCAAATTCATAACAAAATTTCAATTGTCCTTCAATACTTTGTTCGGTCTGTGCATGGGAAGAGTAGCGGGCATAGATTACGACTTTTATTAAGTCCATTTTGAATACCTATTCACTTTTATCCAAAGTCAATTTTTTAACAGATGTTAAATTTTTAACGGATTCAAGTATAAAATTTTGCATTTCAGGAAGTAAACGTCGAAAGGCTTCTAATAATTCTTGTTCTTTCGAAGTCAGATCGTCCTTAGCATTATTGCCTAAATCCATTATTTCTTTTTCGTCTGTCCAACCCATAAGATAAACGGGGGTTGTATTTAATGCTTTGGCTAATTTGGCTATTTTGTCAGCCCTCATATTTTCTATATCCCCATTTTCCCACCGCATTACAGTTGGTTTTGAAACCCCGACGCGCTGCGCGATTTGTTCTAATGTCAAATCAAGTTCTAAGCGCCTATTTCTAATTATATCTTTGACTTCCATAAAATCACCTTTTTAAATAGTATATCACAAATATTGCGAAAACGCAATAAAAATCGAAATATATTTTAAAAAGTTGCGTAAAAGCATTGACTTTGTTTATATTCCATGATAGAATAAGTTACATAAATGCAACAAAGGAGGTATTTATGAATAAACAGTTGTTAAAAGAAGAACTAAGGCGAAAGCATATGACATTGCGCGATTTTGCGCAATATTTAGGTATTAACGCAGCAACTCTTTATAGAAAAATGAATAAGACAAGTGATTTTACACTACCTGAGATTCAAAAAGTTCGTGTATTATTGGGGACAAATACCACTGTCTTAATTTTTTTTGCTGAACAGGTTGCGCAAACGCAACAATAATTTATGAAAGACTTAGATTATATTCAAAGATTAAGAAGTTTTGCCCGTCAGATACTCCCTTTGGTACAAGACTATATTATGAATCATTCAGGGGAATATCAGGAATTTTTGCGTGAACGAGAAGAGAAACGAAAAGCGCAGGAAGGAAAGAAGTCTGCCATGCAAAATCCCGCGGGAAACGGGGTAAATTCGGGCGGTGACGGTGCGGCATGATAACTTTATTGCGGCTGTTGCTATGGCTCGTGTTCCTGCCCTTGCGGGCGGTGGTTTGGCTTATAAAGACAATAGCAAAATTGATTAAGGGGGGATAAAAAATGGCACATTCGCCAATCGTGTATTATGTGTATGAAGAGATGAAAAAGCACGTGGGCAGGGAAAACGCGATCAGCGGTGAAGAATTAAGCAACAAATTCGGGATCACAACGCGCCACTTGCGTTATATCATTAACGAGATCCGCAACAGCGGCGAGTTGGAAAAGGTGATCGGCTCGTGTAATGCGGGGTATTTCATCTGCACCAAAGAAGAACAGAGCCGCGCGAATTTGCGCATATACAGCCAGGCGTTCAGTCTGCTGAAAACGGCGCGCGCGAACGATAAAAAAGCGGCAAAGAACGGGCAAGGCAAAATAAAACTCGGGGAATATTTCAAAGAGTTTTACGAGTCGCTCGGAGAGACCGACGAGGAATAAAGTCCGATTTAAAAAAGCCCGTCAAGCGGTTTCAGACAGAGCAAATTTTGAAACAGCATAAATTTTTGACCGATAAAATAAGCGCATTATGTGAGATCACCTTTTTATCGGAAATTCATTTAAGGAGATTAGAAAATGCCGTTAATTTCAAAAGAGGATTTCAAGAATTTACAAGATTGTAATACAACCCTTTTCAGAATACTCAATAATATTTGCCTTGCCGAGTGGGAAGCGGAGAGGGCAAGGGCTATTAGACCGAAGCGGCGCAAACCCGCCCCCGACGCGATCCCGCCGCTTACGCCCGAACGCAAAACGCGGGAGATCAAGCGGCATATTCGGGAAATGAACATAACTTGTGAATATCTCGCGGAAAAAAGCGGTATTCCTCTGCCGATACTCATCGAGGAATTGTCGGATACGACGGAAACCCTTTCCGAAAGCGTCCTATATGCAATCGAAACAGCCTTAAACATAGCGCATGAGCCGAACATTGGCGGGGGTGAATAATGGAAAATATATTTAAAACCTTACGCACGGAAAAAGGCTTGACGCAAAAGGAAGTGGCGGAAAAACTCTACATATCGCCAATGTCGGTGAGCCGTTGGGAATCAGGGAAAAGTTATCCCGAATATGAGATATTGCCGAAACTTGCGGAACTATACGGCGTGCCGCTCGCGCGGCTGTTCGGTTGTGCGGAAACGAATACAAACTATCTGTTATCTACGACGGAAAAAGGTGTCGAAAGAATACTGCGCAACGTTGAAAGCCTGAAAAATACGATCAAAGATATAGAACGCACCGCCGGCGGGATAATCGGAGCGGAAGCCGCGACGATCGACTTCATCACGAACGCAAAGGGCGAGAAGATCCCGCGCATAATGCCGAGCACGAACTACATGACGGAGTATTTCAAAAAGGTTTTAGATTTATTACAACAAGCGGAGCGCGGCGAAAATATAAAACAAGCAGGCAAAAACGTCTATTCCCTCACGATCCAGGCAATGGGATATTGTGTGGGTACAAAATAGAAAGCAGGAAAAAGCGGCAAGGAGGTGATCAGACAGTGGCGCGCCCCATAAAAAAAGGATTGAATTATTTTCCTTTTGAAACGGGGTTTTTCCAAACCGAACGCGCGCAAATGTTAAAAGCGCGCTTCGGTGCGGACGGAATAACGCTTTATATCGATTTACTCTGCAAGGTATACGGCGAGGGCTATTTTTTAAAGATCGAGGACAAGGAAGATTTTTACTTTATTTTGGCTTCCGAGTTAGGCTTTAATCAAAATAAAGTCCGACAGATAGTAAGATACCTGTTAAAGCGGTCAATGTTCGACGCACACCTCTTTAATACGGTCAATGTGCTGACTGCCGCAGAAATACAAACCGAATATGTCTGCGCCATGCGGCGGCGAAAACATACGGTTGCAGAGGTAAGGGGCAAGCATTGGCTTTTGACGGAAGAGCAGGAGCGAGATCTTGAAACCTTTTATAAAAGTACGATCGTACCGAGTTATTCCGAGAAAAACCCGAATAAATCGCAGAAAAACCCCGATAATTCTGCGATTTATGACACAGAAGAAAAGAAAGGAAAAGAAAGGAAAGAAAACGAAACCAAAGGAGATGAAACGGAAAAACAAGTAAGTAAGAAAGAACAAAGAGGGCTTGAAAGTTATGCCGAAATCATGAATAATTTCAGCGTGTCGGGGCAGGTAAAGGAAAGCCTTTGGGAACTCATACGGCATTGTCAACTGAACGGGCGCACAATGACGAATGATAAACTCGAAAAACTCATTGTCCGTCTGGATATGGAGTATTCAAACGAACAGGAGAAAGCGGCCGCATTGACAAAGGCAGTCGCAAAGGGATATTTCGACATAAAATAAAGCAAGCCCCACGGGAACGCGGGGCTTTTTCCACTCGAATGGAAAAACGGAGCGGCGCAAGCGTGGCGTTCTCCCTTTATCAGCCTATTTTCGGGGAAAGGTTTCCGCAAAAAGTTTGTTTTGAAAAAGGGTTTTTTGCGTACAGGCGAATGCCGCGCAAAACCCGCAAAACAAACGTGCGGAAACCGCCGAAAAAGGAAAAGCGGGGCGAAAGGTTTCGACAATAACGCCACCCGCATGGTTACAAAATTTTTTTGCTTTATGCAAAAAATTTTGTTCGGCTGTCTGCCGGAGCGAGGCTTGTGAGAAATAGCGTTCAGATCGAAACGACGTTGCGCAAAATCTCACGAACACGGCGGGCGGCTTGTGAGATTTTTAACAACGGCGGCGTGGATCCGTGCGGTGCAGTGATTAAAAAATCACTTGATCAATGCGGACATACCGAAAAATTTTCCAGTTGACTGGAAAAACGGAGTGTGGCGGCGTGAGAGCGGGGAAAACGGCGGCAAAAATATTCCACGGACGCGCGGAGGGCGTCAATCACTCTCTAATAGCAAAATTCCGCAGGAATAAAGGACGGCGCGGCTACGTAAACGTGCGAAAAAGAGGGGGCGCGTGTCGCCCCTCTCGCACGTTTACGGGGGCGTGTCCGTCCCCTGCGGAATGTGCGGGGAGAGTGTACCAATCAATTATAACAACGTGTGCGAGCGTGGAAAATTCACGACCGCATAAATTTCAAAAATGTGCGCTCGTCGCAGATTTTTGAACGCGCGCATTTTTTCGGGGGCATGGCGAAATCTTTGAGAGGAAAAACGGATATCGCCCGTCATCGAGGAACGTGCCGCGCCGGTCGGCGCGGCGGTAACGAGTTCCGATAGTATTGCGACATTAAAAATTTTTCCAGTCAACTGGAAAAATCGAAAAAGGCAAGGGAAAAGCCCTTGCCTTTTTCATGTATTACAGTCGGAACACTACGGCAAATCCGCCTTTAAAACAATAAATGTTCGCGTAATACTGACTTGGTGGAGATGATCGGACTCGAACCGACTACCTATACGTTGCGAACGTATCGCTCTACCGGGTGAGCTACATCCCCGTATTCATTACCTGTATATTATAATGGATATCGGAAAATATTTCAATTATTTTTGCATGGATTTTCAAAAAAATTCAAAAATTTTTTACGGGTTGCGCGCAAGAAGATAAATTTTGAGAAATTTATTGACAAAGCGGAATTTATGGTGTTTAATAGAAGTGGGTAAACACGCCGCCGCGCCCTTCGTTCCGGCGGGATACTATGTGTTTTCGGAGGCAGATTATGAATAAGGTTATTACGATCAGCAGACAGTTCGGCAGCGGCGGACGCGAATTCGGCATCAAACTCGCGCACGAACTGAAATTACCCTTTTACGATAAAGATCTGATTTCCATGGCAGCGCAAAATAGCAATCTTTCCGAAGAATTCATGCGCCACTACGAGGAAAGCGCGCCCGGAATTTTTTCGAGAAGCCTTTATTCCTACTATCAGATGCCGATGACCGATCAGATCTATATCGCGCAGTCCAATCTCATCAAGCAACTTGCCGCGAAAGGGCCGTGCGTCATCATCGGCCGCTGCTCGGACGTCATCGTCGAGGACAGCGTCAAAATTTACGTGCACGCCGACCTGAAAAAGCGCGTCGAACGCAAACTTTCCATGGATACGGGCATTTCCCCCGAAAAAATGGAAGAACACGTCAGAGCGACGGACAAAAAGCGCAAAAAATATTACGAGTATTACACCGACCAGAAATGGGGCATGGCGGAAAATCATAACCTCTGTATGGACAGTTCCGTCATCGGCGTGGACGGCTGCGTCGAAACGGCGCTCGTCTTCTTAAAACAGTATTAAAGAAAAGCCATCGGAAAATTTCCGATGGCTTTTCTTTAATTTTTCGTAACTTTCGCCGTGTACTCTTTCAAAAGACGCACGTAAATTTTGTAGTTTTCCAGACTGACGTCGGGCGGCGTCTGGTGGTCGCACGAGGGAATGACTTTGCCTTTCTGCATGGAGGGCAGAAGCCTTTCGAATTCCTTCCGCATCGCCTCTTCGCCGAATTTCATGCACATTTTATCGAAATGTCCCAAAAACGCCATGTGCGGCTGTTTTTCGATATAGAGCGAAACGTCTACGCCCGCCTGCCGTTCGAGGGGGAACATACCGTCCGCGCCGACGCCTGCGTACCAGTCGACCGCCAGAGTGATATCGCCGTCGCTGTCGATGAAAACGGGCACGTCCATCTGTTTTAAAATGGGGATCACCTCTTTATAGAACGGCGCGAGGAACTCGTCGAACGTTTCCTTGGAGAGCATCGGGCCGTTGTTGTAACTCATGTCCTCGGCAAAACTCATAAAGTCGAAGCGGAACGTTTCGGCGATATATTCGAAAGTTTTTTTCAGCCATGCCGCATAGTCGGAGCACATACGCTTGTAGAGGTCGCCCTCGTCGTAAAAACTGTACAGATGGTCTTCGATGCCGAACATTTCGCGGGGATACCAGAAGAACCCGTCCACGGTAAAGAAATGCAGCGTATCGCCGTCGTCGTGCGTTTTTTTCAGCCATGCGACGTACTCGTCGGGCAGACGGATCTCGGGGTAGAGCGTGGGCAGCAGGCGCTCGTAATCCGCCTCGTTTTTCATGATGCCGTGCCCGTACACGGGCGGAAGGGGCGTTGCGGCGGAGCGCTCGCCGAATCCCGTCTGGCAGCATTTGTCAAGCCCGAAATAATTCTGAATGTCGTATACCGACTGCGCGCTTGCGGGCAGTCCTTCGCCTCTCCAACGGTCGACGGTCAGATTCCACCAGGGCGCCCACTCGATCGCGGGCAGGCGGTCGATGGGTTTTCCCTTCATTAAATTATAAAACCGTTCGCTTGCTTTCATAATGATTTTCCTCCCGATTCTTTCGCAAACAGTATAGCATTGCGCGCGAAAAATGTAAATTATTCAAAGAATAAAAAATAAAATCAAAAAATTCCGTAATTTTTTCGTAAAATATGATATAATGGAATCATGGAACAACTTTTGGAAAACATTCAGATGGACCGGGATTTTCCTTTCCTGTTTTACCGTTTTCATTACGACGAGAATACGGCTTTTTCCTATTATCATTATCACAATTATATCGAGATCACGCTGGTGTGGAACGGCGCCATCGAATATTCGTTCGAGGACGGCACGAAGGTGCGCGCGGGCGCCGGGGATATCGTGCTCGTCAACAACATCGAGCCGCACTCGGTGCGCGGCACAAAAGAGCGGGCGAGCATCGCCGTTCTGGGTTTTCTGCCCGATCTCGTGTGGAACGGCGCGAGCGACACGGATTTTTCCTATATCGAAAGTTTTTTCAACAGCGGCGAAGTATTCGAAAACCACATTCCCGCTTCCCGCGCGTACAGCGACGAGATCGTTTCGCTCATCCGTCAGATCGGCGTCGAGCGCGACAGAAAAGAGGACGGCTACAAAATGATGATCAAGACCAAACTGATGCAGATCCTGACCATTCTGTATCGGTATCATCCCAAGAAAAAACAGTCGGTGAACCGAAGATTTCTCGCGAAGACGCAGCCCGTTTCGCAGTATATACGCGAGAATTGTACGCGCCCTCTGTCGCTTTGCGAATGCGCAGGATTCTGTTCGTACAGTCCCGCCTATTTTTCCAAACTTTTTCACGAAGTGTGGGGCATGCGGTTTTCCGATTACCTTTGCCGCGTGCGGGTCGAAACGAGCGCGAAACTCTTGCGGGAGAGCACGTTGTCGGTGAAAGAAGTGTTCGAGCGCAGCGGATTTCAGAGTTTTTCCGCCTTTTCCGAGGCGTTCAAAAAGCATACGGGCGCCACGCCGCTGCAATATCGCAAACGATTGACAAAAGGTTCGTACGCGGGTATAATTTGACGGAAGAGAGGTTTTTATGATGGAAAAAAAGACGGTCGTCGTGGGAATGAGCGGCGGCGTGGACAGTTCGGTCGCGGCGCTTTTATTGAAGGAGCAGGGCTACAACGTCATCGGACTTTTTATGGTCAACTGGGAAGAGGACGACGAAAACGGCTGTTGCACCGCCGAGCAGGATTACGAGGACGTGCGGCGCGTGAGCAACCTGATCGGCATTCCGTACTATACGGTCAATTTTTCGAAAGAATACCGCGAAAGGGTGTTCTCTTATTTTTTAAAGGAGTATGAGCGAGGCAGAACGCCCAATCCCGACGTTCTGTGCAACCGCGAGATCAAATTCGGTCCGTTCAAGGAGCACGCGCTCGCGCTGGGCGCCGATTATATCGCCACGGGACATTATTGCGATATTGCGCACGAAGGGGACAAAAGTTTTCTTCTGAAGGCGGCGGATACGGGAAAAGACCAGACGTACTTTCTCAACCAGGTCACGCAGCCGCAGTTTCAAAACGTCTTGTTTCCGCTCGGAAAGATGCAAAAGAGCGAGGTGCGCGCCGTCGCGGAGAGGGCTGGGCTTTCGACCGCGCACAAAAAGGACAGTACGGGCATCTGCTTTATCGGCGAGCGCAATTTCCGCAATTTTTTAAAAAGTTATCTTCCCGCAAAACGGGGCAAAATGATGACGTACGACGGCAAAGTGCTAGGTGAACATCTGGGGCTCATGTATTACACGCTCGGTCAGCGCAAGGGCCTGGATATCGGCGGGCAGAGAGAGGACGGGGGCGGCCGCTGGTTCGTCGTGGAAAAGGATCTGAAAAACAATATTTTATACGTGGCGCACGGGGACGAGAGCCGCCTGTATTCGGCGGCGTGCGAAGTTTCGGGCGTGAACTGGATCCCCGCTCCGCCCGAAAAACAAACTTTTGAATGTACGGCGAAATTCCGCTACCGCCAAAGCGAACAGTCCGTCCGCGTGCACGTGCGGGAGAGCGGGGATCTGTTCATCGAATTCGCCGAGCGTCAGCGCGCGGTGACGGAAGGGCAGTATGCGGTCTTATACAGCGGCGGCCGCTGTCTGGGCGGCGGCGTCATCGAGCGGGCGGTATTTTAATAAAAAACGGAGCGCACCGCAAGGCGATACGCTCCGTTTTTTCATCTTATGTACAAAACTTATATCAACCAAACATTTTGGCGATCGACTTTTTGAAGAAGCATACGACGGCGCCAAGAACACTGATAACTCCGCCTACGATCGGACCTGCGCACAGAGCCGCGTCCGCGTGCTTTACCACTTCTGCCTGAGAGTCGCTCATGCCGATGGTCGCGAAACCTGCCGTCGAGAACAGGAATACCGCGCCGACGACAAAGCAGGCGGTGGCGATGATCTTCAAAATGAAACTCTTTCCGCTTAAAAGCCCCAGAATACCGCCCGCCAAAGGAAGAACGAACGCTAAAAACACCATAAAGTTAAAGCTCAGAATGGTAATGTCTTGGTTTAAAACCGTTTCCTTATAGCCGAACGCGAGTTGCGAGCCGGAAAATTTAGCGAGATCGGCGGTCACGCCGAGTGCCGTGGCGGAATATTTTACCGCGTCGAGAAACATCATGCAGAAAGCCGCGATCCCCAAAACCAACGCGATCGCGCCGGGAATGTACGTTTTCAGACTTTTTTTCTTTCCCACTATAAAACCTCCGAGAAAAATTTATGCGATTATTCTATCATACGTCCCGTAAAATAGCAAGCGTTAAACTACGAAGTTTATTCTTTTCGACGTTTCGCAAAAATTTGTAGCGCAAAAGGATTGCGCGCGGCGCGGCGGCAATGTATAATAGAATTACTATGCAGGAACAGAAAATTATGCAAATGGTCTGCGATCTGGCGGGCGCGGTCTGCGACCGTCCCTTTGCGGACGAAACCATCGTGATCTTCCGTCACGGCGCGCAAGGCAAGTGGTTCGGCGCCCTTTTGAACGCGCCGCGGCGCGCGCTGAAATTGGACGGAGAAGGGGAAACGCGCGTTCTCAACGTCAAGTGCGATCCGCTGCTTGCCTCCATGCTGCGGGACACCTATCCCGAAATTTCGGCGGGCTATCATATGAATAAGACGCACTGGATCTCTCTTATGCTGGAAGGCGGTCTTCCCGAGGAAGAATTTTGCAAATTGCTTTCGCTGAGTTATCAACTCACTCTTCCCAAGGCTCGCCGCCGCGATTTTGATTGATTTATTCCGCGATTTATATTATACTGATTGTATGAAAATCGATCTCGGACCCTTTCGCGGCAAAAAGATTTGCGTCGCCCTTTCGGGCGGGGGCGACAGCATGGCGCTGTTCGATTATTTACTGCGCCATGCGGCGGAATATTCCGTCGACGTGTGCGCCGCGCACCTGGAACACGGTATCCGCGGCGAGCAGTCGAAAAAGGACGCGGCGTTCGTCCGCGCGTATTGCGAAAAGAGGCGCGTAATTTTATACGAAAAGAGCGTAAACTGCCCGCTGTACGCGGCGGAGCACAAGACGGGGCTGGAAGAGGGCGCCCGCGCCCTGCGCTATGCGTTTTTTGCGGAAGTTTTGAAAAAGGGCGTCGATCTCGTGTGCACGGCGCATCATGCCGACGATAATGCGGAAACGGTGCTTTTCAACCTGTTCCGCGGCAGCGCGCTTAAAGGCGCGGGAGGCATCGCCGCGCGTCAGGGGAAGATCGTCCGCCCCATGCTCGGTATCGGCAAGGAAGAAATTTCGGCATACCTTGCGGAAAATGAGATCCCGTTCGTCGAGGACGAGACCAACGCGGATACCCGATATACGCGCAATTTTTTACGCGCGAACGTACTTCCCGCTGTCAAAGAAGTTTTTCCCGCCTGCTGTGAGCGCGTGTATTCCTTTTCCCGCCTCGCGCGCGAGGACGACGAATATTTATACGAACTCGCCGAACGTCCCTGCCGCAGGGAAGAAGGGCTTTTCACCTTTCCGCACGATCTGCCGCGGCCGCTCTTTTTGCGCGCCTGCGTGCTGGCGTTCCATTATCTTGGCGGAGAGAAAGATTATACCCAACAGAATTGCGAGGATATCTACGCCCTTCGCGGCGCGAAAAACGGGGCGGCGGTGCATCTGCCGTTTTCCCTCGCGGCGGCGCGCGAATACGATAAGATCGCCGTATACCGTCCCCGCGAAAAGGAAACGGCGGAATATCCGTTTGCCGCGGGCGAATTTTCCTTCGGCGGAAAAAAACTTTCGATCGTGCGCGGCGAATTGCGCGGCGGTCTGCGCTTCGACGGGGCAAAACTCCCCGCGGGCTGCGTCGTGCGCGCGCGGCGGGAGGGCGACTATTTCGAAAAGTTCGGCGGCGGCACGAAAAAACTCAAAGATTATTTCATCGATAAAAAAATACCCCTGCGCGAACGGGATTTCATTCCTCTGATCGCCCGTGGGAGCGAGGTATACGCCGTCTGCGGCGTGGAGATCTCCGCGAAAGTCAAAATCGACCGCGACAGCGGCAGAATTTATACGATCATTTTACAATAAGGAGAAAAGAACATGCATCCCGACGTTGACAGTATTCTGATTTCGGAAGAACAGATCAAAAAGCGCATTCAGGAACTTGCCGTAAAACTCGACAAGGAATATGAGGGCAAGCGCCCCCTCATGGTTTCCATTTTAAAGGGCAGCGTAATGTTTTACGCGGACCTTCTTCGCGCGATGAGCATTCCCGTCGAAATGGATTTTATGGCCATCTCTTCCTACGGCGCGGGCGCCAAATCCTCGGGCGAAGTCAAACTCATCAAAGACCTTGACCGCAAGATCGAAGGGCGCGACGTCGTCATCGTCGAGGATATCATCGATTCGGGCTACACGCTCTCGTACCTGAAACGCATGCTCTATTCGAGAAAGCCCGCGTCTGTCAAGATCTGCGCGCTGCTCGATAAGTACGCGCGCCGCGTCGTGCCCATCGAGGCGGATTTTAAGGGGTTCGACATCGAGGACGAATTCGTGATCGGCTACGGGCTCGACTATGCCGAGCGGTACAGAAATCTGCCGTACATAGGTATTTTGAAACGCAGCGTCTATGAAAAGTAAAAAACGGCGCAAGCGGAGTTTCCATAGGTTTTTCCTAAAAGTGAGTCAGTCTATTCGGTATAAACGGAAATAATTTCGGAATTGCCTGCTCCCTTGATGAAGTAAATAAATAATTAAAATAGGACAGCCTTAAAATGGGGCTGTCTTTTTTATTGTGTATAGTCTGCGTTTCAGTAGGAATTTCGTCTGTATTGCGAAGGAGTTAAATTGAACATACGCTTAAATTCTTGCGAGAAATAATAGGGGCTTTTATATCCGACCGATAGGGAAATATTAGAAATACTGAATGTGGAATGCATTAACATTTCCCGTGCCTTTTGCATGCGCAGATTGATGATATATTTTTGCGGGGAAATACCGACTGACTGCTTGAAAATACGACACAAATAGGATTCGTTGAAAAACATCTGCTCGGAGATAGCGCGCAACGAAATGTCTGGCGTGCAGAAATTGGCGTGAATGAAGTCAAGCACCGGCTGCAGCTTTGCTTGTTCGGGGGAATATTTCCCCTTGTGGGGGGGAGATATCCTCGGGTGGTCCGCCGCTACTGTCTTCACACAAAAGGGCAAACAGATTTAAAAGAGCCGCTATGCTGCGCGGGGAGTTGCTTTGTGGCGAGCCAGCCATATTTTGTTTCAATAATTCTGAAAACAATTCGTAGAATTTTTCGGGATGCAATGGCGTGTAGATGGGCGATTGTTCCGAAAGATGCGCCTTGTCACAGAAATATTTGCAATTATAACCATTAAACTCGATCCACATATATTCCCAAGGATCACTCTTATCGGGGCGATAGATCGCCGTGCATTCGGGCGGTATATAAAACAGTTGATTGTTTCGAATGGTATAATCAATTCCTCCCAAAGAGAGGTAGCCGCTGCCTCGGATTATAAAATGCAGTAGATGACAGGGCTTTTTTTGCGGACCGATGCTGTCCTTATTTTGTGAACAACGTTCGTAGCCCAAAATGAAGGGAAATATACTGAATTCTACAGGGTGACTGATATACGCAAAAAATACATTATTTTTCATGAAAGGTTTGTCTTTTTTCATGGAGACAGTATACTATATTTTTTTGCTTTCGTAAATAAAAAACATCGTAGAGAAAAAAATTTAAAATAAAAATGCGAAATTATCGTGATTATTTGGATAAAAGTAAAAAAAGTGTATTTTTGACAAAATATTTTGTATTGATTAATCACTATATGCCCTTTATAATAAAATCAAAATTTTTCGCAAGAGGATAACCGAATGATAAGGTCCCTTCGTTTAAAAAAGAACAGAATTTCGAAAAAAAATATTTTGTCGGGAAAAAAGAATTTGTCGCTATATCTTTTGATTATGCCGGCGGTCATTTATGTCATCCTGTTACATTATATGCCGATATTCGGATTATTCATAGCATTTAAAGATTACAATTCCTATCAGGGGATTTTTGGAAGTCCCTGGGCGGGAATGATGGGATTCGAGCATTTTATTACGTTTATAAAACTCCCGAACTTTTGGCTCATTATGCGAAATACGCTGATACTGAGTGTCTACTCGATCGTCTTAAATACAGTGCTGCCCATCATCTTGGCGCTTTTTATCAATGAAATACGTAGTAAAATTTTTAAAAAAACGGTGCAGACGATCTCTTATGCACCATATTTTATTTCGACTGTAGTCGTAGTAGGCATGTTGTTTTCCTTCTGCGATGTGGAAAGCGGCATCCTAAATTCCATAGGTGCTATATTCGGCATAGAGGCGATTAATCTGATGGAATCAGCCTTTTGGTTCCCTACGATATACGTCGTCAGCGGGCTTTGGCAGGGACTTGGCTGGTGGGCGATCATATATATCGGCACACTTGCTAATGTTGATCAGAGTTTACACGAGGCAGCGGTTCTGGATGGCGCAGGGCGTCTGAAGCGAATTTGGTACGTCAATGTACCTGTGATCTTACCCATGGCGATCATCATGTTTATCATGAGCCTTGGGAATATGCTGAGTGTCGGCTTTGAAAAGGTCTATCTCATGCAGACAAGTGCGAATCTCACGACCTCGGAGATCATTTCGACCTATGTTTATCGCGTATCGCTCATGGCAAAGATACCGCAGTACAGTTATGCAACAGCGATCGGACTTTTCAATTCGGTCATCAATATTATTCTTTTGATAACGGCGAACTTCATATCTAGAAAAGTTAGTGCAACATCACTATGGTAAAGGAGGATTCATATGGTTGAAAATAGAGGGAAAGACAAAATTTTTAATATTGCGATCATGGTGATCATGGGAATTTATGCATTGATCACGCTCTTTCCGCTGTTGCATGTGCTGGCTAATTCTTTTTCCTCCTCAGACTTTGTCAATAAAGGCAGTGTCGGCATTTGGCCTCGCGGCTGGACGTTCGATAATTATGAAAAAGTTTTGCAGGAAACTAGCATTTGGCGCGGTTATGCGAACACGCTGTTGTATACGGCGATCGGCACGGTTATTCAGCTTGTGCTTCAGTTTACCGCTGCATATCCTCTTTCGCGGAAGGATTTTCGGGGGCGTACGTTTTTCAGCATGTTTTTCGTGTTGACAATGTTTATCCAGGGTGGACTTATTCCGACTTTTTTGGTTGTCAAAGCCCTGGGAATGCTGAATACTATATGGGCGATGATTATCCCCGGCTGCGTAGGCGTATTTAATATAATCATTATACGGACTTACATTACTTCGACGATCCCTAACGAATTGCAGGAGGCTGCGCAAATCGACGGCTGTGGGAATTTGCGCATATTCTTGTCTGTCGTAATACCTTTGTGCAAACCTATCCTTGCAGTTATGACATTGTATGCGATCGTAGGATATTGGAACAGTTATTTTAATTCTCTCATGTATTTAACCGACGAAAAGCTGTTTCCGCTACAGCGTGTGCTGCAGGGGATCCTCGTCAGTAGCGAAAGCAGCGTTGGAGGAATCGGCGGCGGAGAGCAGGCAATGATGGCGGAAACGCTCAAATATGTTACGATCGTGGTGGCGAGCGCACCAATCCTTCTTATCTATCCGTTTTTTGAAAAGTATTTTGAAAAGGGTATTATGATCGGCGGCGTAAAAGGTTAAACAATAAAGGAGAAAAGTTTTATGAAAAAATTAGTTACAGTTCTTCTGGCACTAGCTGTTTCGCTATCCGCAGTACTTGGCCTTACGGCGTGCGGTAGATCGGAAAATTACGATCCTAATAATTTTTTACCGAACGGAACGGCAGAAAATCCCTATCAGATCGTGGCTGAGCCGATAACAATCAAAATTTTCGTTCCCAAAAGCGCCCTGAATCCGTCCTTTAAAAACTTGAAAATGTTTCAGAAACTCGAGGAAATGACCAATCTTCGATTTATATTTACGGAAGCGGATACGGCAGCATACTCTCAGCTGCGCAGCGCCGCATGGGAAGATAAGAAAAGTTTGCCGGATTTATTCCTTTTCAATAATCCCGTATCCGAACAAGTCATCTATTCGCAGTACGGCGCTGTCGTTCCGTTCAACGACAGCGATCTGGTCGTAAACGGTATTGAGGTCGGGAGCCTGATCGACAACTATATGCCCACCTACAAAAAGTTGCTGGATGAAAATTTTAATATTGATTCTCCGTATTCCGCGCGCAAGGTCGCGACTTTCAGTGACGGTATGATGTATTCTACTCTTTGCGTGAACGATGTACCCCGCGATTTGACATTTAAAATGTATATCAATCAGCAGTGGATCGAAAATTTACGTGAAGACGATGTTGAAATACCTTCCAACGTGACATCTTTTAAAACAGCGGCCGAAATTCCGGATGCGACCGATATTAAAACGGTGGAGGAATACGTCGATATCTTGCGCTTGTTCAAAAAATATGACGTAAACCGTAACGGCGATCCAAATGATGAGGTGCCTGTATCTGCCAAAGAATTGGAATACCTGAGGAACTTTATTTTAGCTTCCTACGGATATGTGTACGGCGGCGCCGAGCAGGAGTCGGACGGCTCAAAGATGACTTATGTTCCCTCCACCGAGGCATACCGTAAGTATTTACAGACGATGAATATCATGTTCTCGGAAGGCTTATTGGATAAATCTACATTTTCGATAAAGACGGACGCGCAACTCGCACAGAAGGGATTGGAGCACCGCCTTGGTTCTTTCTGTTCCGCCGCTGCGTATATCACGGTCGGTTATGATTACGAGGACGAGTATGAAATGTTCGGGCCTTTGACGAGTGACTATTATACCGGGGATCCCATCCAATGGGGCTTTGCTAATTTTTCGCCCACAGGTGCCGTTATCCCCACCGGAACTTCAAAGGTTCGCGAGGTCGCGCGGTTGCTTGATATTATGTATTCGGATATCGGCTGCCAGCTGATCGCGTATGGCGAAGAAGGGGTGGATTGGAAATGGGACAATGAAGATAAGACGTCTTGGACATTTTTAGTGCCCGATGATTGGACTGGATCGCAGGAGGATTACCGTGCGACGATTACTCCCAATGTGGGTACTGCTTCCGCGCTTTATTGGAAGTATGATTTCGTCGGCAAAATGAATGACGATATCATCACAGCGCTTAACCGCATGTCCGAACGTTATGCTCCCTACTTGAAACAGATCGTTCCTGACGATTTGAAAATGATAGAGGAAGAATATAACAAGATCGAAACGATCAATGCTTCGTTGGATGTGTATCTGAAAAATGCGGAGTGCCTCTTTGTCATGGGAGATAACGACCCGTTCAAAGACTCAGACTGGAACTCTTTTCAGTCCGATTTGAAGAGTTACCGCAGCGAAGAGTTGATTCGATGCTATAACGATGCCTTTGCCCGCAATAAAAAATAATTTGCAGGGGGAAAGAAAATGAAATCGTTTTTTAAAAAATTATTCGCGGTACTGATAAGCCTTACTTTGTTTTTATCATTGTTCGGCTGTGAAAGTAAGGATACACAAAAAGAAGACCCGCCGCAAAAGGAAGTGACGCTTTTGGAAAAAGAACAGGTGATCGATGCGCTGGAGAGGGATATTTACAACCGTTCGTTTCCGGCCGACAGCAAGGAAAAGGAATTTATGGGCTTATCCGATGCAAATGCCGTGGGCGTAGATCGGGATCGGTTTGAAAACGAAGTGCTGTATCCCGTTCCTGACGAAGAGGATTTTGTCGCCGTATACGATGTACGTGAGTACGGAATATTTCCCGAAAATAAGGACAACGCTCCTGCGCTCAATATTCTTCTGAAGCAAATCAAGAACGTGGAAGGGCTTAAGCTTCTGCGCTTCCCGCAAGGCGTCTATCTGTTCCATGCAACGGTAAACTTTGCCGACATCGAGGATATGTACGTGGTGGGAGAGGATGCCGAATGGCGGATGACCGAGTGGACGAGCGCTATGGATATCCGAAACTGCAAGAATTTCCATATAAACGGATTTGAATTCGATTATCACCCTGCATCTACGGTCACGGGAACTGTCATATCTACCGACGAGGCAAAACGATCGGTAACTTTGAAACTCGGCGAAGAATTTGATATGTCCGACAGCCGTTTCAACGGCGGGAAAGTGAAGTATGGCAGCTATATGGAATATGTGTGGGATGATACTTATGGCGCATATATACCCGATAAAGACGGTATGCTCCGTTACAATTCCACGGGCGACAGGGTGGAAAACCTTGTCGGTGGTTCCTACGATCCGGCAGCGCACACGTTGACGATTGCGTTCAGCGCCGACAGCGGATACCGCGCGCCGGACGAAGGAACGAAAGTTTCCGTGTCCTACACGATGTACGAATATGGCATGTTTATGTTTCAGTCATGCGAGAAAGTCTATATGGAAAGCAATGACGTTTACGCTTCTTTGGGCATGACTTTCGTGACCTATAACGTTAAAGATCTGTACATGAACAGAACCAATTTGCGGCTGCGGGAAGGCTCCGAACGTCTGATGACGTCTACGGCTGATGGTCTGCACGCGAACGGATGTTATGGCGATATGATCGTTACAAACAGTCTATACGAGGCGTCACACGACGACGCGATGAATATTTGTTCCTTTTACAATACGGTAAGTTCATACGCAGGAAATACATTGGTCTGCGGAGCTTCTTCCGCTACGACAAATTATCCCATCATGGAAGGGGATGTGATTGAAATTTACGACCCGCAGAGTATGGAACTGATAGAAACGTATACGGTCGTCAAGGTTACTGCTTTGGGCCTTTCTTATGATCTGACGGTGGATAAGCGTATCCGTGAGGATATTTCGGGTTGCTTGGTAGGTAATACTACTCGTGTCCCTGCATTGAAAGTTGAAAATTGTATCATCCGAAATAAGCGCAACCGCGGAATTTTGGCGCAAGTCCGGAATTCAGAAATCGTGAACTGTGCTTTCTATAATGTATTACATGGTCCGATTATGATGAACGCATCTTTCGACATTTTTGCCGAGGCGATTATCCCCCGTTCAATTACTGTGAGAAATTGCAAATTTTTCGATAATAATACGGCACACGGACTGTCGGCGGATGTATCTGCGTTCCGAAACGGCGGAACAGTACTCGCAAATACCGTACGAGCGATTGAAGTTGAAAACAACTATTTCAGCCGTTCGGCGGCAGGTGCCGTATATTTCTGCGGGACAGGCGACTGTGTCGCAAAAAATAATCTTGCCTATGATATCTGCCGCAGTGCCGTGAATGATGCACAACGTGCGATGATTTCTTTGGTCACCGACAGGAACGCGCATGTCTGCGATAATTTTGCATATTTGCCGTCTGCCATCGAGGGCTTTGCGCTTCTGTATAAATCGGCAGCGGAGGGGACAGAGGCAACCGGTAATATCGAATACATTCTGGAGGGAAAGGTATGAAGTTATATAGAAAATGGTTGCGGAACGTCATCTATTTTGGATTAGTGACTGTGCTTGCATTTTCATTCGTTGCGTGCGGAAGAGATAAACAGGAAGAAGACCCGCCTACGCCGAAACCGCCGGTACAAAAAATGGAAATTGCCGATTATGTCAAATCATTGTCGGAGGATGAGTATACAGTAGAAAACTTGACGGACAGTTACGGTCTTTCTGATCCGGCCAATGTTGGCGTACGAAAGGAGGGAAGGTCGAAAGGCATGTACGAGATCCCCGCCGATTCGCAATTCAGCGAGGATGCCATATTTGATGTTGAAGATTATATCTCAAAAGGGAAATCGGATACAGAGGCGCTGACTGCCGCAATAAACGATGCGAAAGACTTTCAGAAGAATGGCGGTAAGGTCAAGATTAAATTACCCGATCGTGATCTAAATATCGACCGTAATAGTTCGGGCCTTGCCGATACCACCTATACTCTTTCTGTCGCCGGTTTTGACGGGTTATATATCCAAGGGGGCGAGAATACTGTTTTGACCATCAATACGGGTTCTTCATGGCTGGGAGGCTTATCTTTTACAGACTGTACCGATCTGCATTTGGAAAATGTGCGTTTGGATTATTCGGTGCTTCCCGCGCTTGCAGGTACAGTGAAATCTTCCGACAAAGACGCTCTTACCGTTACGATGACCGTACCTGAAACTCAGCAGGCGAGCATGGCTGCGCTTTCATCCAACCAGGCGCTCGGGGGAACGCTGTATTCTTATATCGAATACGATCAGTATACCTCTGCTCCGAAGGAAGGCGGCGCGTTCCTGATAAGGGATGAAAATGTTTTCGAAAGCGTTACCTTTTCAGCTCCTGCGACTGTGACGGTAAAATTTAAAGAGTCGTATCGCAGTTCCTTTACGAAACCCAGAAACGGCGATATTGTCGCTTTAGGTTTTGCCATGTACGGAAAAAATGGCATAAATTTTAGCGATTTGTAAGGATGTATATGTAGAGAATTGCGCTGTTTACACCTGTCCAGGTATGGCGATCACCGTGAGCGGCGTCGAAAATTTTTATGCAAACCGCTTTGACGTCGCTTTGAAAGATGACCGTATCATGACGGCGACGGCAGACGGGTATCATCTCCAAGCTTGTCTCGGAGAAGTAAAGATTACAAACAGCATCATTGAAAACACCCATGATGACGCGCTCAACATCAAATCGGGTTATTATTACTCGCTGAATACGGTCGATCCTGTTGCCCGTACGCTGACGATTTCCAAAAAGACCGGCGCTATCGCCTTGCCGAAAGCCGGCGAAACGTTAAAGGTCTATGCACAGACTGATTTTGCCGAACGCGGCAGCTTTACTGTCGAGTCAGCGGTGGCGGAGGGCGCCAGCTATGTGGTTACGGTCAAGGAACGTATAAAAGGCGATGTGGATTGGACAAAGTGTGTCGTTACGAATGTTTCCGCTGTGCCCCGCTTTACCTTTTCCGATAATATCGTGCGCAATAAGCGTAACCGCGGTATCTTGGTGCAGATACCAGGCTCCGTTGTTGAAAACAATACCTTTGAAAACGTAGGGCAGGGAGCGATCATGATCCATTCCAGTCTGGATGTTTTCAACGAAGCTACAATGCCTTCGGATATTGCTGTACGCAACAACAAGCTCATCAATAATGGCTATCTGCTTTACAATGCTCTCCGCGGAAGCATTGCTGTATTTGCCATCGCGGAGGGAGGGATCGTTGCTCCTTCGGGCACTGTCAGCAGCATTTCGATTGAAAATAATTTTATTTCCAATTCAGGCAACGCGGGTATATCACTGCGCGGCGTAGGTGCTCCGGATAGTGCGATTTCCAGTAATTTGTTTTACAATACGGGGCGCGTATCTGCCTCAGAGATGACAGAATGCGCGGTAGAATTGGAAAACGTAAACGAAATCGAGTTGGTGAATAATTATAACTATAATACGCTCGGCTCGGAAACCTTTGTCGGGATCAATACCGCAGGCACGACCGATACAAAGACGATCGTCTTAAAGGATAACTATAATCTACGCTATAAGGAATATGACGGAGAAGTACCGCAAATCGACGTTTTCAAGCTGGATAAGGATGTTATTAAAATTGATGGTGATATTTCAGATTGGAATGACGTCGGAACGGCAATCGAAATGAACGGTTCGTCTCTTGCAACAGGCGATGAGATCAATCCTGCTGATTATGCCGATGTTTTCGGGGTGGAAGTCGCACGCATTGCTTGGACGGACGAAGGACTTTATTTCGGCTTTAAGGTGCGTGATAATAAGCCTGATTATGCTTCCGTGCTCGATTTCTGGAACGGAGACTGTGTGGAAATTTTCATGAGCACCGTCATTGATATGCCCAACGCGGATATGCAATTATATCGCAACAAAGGAGATGTTTTGCAAATGGCATTCGCTCCTACCTGGGCAGGAGGTTTTACTTTCGGCAACAGTCGTACTTCGGATAAGTTTATCGACGGAAAAGCGCAGATGCGGGTTGCTGTCAAAACAGTTTCCGACGGTTATAGCGGTGAGATTTTTATACCGTTTACGTTGGCAGACGGAATGAAGACCTGTATTGATGAAGGTAAGCCCGTCGCCATGGCGTTTATATTTGCAGACGCGGACCGCGACGAGCTCAACCGTAAACGCCTTCAGGTGGGAAATGTGCCGCACTTTGTTGAAAACTATAAAACTAAAACAGAAAAAATGCCTCAGTTCAATTTTAAGAACGGGCAAAAATAAAATTGAGAGGAGAAAATTATGAGAACCAAAATTAAGATGTTGCTCTCTGCAATCCTGTGCTTTGTTTTTGTGTTTTCTTTTGTCGCCTGCGGCGACAAAGGGTCGGCTGAAAAGCCGACCTTGACGATCACCAGCAAAGATCAGACCATCGAGATCGGCGAAAAGTATGTGCTTGAATATACCGTTGATCATGCCGAAACCGTCACGGTGACCGTAACGGAAAAAAGCGGTAAAGAAAGCGGCCGATATAACGAGACGAGCCGGGAATTTACTGCGACAGAAACAGGGATCTACACACTGACAGTCAAAGCGGTAAATGAAGCGGGCTCAGCGGAAAAGAGCGTTGTTGTTACGGTGAAAGAAGCTGAAAAACCTGCCGATACTACGGCTCCGGTAATTACCATCCAGGATAAAGAAAAAGAGCGTATCGTTAAGGTGGGAGAGAGCTTGACATTGCCAACCGTAACTGCATCCGATGATACCGACGGCGATTTGACTTCCGCTGTCGAAGTAGGTATGGCGACTTCTCCGCGCGGCGTTGAGCTGAAGAAAGGGGAGAACGGAAACTATACATTTAAAGCCCAAGTTGCTGGTGAGCATAAAATTTCTTATTATGTCGAAGATAAAGCAGAAAATTACGACGAACAGTTCATCGACGTTACAGTAACGCCTGCAAAGGCTGAAACCGTACTTTCGGAAGGGGAAAATGATATTTCCAATCTGGCAAAAGATAACGTAAAGTTTACCGAAAACTTTGAAGAGGGCTATAACGGCTCGTTTGCCAAAGGTCTGACTTATGATACCATCGTTCCCGCCTCGATCAGTGGCGGAGAAGATGCGATCGCGGGCAATTCGCTTATTCTCGATTATGAAAACTGCGTTGCTACTTCGGATACTAAATTTTATTTTGGTGCGGTACAAGATTATATCAAGACCGGCAAATGGACGGTCAGCTTGGACGTGAAGGTCATCGAAGGAAATCTTCCCGATAACAAAATTTATCTCTTCTTTGTACAGGAAGGCCAGACTGAGGCTCAGGGTATTCCTTATGAGGTAAAAACGAACGGAGATGTCACGCATATCGAATATTCTGCGATCAAGGTATTTGATACAAGCAAGCCTTGGTATATGGGATTCTTCACATATACAGGCAATACCTCTTTCCAATACAACGGCCTGCGCCTGGCGATGGATAACATCAGCTTGACGCGCGAAGTAGTAGAAGACGCCACCGTTATCCGCACACAGCCCGCCAAAACGATCACGGCGGACGATCTCGACGGTAGCGGTCATACCTTTACAGGTGACGACGACAACTATTCCGATGTGATCGGTTCTTCCGGAGCGATCTATTTGCAAAAAGATAAGCTCGTCGGCGGTAAGTATCTTACGGAGGAGCAGTTCAAAAATATCACTCCTGAAAATGGATTTAATGGTTCTACGGTTGTATTCACTACGGGACAACAGACAGGTTTCCTCTCTGTGAAAGATCTCTGTATCGATCCTGCTTACGATTACACCCTCACGCTGAAGGTGTATCTGCCCGCGGATATCAGCGGCTGGCATTGGTGGCAGAGTACGGATGCGAACATGCAGGTTGGCGGAAATTCTTTGGGACAACTATCAGGCGATCAGTGTAAGGCAGGTGTGCATACCTGGACGCTTAAGGTGCAGGGAGATGCAAAAAATATAAATCTCGGCCTATACAGCGGAAATCAGAATACTGTATTCATTGGAGATGTGACCATCAGCAGATCTGCTCACGAAACGGCGCAGAAAACGCCGAACGGCTATGCCGTGGGGCATACGTGGACACTTACCGCGAAAGACAAGCCGGGCGATTTCAACAACGTATCCAACGTGGTTCCGTCGGAAATAACTCTTTCCGACGGAACCAAGTTATCCGAAAAGGAAGGTTTTACCGATAGCGCCTTGCAGTTCAATAAATCGGACAATAAGACAGGCGAAATGTTCCGTCTGAATAAAATTTGCGAAACGGGATGCATCTACAAAATTACGTTTACGATGTACGTCGAAACGGTAACGGGCAGCCTGATGGCAAACTTCGATAATCAAAAATTCCCCGTATTGACCGAAAAAACAGGACTGCAAACCGTTTCGATCACCAATGAAGGTTTGATCGATTTCTTCAGCCTGTATGTAGCGGGCGGCGCTTCCGCCAATGTATATGTAGCTTCGGTAACGATTGAATTGATCGAAATTAAATAAAAAGGTGGGCCGTTCCGCAGAGGATTCTGCGGAACGGCATAATAAACAGAATGAAAAAAGTTTACGGACAGTTAAAAAACAGAATACGCAAAAACAGAGAACGGTTGTCGGCGCCCGAATATTGTGCCCCTCAGATTTTTCTCGAGGGAGGGGATTGGCCGGGTGATTGGCAAGGCAGAACGATTCTTGCGCTCGCATCGCTTTATCGGGCAGAAGACGGCGAGAGGGAAAAACAGAATATCCTGCATCAGCTTGATGATATTTTAGATTCTC
>OGQM01000776.1_pt1 | contig 25548 bp, 21 predicted proteins | sample 1553191 | NCBI WGS metagenome assembly OGQM01 (sample SAMEA2579954, study PRJEB22360) | human gut metagenome | biome: human gut; feature: human-associated habitat; material: faeces | place: Denmark | collected 2008/2010 | reverse complement strand
TTTGAGGGTAATGTATATTTCATTACCGGGGACAAGTTTCAATTCTACCTTAGTTCAATTAAAAGTTTGGAATTTCTTTTCGGCTTCATCGTACTTGCTTTGTTTCAATTCTACCTTAGTTCAATTAAAAGGGGCGGAAATTGGATAAAAGAAACAATAACGTATTTGTTTCAATTCTACCTTAGTTCAATTAAAAGTTATTATTCGGTGTCATACTTCAATGTTGTTTTAATGTTTCAATTCTACCTTAGTTCAATTAAAAGTAACCTATAAATGTTTGTATTATGACATACGAAGAAAGTTTCAATTCTACCTTAGTTCAATTAAAAGATTGGATTTGTACGGGCGTAACTTAATCCCGGAGAAGTTTCAATTCTACCTTAGTTCAATTAAAAGGGACGTAGAGCAATCGACACGTCCAAATTTCCAACAGTTTCAATTCTACCTTAGTTCAATTAAAAGTAACCGCTTTGGATTTCAGTTCTTTTCATCTTCCATGTTTCAATTCTACCTTAGTTCAATTAAAAGCCCTTTAACACTGTCCGAAGGACACCATTAACGCAGGTTTCAATTCTACCTTAGTTCAATTAAAAGTGGTTCTGCACAAGGAGGTACTAGTTTTTCTTCTGAGTTTCAATTCTACCTTAGTTCAATTAAAAGAAAAGCATTGCAAGCGTTACCGAGGCGGAAATTACGGTTTCAATTCTACCTTAGTTCAATTAAAAGTTGTACGCACCCGTTTACACAACGATAGTCAAGAATGTTTCAATTCTACCTTAGTTCAATTAAAAGCTTTACTTTCTTAACTAAAATGTACTTTGCCATGATGTTTCAATTCTACCTTAGTTCAATTAAAAGCGGCAATCTCATTTATCCCGGCGGCAGTTCCTTTGTGTTTCAATTCTACCTTAGTTCAATTAAAAGCGCAAACGCACGGTCACGCAAATTGGGGTTAATGATGTTTCAATTCTACCTTAGTTCAATTAAAAGTTTGAAAATCACGATTTTTCAATGCTTCCGAAGCGTGTTTCAATTCTACCTTAGTTCAATTAAAAGTTTTTGACGTTTTTCCTGAAGAAAATCTCTATTTGTGTTTCAATTCTACCTTAGTTCAATTAAAAGCTGGTGATTCTGAAAAAGCTGCCGAATAATGCCATTGTTTCAATTCTACCTTAGTTCAATTAAAAGGGGTTCCTTTTAATGGTAGTGGCTTTTCAGGTCTTGTGTTTCAATTCTACCTTAGTTCAATTAAAAGGCTCTTTTGTGGAATTTACTCATAAGGTTTCAAAGTGTTTCAATTCTACCTTAGTTCAATTAAAAGTTCTTACTGGCTTGCAAGGTAAAGCACAGGAAATTAGTTTCAATTCTACCTTAGTTCAATTAAAAGTCAGTGTAAAACTTATTAACGAACTCTGCAGTATCCAGTTTCAATTCTACCTTAGTTCAATTAAAAGTCAACCCGTTAATACGGCTGCGTATACTCGTATTCGGTTTCAATTCTACCTTAGTTCAATTAAAAGGGCATCAGGTATTGGTACCAATAAGATTGTTACTAAGTTTCAATTCTACCTTAGTTCAATTAAAAGCCACTCACGATTAATGGCTGCCTGTTCGGCATTCCATGTTTCAATTCTACCTTAGTTCAATTAAAAGTGGTACTGGTCAAGGTGGAACTTCTTTTTCTTCTGAGTTTCAATTCTACCTTAGTTCAATTAAAAGCTTCTGAATGCTGAGCGTATTCGCAATCAGATTGGGTTTCAATTCTACCTTAGTTCAATTAAAAGGTGGAACTTCTTTTTCTTCTGATGAATATGGCATTTGTTTCAATTCTACCTTAGTTCAATTAAAAGTTAACATTATTAACAGTAACACCAACAACGTCACCAAGTTTCAATTCTACCTTAGTTCAATTAAAAGTCGTTTTTTTAACTATAAATCCGATAGGTTTACTTTGTTTCAATTCTACCTTAGTTCAATTAAAAGCCGTTAAAAACGCCAACAAATATACTTCAAAATCAATGATTTATCATCCATTTATTCTCATTTTTTACAAACATTTGCAGTCGACCTTCAATTCTTAAATTTACCCTGACCTTCGACAACAACTTTTAAATTATTCATTTTCAACATGTCAAAGAACTATTATTCCATTTCTATTGTAATTACTCTCTCAACCCCCAATCATTTTTTTAAGGTCGACGCTATAAAAAATTAGAAACGCTGGCTTTTTCATCTCCTATAATCTCTTTTTCCAGCCATTTTTCGTCCCGGCTTTTAAAGAAAATCAAACTATCCTTTTCATCCATAAGATTCCGGGCTTCCGATGTTAATTGCTTCAACTGTACTTCTGAAATCTCCCCTTCAAATACACTGTTTTGTATCCATGAAAGGTAACGCCGGCACAATTTCAACATTTTAGCCGTCCGCTTCTGATCGACATCATATACTAAAATGACATACATTACCACCACATTTTCAAAGGTTTATATTCTTCCATCCCCAATAAATGCTTGGTCAGTTTATAACATTCTAATTTAATCAAATGCCTGTAACTGACACTTCTTCCCAACTTCCGGTGTTTTATCGTCTCTTTCGTCCTCTCTTCCCATTCCTGGGCTACTTTTTTCATAGAAGATTGCTTTAGCAGACATCGATTTAAGTGTTGATCGAAATCCGATTCCCTTAACTGTTTACGGTTAAACATGGAGAAAATCAATCGGTCCGCCAATATGGGTTTAAAGATTTCTGCCATATCCAGAGCCAGAGAATAACGCCTTTCCCCCGGCTCATGCAGAAAGCTGATCGTCGGATTCAATTGGGTATGATAAATGGCATCCAGACATAACGAATAACACATACTGTTAGCAAAAGAAATCATCGCATTCACCTCATTGGAAGGTGGCATCTTTGTCCGGTTTCCCATGGAAAAACCATCGATAATCGTATCAAATGCCTCATAATAGGTTTGACGGATATTCCCCTCGATTCCCATCAACATCGGAATATCGGTTGCAGTAGCAATCAATGGAATATAGGCTTCTATCCGTTCAATCTGTTGCCTGGTATCTTTTCCCCGATTCGTATAATATCTCAGATTCTTCAACATGTTAAACGCTGCCCCATCGATAAAACTTCGGGCAATTGCCATCCGTTTTTCCTGCCGGATATGGTGCTTCATCTGGGCAATCTGCATCTTGCCGGATAACAGGTAATCTTTAGGCATAAACGAACCGGTATAATGTTCATAATAATCGAAAAAATGAACCGCCACCTGATGCTTACCCAGAAAATTGTACATCATACTATTGGTATCCAAACTACCGAATACAAAGAGATTATCTACGGTTTCAATAGGAATGTAACGGGGTTGCCCTTCCTGTCCCTCTTCGTCTACCGGAGTAAATTTCAGCGTATTATCCTTCCGGCTCAACCGCCCGGGATTAAATAAATAGTACGTCCTTTTCATAAAACAATTTTAAGTCCATTAAAAAACATTTATTCCCTGTTTCATTCCCCTTCTCCGGAATAACAAAATTCATAATATGAACAGGCTCCGCATTTTCCTTTGGATAAAGCAGGCGGACATGCCTCCTCCCCGATCAGCTGTCGGATCTCCACCTCCATCTGACGCAATATTTCCCGGTCCCCCTCTTCCAACTCCACCCGCATCGTCTCCCTCAGTAAAGGGTATTCCAACATCCCCACCACATCGGCTATTCCTTCCCGTTCAAACAAAAGCAAATAATATTTCACCTGCCAGATATATGCCTCCTCTTTCGATGTAGATTTTTTGATTTCATGAATCACCTTCTCTTTCGGATCATAAAAATCAATCACAGAACCACCGATTCTCACTTCTTCATATCTGGCTGCCCGGTTCGGATACGAAGTCTCATGTACCAGCTTTCCTTCCGTGACTACATCCGAGGTATGTTCCATCCGGATACCATTGGCATGTAACCACGTTTCCCGTTTACACACCTGATAAAGATTAATCAAAGTTCCTGTCACATTTATCATATAAAAGTTATATCTTTCAATGCTCTGTTATTCAATCCCATTTTATAGTCGTACAATTTTCCGTTCACCCCCTCATCTTCCCAATGGGATAAATAAAAATACCCCAACTTTTCTTCCCCCGTCCCCCCTTTCAACTCCTGCAATTCTTTCGAATAACCAACCAAAGAAAAAGTAAAACACGACAATATCCGCTGCATGATTTTAAAACCGACCTTTTCTTCCAGATCAAATTTTGCAGGATGATCACGATATACGAGACGTTCGTACACCTCCCACACTTCCTTTCCATCCAACAGTCCCTCACAAGGCACAACCCCAAAATCTTCCAGAAATTGAAGTTCCCGGTCAGAAAACAGACGCTCTTTAACACCTTCTGTCATCGAATCCACTTCTACCGGCAACGGTATAGGGACAAAAACAGTTTCATTCTGCTGCTCGATTACCTGAAAATTACGATCTACCTGTTGAAAATCCAACCCTTCGACAAATCTCAAAAATCCCGAACGGAAATTCTGCACATAAGTCTGTTCGTTCATCCAATTTATCTTCTCAAAAACCAATTCATACAAACATCCGAAATCTTTTTCACGAAGAATACGTTCATATTCACCGACAGAAATTTGTTCCCGGACCATCTGATATCTTTTATCTTTTCCATACAAGACACTTGCATTATCCAGTCGGAACAAATAGACTTCACAGCCCACTTTACAGGCATTCCGGTTTACCCTCCCGGCCAACTGTTCATCACTGTCGATCAAGGATATATTTTTAAATCCTAAATCCATATCGATATCGACCCCAGCTTCAACAACCTGTGTCGTGATTAGCAATATATTTTTCTTCCGGCTGAGCGGATTTTTCAGCTCATTGATAATTTCCCGCCTCCGGGGTTCCAGAATTGTCCCGGAGAGAAGGAATACCTCGTCAAAAAAGGGCTCCTTTTCTTGTATGAAAGCATAAAATTCCGCGGCAGATTTTTTAGTGATAAACTCTATTATGGTATGAACCGTCCCGTTCTTCCCCGGTTTATCCCGATATTCCACTGATTTCCCAAGAACAAAATCCGCTAAATCGTTCATATCGATCTCTTCCTGGAACAACTCAAACCTGAACTCCACTCTCCCGGCAAAATTTGGATTCTGCATATAAGATTTTGCCTGAGGCAACAAATCCACAAATCCGGTTCTTTCCTTCAAAGGAATTCTCAGTTTACCGATCTTAGGTAAAGTCGCGGACATCAGAATAAAACGAACCTGAAAAAAGCGGGCATAATGTTCAATCAAATAATACATTTTATCCCACAAAAGCGGATTATAGGTCTGCAATTCATCGATAACCACCACCGCATTCGCCAGGCGGTGGAGTAAATAATTCGCTTCCTTCCGGTTTGTTTTCAACATATCGAAGAACTTCACATGCGACATAACGCACACAGGAAAAAGGGCAAACAAACGATCGATATAATCCTGCTTTTTATCCGCATACAGTCCATCCTCTCTTTCCTCCGTTTTTTCATTAAATCCGGCTTTGGAATGTAACTCCGCCAGTTCCGTAGAAGTCAAGCCCAAAGCATTTTTCAGTGTCTGATTTGTCTGGGTAATCAGAGTCGTATAGGGAAATACATAAAATACTTTCTGAATCTCAGGATGGACGGCCATTAATTCAGTCACCGCCAGCATGGATAAATTTGTCTTTCCCCCTCCCGTCGGAGCCTCAATATAAAACAAACGATCATCAGAATGTTCACGAACGGTCCGGATGACTTCCACAGCCATTCCGGTTCGCAGCCGATTCAAGTGATCACCGGATTTTTCCTGCGGATACTCAAAAACAAATTTATCCAATTGTTCATATATCCCCCGGTTATGCTTGTAATTTCGCAGATGCCCGATCATTTCCTCTACCCGGTGACGGTCTTCAAAAATTCCGGCCTCTTTCACCTGTCTCCCAGTCATATATGCATGAGTCGCCAGATAATCGGCAGCCGTCAGAACAGAAGAATTCAATTTAATCAGCGCATACAAAGCAAAAGAAGCTTCCCGTTGCGCATCCGTTTCCTTTCGGATAGCAACAATATGCTCGAATACAGCTTCGACACAAGTAAAATCCCCTTCATATCCCCAAACCGTCAGATAAGTATGCAATTCTTCATATCCCCCGGCAAATGAATTAAAAAACTCCTCCTCATCGGCACATCCCAAACCGCCGCTATGATGCTGCCGGATAACATAGGCAAAGAAAAAAGCATAGACAAACAGCATCTTTTTTTCTTCCTCCGTCAGGCACGGATCTTGCCACACACGGTCCAATTCAAAAGCCAGAAACAGCCAGGCGCTCAAAAACGAATGTCCATAGGCAGGTACCAATATTTCCGTCTTCCGATGTTTAAACAACCGATTCAACATCCTGGAATATTGAAAATTATCGTTTACCTTACCTGTATCATGAAAAACAAACACCGCCATAAACATCCGTTTCAACTCTTCCTGCACATTCTCCGAGTATTTTCCGGCAATCCCCGGAATCAAACGATCGACGACCTTCTCCAAACCGTGCTTGCCGATCAGCCAACAAGCCCTTTCAACCACTTTGGCCGTATGTTCCTGCAAAGATTCGGCAGATTTTCCGGGACAAATATGTGCCAGATAAGAATCATTTTTCAACCTGCCGAACAATGACTCCATCTGGCCCTGAATTATTTCTTTACAGTCTTTCATATTCAAAACAATTGAACAATCTTTCCTTCCTCTTCCAGCTGATACAAATTTACCATCTGCGTGGCAGCCTGTAAGGTCCAATCCGTAAAAGCGAAGTCGGCCAATTCATATTGCATCAGAACCGGATGAAAACCAACAGGCAAACGTTCGAAATACACAAAACTACCTCGATTCACTATGCCTTTCAGCGAAAACGAAAAACTGGCCTTTACCTGCTGTCCTTTCAATACTCCTTCTTTGATAAACAAGGATGAAACCCGAAAATCAGTTTCCGGTACAAAAGTTTTAAAAGCATATTCCCGGAACGAATCTCCGAACCAGGCCGGATATTCATTTTTACCCAAATAGGGAATATACTCGGCCCATCCTTCCCGGATATACTCGTACAACTTCCGGTGATCCGGATGCTCTTCCGACAACAAAAGATAGCAGCGATAGGCCGGACGAATCAGCATACTCTCTTCAACCAGCAGGTTACCATCCTGATTAGCATATCCGACCGTATTCGTATACTTGACTATCGTTTTCTGAAAATTCCCTTTCTCATGTCTCCCCTCCAAAGGTTCTATTCCCACCGGGAGGGCAGCCAACCGCTGGTAATATTCCGGCCATTCTCCTTTTTTCCGATAACCCCGCAAACCGATAATAGCCCCCAATATGCCTAACAGGGCGGGCTTATGTAACATATTATAGGTCAGCAACACCCCATCATTGTAATCGGGCTTTTTGAAGAAACCGAAATCAGCCTGTATATCAAATGAAATCAGTCGTTGATTATTCATAACCCGTTCAATTCAAGTTCGACCGTTCCTTCCGGCAGATGAATCACTTTTGTAATTCCCTTATTGTAAAACAATTCAATTTTTGAGATCTCATTTTTGATTTTTTCTTTGGACAATAAGGTACTCACTTTCGCAAAATCAATTTCCCGTTCTGCATTTACCTCTATCAAATCCACGAAAGAGGGTAATACCAGCTTCGACTCTTCTTTCAATTCCACCCACAACAAGGCCTCATTCTCCGTTCCTGCCTTGGAAGAGGAATCATAATATGTCACTCCGCAACGTAAAGCTTCTTTCAATTTGGCAATATCCTCCCCCGTTAATCTTCCATTATCGACAAATTCAGTCAGTTCGTCTAAATTACCGGGATTGACTGAAAAATGATGTACGTAATGGCCTTCCTGTAATTTAAATTGGGTTCCTAAAGTCGTTTGCATCGAATCCGTACTATTATCATTGGAGTTCCGGAAAGGCGAAGCAATCTGCTCTGAATAGATAATCCCTTCCACATATCGGTTCACCCCATGCGTCGGTTGTACAACACCATGAATAGACAAATTGGCCGTTTTACTGGCAAAAGTTCCGCCAAATAACCGTACATCCAGACAGCTCAACAAATTTCCCAGAATCACTTTACGCGCCTTGACCGCCTCTTTCTTATCCGCTTTCGGATAATCGCCGAAGAAACGGGCATAATTCTGGTCTAAATCCCGGGGCTGCATATCTCCATTCAGGCTTTTAAAATAAAATACCTTGTCTTCCGGATAATTTTTATCTATATAATTCCGAACGGTATATTTCAATGCTTTATCTGTTGCATATACCGACCCATCGGGCAAAGTACGGGGCTGATGTGAAAAGTCCGCATTATAATTGGAATTGACAGATTTGATTACCACACAACCAAACACTCTGTTTTTAAATGTATTACTCATAATGTTTTATTTTAAGTTAGTTTTCTTCATTTGTTTCTTCTGATTTATTAACGCTAAAAAGCAGATTATCCGAAAAAATCCCGGCCAGCATCATGGGCAGGTAGTCCCGCATATTCGCTTGGGTCTGATAGGCCATAACCGATGCAAACGGATGACGGAAATTGCCTGAAAAATTCTCATGCTTATAGGTATCGAAAAGCCGGGCAATCGCTTTATTCAATTCAGAGGCGTGCACCTGCTGCAAAAAAGGCTCCAGCCGTTTATAACTTTTGTCTGCCGTCTTACTCTTATGTAATAAATAGTAAATCACCTGTCCGGCTGCAAAAGCATATTGTTCGTCGTTTTCCAATATAGCCTCACCTTGCGATAAGGCAACCATAAACACTCTCTGTTCTTCCAATTTACTTGCCATAGTATCTGTATTTTTAAATTGTAAATCAAAACGTTCAGCCAAACTGAACCAAATGTTCATTTTAGACAAAATCCCCCAGCGTTGGGTATGCTGGTTTCCTTTTAATTCATCCAAACGGATATCCTCCAAAATACCGGTCAATAAAATATGATCGAACATAGGACGGGTAACAGCCTGTAATCTGGATTTATAGATATAATCATAAAAAGCTTGCCGATACTTCAATACCAATAAATAGTTATTTTCCGATTTACAGTATTTCGGTTCTAATTCATCGAAATATTTACGTTGTGTATCTCCGGCTTTCGTTCGTGTAATCAACGAGTTATTAAATATTTCGCGTAACACTTTTTCCTCCAACTCAAATACATGGCTTATTTTCTCCGTAAAACCGATCTGAAAATGATCTTTTACCATCCAACCTTCTTTATCCCCACTCTGCAAACGATAGCGGAAACGGGAAACAAAATCGAAATCACAAACCGTATCGCCATAGTAATACAATAAATAATAATCACCGATATCGTCCTGATGATTTTTATAAAGCTCCCGTATGATCTCCTGATAACCGATCCTCTTGCCATCCGCCAAATACCGGGAGAAAACCGCAAGCATTTCGGTCTGCAACTCTTCCCGGTAAACAAACAACGGCAAAGGACGGGGTAAAACATTCCGGCGCATGATTTCCTGAAAATCATGGAGATTTCCAGCCATCTCTCCGGTAATCCGCCCGGCAATATCGAAAACAGCCGACTGATGGGATAAAAAAGGCTTTTTAGTTGGAAATCCATTCAGGAAATCGCTGGTCCCATAGAGTTGATTTTCTACCGAAATATTGTATTCATTGGTATTGAATAATTTGTCCGACAAATATTTTTCATGAACCCGGCGATATTTTTCCATCTCCTCCTCCAAATAAAGAATAATGTACTCCTTATCCTTGACTTCATCAACCTCTGACTGAAAACAGGCAAATAAAGCATTCAGTTTCTCTTTGGAGTTGATAAAATGCTGAAAAACCCTTATTCTTTCTTTCTCGCTATCCTCTTCGACGTAGGATAAAGCATTAGCAAAATAAGTATCGATACGGTCGTAGATTTTAGTCTTATCTTTCGCATATTTTCCTCCTCCTTCCAGAGATTCCCGTTTCAAGGCAATGCAATAAGGAGAACAGGAATGCAGCCCCTTAGCCGGAAGATCGAAACATTTATTGGTATTCACACACCATCCCACCTGAGCCAGCTCAGCACAATGCTGTAAAAAAGGATAATCGAATTCTGTCGCTTTCCGGGTCAGACAAACCCGGCAGACAGACTGTTCGTCCATAAAATGAGTTCCCTCCTTTTCCTGGATTTTCAGCAAAACATGCAGTCCTTCTTTAGGCTTCAGCCCCGCCTGCTTTAACTCAGCAGGCAAACTATTCATAAAGTTATTAATTTCCTGAAGCATATTATTGTTTTATTTTCATTCTGTAAAAATCTACTTAGGTCAATTAAAATAAGTACCTACGGTATCCCGATGGACATCGGCGGGTTATTTCAATTCTATCCCACTACTATTACAAATTCACCCAAAACAACCTGGATACCCAAACAAGGAGTTAAAAGTTTTGTTTTCCCGTTTACAACAGAATAAAAACTCAAACACCACACACACTAAACTTATTATCACTGTTTCAACACTTCCACACAACCGAATCCCTGGCTGTTCAATCGTCCGAAACCACCTTCGTAACCCAGACGCAATAATTCCGGCTGTCCTTCCAGCTCAAAGCGGAAAGTATATCCTTTCATTCTGGTTTCCTCCGGAGTACCTACCTTCAGCACAATTGTTTTAGGCTTGGGCTCAGACAACAAATGCAAGCGGGTCAGAGGCCAGGACGGATCGGGTTCCTGTCCATAAAACACCCTGTATTTATCCAGCAGATTCAAATGCAACAATTCTGCAAACTTCGGATTCCCCGGTGAAAGATGTATCGCTTTCCGGGTTTCCGGTAATTGCTCTTCAATAAACATAGGCGATAGAGTTTTAAAAAACATCCGGGAAGTGAATTCCGGCTCAGCCTGCCGCTCTAAGTTAAAGACTTCAAAGCGGACCCTCGATTTCCGGTCACCAACCTCCAATTGCCTGTTCTTAAACAGACCCATTACAAAAGCATCAATTGCTTCTATCGGATAGAACGACACAATCAACTGGGCCGTATCCGCCAAAACAAAAATCCGATCCCCCTCGATTCTGAAACACGGAAAATAGAAATTCGAAAAGGTAAATAATTTAAATGCTTTCTTTTCCTTACAATATCCTTTATCATGTAGCCAGGCAGTAAAAACCGGATTACCTTCATTCAATACCTTGTACAAACAACTTGACAATTCATACATATAATTACAAGGTAAAACGGTTCCTTCCACAATTTTAAGTACCAATTTCAAACGCATAATAATAATTTATATTTATGCCTTAAATATAATAAATAATTGCAGTAACAAACAACTATATCGAACAAAAATTATCAGAAAATGTATTCGAATCCTCATTTGTGACAGACATGTATAACCGGAATACCGGACTCTTTCACTACGATCTTCATGCTGTCGTAAATCAGAATCTGGTACTGATAACTCCATACGTTTTTTCATTAACTGCAAGGTTAGATTGAATGTCTGAAGACCACAAAGGATCATCCCCAAAACATGATAGAGTTGTAGACTTATACTTCCAGACTCTGCACATAGAAAACATATCGCACGCCCCCTCTTTTCCGGAGTGGAAATACATACCGTTCGCCCCAAAGGGCGGGAATATTCAATCCCGTACAAGTAAATTTCGGTTCCCTTACCGTTGCCAGTCTGTTCTTGCGTTATCCCCTAACATAAATCCAATTTTATGCCCCCCAATTATATCTTCTCTACAAGATAATTTCTTTCTGCCTTCATATCCTGAAATCTAGAAGACAAAACTACCCGGATACCCCGATTATCTGTATCGTCTACACACATAAATCTCCCGGTTATCGATTAACCACTGCTCTGTTTTTTCCAAATATACAAAGCAGTGTTTAATCGATAACCGGGGAAAAATCCCGGTCTAAAAGGCTCTGGGGTAGCGGATATTATAAATCGTTTTTATATATTTTGCCGTCTTTCATGATCAACAGCATATTCTTGCCAGGATCGGTCAGCACTTTTATATCTTCGAGTGCATTTCCATCCACCACAATCAGATCGGCCAGAGCCCCCTCTTCGATCACCCCCAGTTTACCGGGATAAGGATTACGGCGGCCGGACAGAGCCAACAGTTCGGCATTATCGTGAGTGATCATCTTCAGGATTTCAAAGTTGGAAAACCAGCGGGTCATCTTTTCGATATTCAGGTTTTGATTCCGTGCATTGGCCGGACTGAAAAGCAAGTCGGTACCCCATGCCAGCTTCACCCCGTATTTCTTCGCCAGCTGATAGGCCCGGTCGGTGCCTTGTACCACCAGTTCGTGTTTCGCCTGCTGTACAGGATTGGTATAATGATTATTTCCTTCTCCGATAAAGGGTTGCATCGACAACCACACGCCTTTCTCTGCAATCAGTTTCATCGTCGGTTCATCGATCAGTTGACCGTGTTCGATACTTTTCACCCCAGCCCGGATAGCCCGGCGGATCGCCTCCGGCACATAGACATGCACCATCACATAAGTACCCGCATCCTCGGCGGCCATTACCGCCGCATGCAGTTCATCTTCGAAATACTGCACATCTTCCAGCTGGTCATACAACGAAGAGACCCCTCCGCCTGCCATCAGCTTGATCTGACTCGCACCCAGACGCAGGTTATTCCGCGAAGCGACGATCACGGCATCCACCCCGTCGGCGATGATAGCAGCCCCGATTTTCTCGGTATGAGTCAGGCCGCAACAATCGAAAGGCTCAGGGATATCGTATACCATACGAAAATCGGCATGTCCGCCTGTTTCGGAAATAATCGCCCCACTAGGATAAATACGCGGTCCCGGCAGTGTTCCCTCATCGATCGCCCTTTTCAGTCCGAATACCGGTCCCCCCGCATCCCGGATCGTCGTAAAACCCCGCAAAAGAGTCTTCCCGGCTTCCTCTCCGGCTCTCAGCTGTGTATAAGAAGCATGAGCGGTCAACAAATCGACCATCGTATTAGCAGCCAGATAAGCATGCCAATGTGCATCGATCAATCCGGGCATCAGAAATTTTCCCCGCCCATCGATCACTTCTACTTCTGCTCCGGCAACAATCGGTTCGGCCGATACTTTCCGGATCGCATTGTCCTCGATCCATACATTTCCCGTGACGGTCTTTTCACTTTTCCCGTCGAAAATCACGACATTTTGAATCAGAATTCCCTTTCCCATAGTCAGTAACGGCAATAAAGCCCATAAAATAAATACGTACAACTTCAACATAATCCAATATACAAGTTTACAAATGAACGATCTCATCGAATTTATTGTACGTAATCATCCCAGAAAAGTTTATTTCCACCTACTCTCACCCAGTAACTACCACTTCGGGCCGATATCCCCCCACTCTCCACGACACCGGTGATCTTTTTCCGATGCGGGACCGATGTCCCGGAAACGAACATCCAGAACCAGATTATGTTTTCTGTCACCACCGGTCCGTCTTTCCCTTTTGCCAGCCGGAGCATAATTTCCGTAGCCCCTAATTTTCTTATTTCCTGCTCGACCCAGAGCAACAGGAAATACCTCCACCGGTACAGGAAAATTTGTTCCCAACCGTCCAATCAACCTAGTGTTGTCGACAATAATAAATACAAAAAATATCATTAACAAACTCAGATAAATTAAATAGAAACAAAAATAGAGCGGCCGGCTTTCAAAAAGCCTTTCAAGAGAAAATAATTGAAATCAACAAATTTATTTGGCGAATAATAAAAAATAAACTATTTTTGTCATCGCTATCAAGTACTGTTTCAAACAGTTCCTTGCAATAAAAAATGGACGTTTAAATAGTTAGATGTAAAAAGGGATAGGTCACAAAACCAAAATACTTTATTGACTGAATAAGAGTTACTTAATAATGTTAAAAAAAAGGAAATATTTGTTTGTTTTGAGAAGAAAATAAACGTCGATTAAATTAGCCGGTAACGGACTTTTCGATAAATAAATTTCCTCAAAAAGTAACTTTTTCCATTTTTCTACATCATTAGTATTCAAGATCTTTGAATGTTTTGGACGTAAAAGATTCTTCCGGTGACGTCGCCGGGAATTGACCAGATATAAGAGAAACAGGCTGCATAAAAAGACAGGGTCCCGCGGAATTATCTTCTAATCAGGTGAAATCGATTCATACACTCTTTATGATATTTCACACGATAAATTCTACTTATGCATTTCTTACATACATACACACATACACACACACATGCGTAAAGCGGGACCCTTATTCCAATTAAATTCAGAGTTATAAAGTCTGTAAAGTTTATATAGTCATCGGATTCTTCGGACTTCATAAACTTTACAGACTTTATAAATTAACCTTCATCGTCCCGATAAATCGGATCACTGTAGGATATTTCCGGTAGGATCGATAGACAGATGTACTTCAGAATTTCCTTGTTCCAGATCGAAATAGTAATACGAATTGTTCGGCGTCTCATAAAAATGAATATCGTCGATGCGGTATTTTCCAAAATTCGAATGCCGGAAAGTTTCCATTACTACCGAAGGAACTTCGGCCTTGCTCACTTCCCAGGAAGTCGACAACCAATCGTTTCCCTGAAAAATCAATTCTTTAGCTTTTCCTCCATCCAGGATGTCCACTTCCAATTTACCTTTTTCATTATCCATTTCAATGATGGTAGCATCCGGATATTTTTGTTTGATCCAAATCTGGATATCCGAAGCGACAGGCATATAAGAACTCCGTTTCTCTTTAGACACTTCATTCACGGTTTTGATCAGATTGCCGTTACCGACATAATACAGGTCGGTATCCAATCCTTCTTTTTCGAGTTCGATGATATACACTGCTTCCATTCCAGCCCGTTCGATCTTGTCGATATCGTCTTTTTTCCAGGTACTGTAAACACTTTTCTCGAATTGTTCGCGGATGGCCTGTGGCAGGGAACTATACCTCAGATTACTTTCCGTCATCACCCATTTACCGGTTCCGTCGAACCAAGCCTCGTGTTCGATACCGTCTTCCCGGAATTCTGCGACATAATACCCCTGCTTTTGTTCCCACTCTACTTTATCGGACTGAGGATACTTGTTATTAAATGCCGCAACGATTTTCGCATCGGGACGATACTGGTTTTGTTGTTTACAACCGGCTATTGCAAAGCCACTGATGAATAACAAAATAAAAAGAATCAATCTGGTTTTCATATTTTTCATTTTTATGTGATCGTTTGTCTGCTGTATACGATAATCGCGGAAGGGATGTTCTAAGGAGTAATCAAACAATTCACCTTTGATTTTCGTAAGTAGTGGAGATTTCTGTAAATTTTAATCAATCACCCATTTTATGGAACATTTTGACGCAATCATTATCGGATTTGGAAAAGGGGGTAAACTACTGGCTGCTGATTTAGCTAACCGGGGACAGCAAGTAGCCATAATCGAACGTTCGGCTGCGATGTACGGAGGCTCCTGCATCAATATCGCCTGTATTCCGACCAAAGCATTGATCCATCAGGCCCAAATGATAAAGGAACTGAATCTGGCTTCTTTTGAAGAAAAGGCAGCAGCTTATCGGAAAGCTATCATAAAGAAAAACGAAATTACCACCGCTTTACGAAAATTAAATTTCGACCGGCTCAACGACCATCCGAATATAACGGTATATACAGGAGTCGCCTCATTCCGCTCATCCCGTAAAATAGAGGTAACCACCGAAACAGACCGTCTGGAGATCGAGGGGAAACGGATCTTTATCGATACCGGAGCTCTTCCGGTGATCCCGCCGATATCAGGTATCCGGGAAAGCCGACGGGTATATACCAGTACCTCACTCCTGGAACTGGACCTGCTACCGGAAACCCTGGTCATCATCGGAGGAGGATACATCGGGTTGGAATTCGCTTCTATGTTTGCGGCTTTCGGAAGTAAGGTAATCGTATTGGAAAACACAACGGAATTTTTATCCCGCGAAGACAGAACCATTGCCGAAGCTGTACGGAAAGTAATGGAAAACCAAGGAATAGAATTTCATTTCAGTATAGAAATGCAATCGATCCAGGATACCGACGAAGAGACCGTAGTGACCTATCGGGATACGACCGATAAAACCGAACACAGCCTCTTTGCCAACGCTGTTCTGGTAGCGACAGGCCGTCAGCCCAACACCGAAAGCCTCGATCCGGGAGTGGCCGGAATACATTTAAACGAACATGGAGCGATCATCGTAAACGAATATCTGCAAACAACCGCATCGGATATCTGGGCGTTGGGAGATGTCAGCGGAGGGAAACAATTCACCTATATTTCCCAGGACGATTACAGGATTATCCGGGATCAACTGTTCGGTAAAGGCAGCCGGACCATTGTCGACCGGGAACCTGTCGTATATACGGTATTTATCGATCCACCTCTATCCCGCATCGGTTTGACAGAACAAGAAGCCATCGCCAAAGGATACGAAGTGATGACCAAAACCATTCCGGTCGAGGCCATCCCCCGAGCGCGGGTATCAGGTAATACCAACGGGGTATTGAAATCTGTCGTAAATGCCAAAAACGGAAAAATTCTGGGATGTACCCTGTTTTGTATCGATTCGGGCGAAGTGATCAACAATGTGGCCCTGGTCATGAAAGCCGGACTAGACTATTCGTCGCTCCGGGATCAGATCTATACGCATCCTTCTATGAGTGAGGCCTTGAACGATCTTTTCAGCTTTTAACCCGCAAAGGGGCTTTGGTAGTATCGTTTATAATGTGCAAATTTGTCCTTTACAAATAAGCTGAACGAATTATGAACTATCTCGCCCACATTTTCCTTTCGGGTAATGACCGTTGTATTCAGATCGGTAATTTTATCGGGGATGGGGTCAAAGGGGACGGGTATAAACAATATCCCCGGAAATTCCAGCAAGGAATTTTGTTACACCGCGAAATCGATGCTTTCTCGGACCGGCATCCGTTGGTCCGGGAAGCCGTAGGGATAGGCCGGGAAACTTTCGGGCGTTATTCGGCTGTAGTGAACGACATCTTGTTCGATTATTTCCTGGCCAGCCGGTTTCAGGACTATGCCGGTCTTCCCCTCAAACGGTTCAGCCGGAGGTTTTATACCGCCTTAGCCTGGAACTACCGCCACCTGCCGGAACGTTTTCAGGGGTTCATATGGCATTTCATCCTGACTGACCGATTGTGCCGTTATGCCTCCCTAACGGGAATCCAGCAATCCCTGGAAATCATGACCCGCTACCGGGGATTGCAGATCGATCCTGCCCAAACGCCGCTATTTATGCAGGAGCACGGAGAACGATTACAAAAAATATTCCGGGAGTTTTTCCCGGAATTACACGAAAGATGCAAACAATCGATTTATCTAAAGTCGTAATCCCCCAAATTAATTACCTGCAAACTTTGCCGGATACAAATACCAATCTTTATCCTCTTTTCCTCGGTAAGCAGCCCGACTCTTACATTTCGGATAAACGGTATCGATATGAATTCTTTCGGCCTGATAATTGAATTTCATCATATCCTTATTCATTCCCGCATCCAGATGGAAGGCAAACGGAGCTTTTTATGGTACTTTTTATTAGGCTTATCCCCAATTTACCTTCTAAGTAAAACCAATATCAACTGGTTTGAATATCTGAATCTTTCTTGTGTGACAGAATAAATAAAAACCGCTAATCTGTCTGCAAAGTTTTTCAGATAGATTAGCGGTTTACAAATTGGGTTAGCGAATTCTTTCAGAATTTTGACCGGCGAATCTGCGGCTCTGATCCATTCGTACCGATCATTCTAATTTTGTCGATTCCTTTTACGCCTATCCATTCTTGAAAGGAACACCGGTCCCATTGGGGACCAGCTCCTTCTTTTCTCTAAAAGAGATTATCTGGAGTGATTAAATCCTCTGGGCTTTTGTGGTTCTCTCTTATTCCACAAAATAGCGCTATTAGTCGGTTCCTGCAATTGATTCAACTGGGCAATATTGGTTTTAATATCTTTCACCAATAGATCGGCCAGGTCTTTACCGGTTCCCTGCCGTACAACGACACGCATGATCACGACATCTTCCATATTCTTCGGCATGGTATAAGCCGGTACCTGCCATCCCTGGGCATGCAAAGCATCCGAAAGGTCATATAACGTCCATTTCCGGGAAGAATCATTTTTCAGTTTCCAGATAAACAACGGATTAGGCATATCGTCACTGAAAAATTCAAAGATCCCCATCTCTTTTAACTGTTGTTTCAGATAGAGACATACATCGATACAATTCTGCTGGATCTGCCGGTAACCTTCCATACCTAAACGCAGGAACTGGTAGTATTGTGCCAATACCTGATTGCCCGGACGGGAGAAGTTAATAGAAATACTCGGAATGTTGGCTCCCAGATAGTTCACGGCAAAGTTCATCTCTTCGGGCAGATATTGTTTATCTTTCCAAACCACCCAACCGACACCCGGATATACCAATCCGAACTTATGGCCGGAAACACTGATAGATAACACCCATTTCAAACGGAAATCCCAAACGGTATCCGGATCGATAAACGGATGGATAAAACCACCGGTAGCAGCATCCACATGAATACATATTTCCCATCCTTTTTCTGCGTTCAGTTTATCCAGGGCATCGTTGATCTCTTTTACATTATCATTCAATCCGGTGATCGTAACCCCCTGAATCGGAACGACACAAATGGTATTTTCATCACACATACCGACCACATCCTGCGGATCCATGGTAATTTTTTCCATCGTCACGGGAACCATTCTCATTTCAACGTCCCAATAGATGGCAAATTTTTCCCAAACGACCTGCATACAGGTGGAAATGATAAAATTAGGTTTATTGGTAGGCAAACCTTTGGCACGACGACGTTTTTGCCAGCGTTTCAGGGCAGCAATACCTCCCAGCATACAAGCTTCGGATGAACCGACGGTACTGGTACCGGTGCAATAGGGAGGTTCGGGTGAATGCCACAATTTAGCGATAATGTTCACACAACGTCTTTCTATCTCGGCAGTTTGCGGATACTCGGTTTTATCGATCATGTTTTTGTCCATATTTTCGGTCATCACCCGGCGGGCATAGTCGTCCATCCAAGTGGTAACGAAAGTGGCCAGATTCAATCGGGCATTTCCATCCATCATCGCTTCATCGTGTACCAACTGATAAGCCACCTCTCCCGGCATAGAGGTTTTAGGCATTTCAAACTTAGGAGCTACACGGGCTTCTTCAGGTGTTCCGAAAATTGGAGTGTTTGGATTTTCTGTTTTCATAATAATAAAGTTAAATTATTGTAACGTAATAATAATGAGCTTTTTGCATTCACTCGTCAATAACTACGCCCACCGTCGTTTTTTAGTTTCGACTTCTCACAATATTTAACTTTATACTTTTTACTTTCTACCTTTTACCTCTTTTTTGTAACCTTCTTTTCCCTATTCAGTATACATACACAGAGAACGCACCTCGAGCCCCCTCAACGGTGGAATTATGGACGAAATTAAACACGACCGTGCTGAAGCACATTCCACCCGGACCTGAGATGCGTTTTCTCATCAATCTATAACAAGATGGAAGAGAATTTTTTATACTATATAGAACATAGTATCCGAATCCATTGGGAAGAACCGGCCTTAACCGACTACCAGGGCCAAACCCATACCTTCGGAGATGTAGCCCACCATATTGCCCGTTTGCACCTGTTATTCGAAGAAAGCGGAATCCGCCGGGGAGATAAAATCGCTCTTTGCAGCCGGAATCAGACCAACTGGGGAATCGCTTTTCTGGCAATCCTTTCGTATGGAGCAGTAGCAGTACCTATTTTACACGAATTCAAAGCCGACAATATCCGCCATATCGTCAACCATTCGGAAGCCCGGATTCTATTTGCCGGTACTCCCATCTGGGAAGAACTGCAAAAAGAAGAAATGCCGAAACCGGAAACCGTCATCAAGATGGAGGACTATTCTCTTTTCTATAATACCAATCCGGCACTGGCAAAAGCTCACGGACATTGGGAAGAGTTATTCAGGCAGAAATACCCCGCCGCCCTGCGTCCGGAAGATATCCATTACGAGCCGGATCAACCTGACCAGCTGGCCATGATCAATTATACTTCCGGTACAACCAGCGCTTCGAAAGGAGTGATGTTGTCTTACCGCAGTATGTGGTCGAACCTGAAGTATGCCCTGGACAAAATGGGCTACAATCCGGGCGAACGGCTGGTCTCCATACTGACCATGGCTCATATGTACGGTCTGGCCTTCGAACTGATCTATCCCTTTGCCAGTGGTACACACGTTTATTTTATCTCCAAAACTCCGGCCCCGAAAATCATTAACGAAATATTTTCGGCTGTCCGTCCCAACCTGATCGTTGCCGTACCCTTGATTATCGAGAAAATCATCAAACACCGGGTACTGCCACAACTGGAAAAATTTCATATCAAGCTATTCCTGAAAATCCCCTATCTGAACCGCAGATTAAGGCTGTCGATCCGGGATAAAATCGTCAATGCTTTCGGGGGACGTTTCAAACTGATCGCTATCGGAGGCGCAGCATTAAATTTCGAAGTAGAGAAATTCCTTTCTTCCGTACAATTTCCTTACACCGTCGGTTACGGTATGACCGAATGCGGTCCGGCCATTTCTTATGACGACTGGCACACCTTCAAAGCCGGTTCGTGCGGTAAAGCTGTCGACCGGATGGAAATTGCCATCAACTCCTCCGACCCCGAAAATATCGTCGGAGAAATATTAGTGCGGGGAGCGAATGTCATGGACGGCTATTATAAAAACCACGAAGCCACTTCGTCCGCTATCGACGAAGACGGCTGGTTGCATACCGGCGACCTGGGAATTATCGACAGTGAGGGTTATCTCTTTATCAAAGGCAGAAGTAAGAACATGATCCTGGGTCCCAGCGGACAAAATATTTATCCCGAAGAAATCGAGGACCGGCTGAATGCCCTACCCTATGTTTCCGAATCGCTGGTCATTGAAAAGGACGGTAAATTAATCGCCCTCGTCTATCCGGATTATGAAGTAGTGAAAAAAGAAAAGATCAGCCCTGAGCAGCTTAAAACTAAAATGGACGAAAACCGTAAACTCCTCAACCATATGCTGCCGATGTACAGCCAGGTTGCCCGTTTAAAAATCCAGGAAACCGAATTCGAGAAAACGCCAAAACGAAGTATAAAACGTTATCTGTATCAATAAAATAGAAAAATACGGACTCATTTTTTTCTTCCAACGTTTCCGGTTTAATACCTAAAATTCTATCTTTGCTCAAATAAACCCATGATTATGGAAGAAAATTTTATAAAATATATTGAACAGAGCATTAAAGATCATTGGGATCTGCCTGCCTTGACCGACTTTAAGGGAGCTACCAGTTCTTACAAAGATGTAGCCCGTAAAATCGAGAAATTACACCTTCTTTTCGAACATTGCGGAATCCGTAAAGGGGATAAGATCGCTCTTTGCAGCCGGAATACCAGCAGTTGGGGTATCGCTTTTCTGGCCACACTTTCTTACGGAGCTGTAGCTGTACCCATACTCAACGAGTTTAAACCCGATAATGTCCATCACATCGTGAACCATTCGGAAGCCCGTTTGCTCTTTGCCGGAGATGTGGTCTGGGAAAATCTCGACGAATCGGCTATGCCCGACCTCGACGGCGTACTCCGGATCGAAGATTACTCGCTCCGCACCTCGAATAGTAAGCAACTGACCGAAGCCAGAGCCAGATTAAACGAACTGTTCGGAAAAAAATTCCCCGATCGTTTCCGTGCCGAAGATGTTCATTACGAATACGATACGCCCGACCAGCTGGCCGTGATCAATTATACCTCGGGCACCACCAGTTCTTCCAAAGGAGTGATGCTGCCTTACCGTAGCTTGTGGACCAACCTGCAATTTGCCATCGATACCTACGGGATCAATCCGGGTGAACAAATCGTATGTATGCTCCCGATGGCTCATATGTACGGCCTGGCTTTTGAATTTATTTACCAATTTGTCAACGGGACCCACATCCATTTTTTATCCCGTACCCCGTCACCGAAAATCATAGCAGATGCTTTCGCCACGGTAAAGCCCGATCTGATCATTACGGTTCCCCTGGTTATTGAAAAGATCATCAAGAAGAAAGTTTTCCCGACCATCGAGAAACCGCATATGAAATTACTGATGAACATACCGATCATCAACGATAAAATCAGGGAAAGCATCCGGCAAAAGGTCATCGACGCCTTCGGAGGAAAATTCAAAGAATTAATCATCGGAGGAGCAGCCCTGAACAAGGAAGTAGAGATCTTTCTCCGCTCGATTCGTTTTCCTTACACGGTGGGATACGGCATGACCGAATGTGGTCCTCTGCTCACTTACGACAACTGGAAAACTTTCCGTCAGAGCTCCTGTGGCAAGGCAGTGCCTCGTGTCGAACTTCGGATCGACTCCGGCGATCCCCAACATATCGTAGGGGAAATCCTGGCTAAAGGGATTTGTGTGATGACCGGTTACTACAAAAATCCGGAAGCTACGGCTGCCGCCATCGACCGGGACGGCTGGCTACATACCGGAGATATGGGAATCATCGACCAAGACGGCTACCTGTTTATCAAAGGACGATGTAAAAACATGATCCTCAGCTCAAACGGTCAGAACATTTATCCTGAAGAAATCGAGGATAAACTCAACAACATGCCCTATATCAGCGAATCCATCGTTATCGAAAAAGAAGGAAAACTCGTAGCCCTGATCTACCCCGATTTCGATCTGGTAAACGAAGAAAAAATTACCGATGAGAAACTGGACGAACTGATGACCGCCAACCTGAAAGAAATCAACCAACAGCTCCCGGCTTACAGCCAGCTGAATACTTACAAGCTCTATAACGAAGAGTTCGAGAAAACCCCGAAACGGAGTATTAAACGATTTTTGTATCAGTAAAAGCAAGATAAATTTTCAATTTTTCGTACCTTCGTAGGCTGAAAAATTGTAAAGATGAAAAAAATAAAACATAAACCTGTTTCCTCCAAAACGGAGAAAAAACAGGTTTCTTTGCTACCGGAATTTTTAAAAGAACAACGGACACGTATCCTTCTGGGAATTGCGTTGGCTTTGGTATCGTTGTATATTCTCTTCGCCCTGATCGGTTTCTTCTTTTCGGGAGGTATCGATCAAAGTCTGGTCGATGGTCCCTGGGGGAAAATCATTACCAATCCGGAAATCGAAGTCAGTAATCCTGCCGGAAAGATCGGAGCCTGGATTTCGGACCTATTGATCAACCGGTGGTTCGGTATATCTTCTTTCATTCTTTGCTATCTTTTATTATTATGCAGTTTCCGTCTGGGGAGTATCAAAGTAAAAAACTTCAGCCGCAGGTTATTCATCGGTATGTGTATTATTCTTTGGATCTCTTTATTCCTGGGTTTTCTCTCGGAGAGTATTTCCAATCTTTTCGAAGTCGGCACAGGCTACCTATTCCCGGGGGGAGGCCATGGACATTTTGTCAGCGTCTGGTTGAACTCATTGGTAGGACGTATCGGGACTATGCTGATTCTGATCCTCACTTTTATCGCCATTCTGTTTTTCGGATTCGAACGGACTTTCTATAAATGTGTCGATTATATCAAAGAACAAATCCGCCGTCACCAGGAAAAGGCACTGGCCGCACTAGCCGAACGGGAAGCCCGTGCTGCAGCTGCCCGTGAAGAAGCACAACGGCAAGCCGACGCACAACAAGATCCCGAAGACGAAGATACAACAAGCGATTCCGACAAGGAGAACGCAGACGAAGAACAAGAGGATTTTCCCCATGACAACGACGGTACGTTCCAACCGGAGGATACCGATTTTTCCAGTCAACCGGAGCGTTTGTTAGCACCGAAAGAAACAACGGATCAAAATCCGGAAGCAATCACCTTGCAACAAGGTTTCAACCGCATGTCCGCTTCTATCAACGATTTCGAATTCAGCCAGGAACTATCGGATTTATCGGATGACCGAGCAAAATCGTCTACCGATGATGAAGAAGAAGGAGATACCGACTTACCGGCCGGAAACGATCAGGACATCACCTTGACCATCAGCAATAAGGATCAGGAAGAAACCGTCGATCAGAACCAGCCGACCGAAGATTACGATCCGACCCTCGACCTGTCCAATTACCAATATCCCGGTTTAGAACTCCTCGAAGAGCATTCCTCCGGTAATCCGAAAGTCACCCAGGAAGAATTGGATGCCAACAAAAACAGGATTGTAGAAACGTTGCGTAATTACAAAATCGAAATCACCAAGATCAAAGCAACCATCGGTCCGACCGTCACCTTGTATGAGATCGTACCGGCTCCGGGTGTCAAGATTTCCAAAATCAAAAACCTTGAGGACGACATAGCGCTTAGCCTTTCTGCTTTGGGCATCCGGATCATCGCCCCTATTCCCGGAGCAGGAACGATCGGTATCGAAGTGCCGAACCAAAATCCGGAGGTAGTCTCCATGCGCGGTATCATCGCTTCCAAGAAATTCCAGGAATCCAAATACGCTTTGCCGGTAGCTTTGGGCAGAACCATCTCTAACGAGACGTATACTTTCGATCTGACAAAGATGCCCCACCTTTTGGTTGCCGGAGCTACCGGACAAGGTAAATCGGTCGGATTGAATGCGATCATCACTTCACTGCTTTACAAGAAACACCCGTCCCAACTGAAGTTTGTGATGGTCGATCCTAAAAAAGTAGAGCTCAGTATCTATTCTATCATAGAAAAACATTTCCTGGCCAAATTGCCGGATGAAGAAGAAGCGATCATCACCGAGACCGCTAAAGTAGTCAATACGCTCAACTCCCTGTGTATTGAAATGGACAGCCGTTACGACCTGCTCAAAATGGCACAGGTAAGAAACATTAAAGAATATAATGAAAAATTCATCAAAAGACAACTGAACCCCAATAATGGACATAAATACCTTCCCTATATCGTGGTGGTTGTGGATGAATTTGCCGACCTGATCATGACTGCCGGTAAGGAAGTAGAAACCCCGATCGCCCGGATCGCCCAGCTGGCACGTGCTGTAGGTATTCATATGATCATCGCTACCCAGCGGCCTTCTACGAATATCATCACCGGGGTGATCAAAGCCAACTTCCCGGCCCGAATCGCTTTTAAGGTCGCTTCCATGATCGACTCCCGGACAATCCTGGATTCACCGGGTGCCAACCAGCTGATCGGACGTGGTGATATGCTGATATCGGTAGGTAGTGAGATGACACGGGTGCAATGTGCTTTTGTGGATACTCCCGAAGTAGATGCGATCACCCACCATATTGCCAGCCAACAGTCATATCCGAGTGCTTTTGCCCTACCGGAATATGTACCTGAAAACGAAGGGAACGGCCTCAACGACATCGACCCGGGATCACGCGATCCGTTGTTCGAAGAAGCAGCCCGGCTCGTAGTCAGCACCCAACAGGGTTCCACCTCTTCCATCCAGCGGCGGTTTTCTATCGG
>OGQM01000758.1_pt1 | contig 26125 bp, 16 predicted proteins | sample 1553191 | NCBI WGS metagenome assembly OGQM01 (sample SAMEA2579954, study PRJEB22360) | human gut metagenome | biome: human gut; feature: human-associated habitat; material: faeces | place: Denmark | collected 2008/2010 | reverse complement strand
CGGGTCCCCGTCAATTCCTTTGAGTTTTAATCTTGCGACCGTACTCCCCAGGCGGAATGCTTAATGCGTTAACTTCGTCACCGATCCTAAACCGACAACCAGCATTCATCGTTTACAGCATGGACTACCAGGGTATCTAATCCTGTTTGATCCCCATGCTTTCGTGCCTCAGCGTCAATAAATGGCCAGATACCCGCCTTCGCCACTGGTGTTCTACCCAATATCTACGAATTTCACCTCTACACTGGGTATTCCGATATCCTCTCCATTATTCTAGTTATATAGTCATAAAGGCAATTCCGAGGTTGAGCCCCGGCATTTCACCGCTATCTTACATAACCGCCTACACACCCTTTACGCCCAGTAATTCCGAACAACGCTTGCCCCCTTCGTATTACCGCGGCTGCTGGCACGAAGTTTGCCGGGGCTTCTTTAGATGCTACCGTCATCATCGTCACATCCGAAAGAGCTTTACAATCCGAAAACCTTCTTCACTCACGCGGCATGGCTGGGTCAGGGTTGCCCCCATTGCCCAATATTCCTCACTGCTGCCTCCCGTAGGAGTCTGGACCGTGTCTCAGTTCCAGTGTGGCTGATCGTCCTCTCAGACCAGCTACAGATCGTCGGTTTGGTGAGCCGTTACCTCACCAACTGCCTAATCTGCCATGGGCCCTGCCTAAAGCGATAAATCTTTCCCCCTCGGGGCGTATGCGGTATTAGCAGTCGTTTCCAACTGTTGTCCCCCACTTCAGGATAGGTTCCCATGTATTACTCACCCGTGCGCTACTCTCATAATTTAGTGCAAGCACTAAATTAATCCCGTTCAACTTGCATGTGTTAAGCCTGCCGCCAGCGTTCGTTCTGAGCCAGGATCAAACTCTCATCTTAAATTTAATCCTGTCTAATATATCTACTCATAAAGAATTTTCTTGGTTCCTCACTAAAATACATCAGACACTAATATTTCTTCTCGCAATACTACCGTCTGCGTATCTTCTTATATCTTATTTACTCTTTGCTATAACCTGACACTAAGCTGCTCTGCATTTGTTTGCTTAAGTTGCTCACCGTCAGCGAGGTGGTTTATAGGACACTCAATCCAAGATGTCAACATAAAAAAATGAAAAAGTTTGAATTTTTTTTCCCATTTTGTGCAAAATTCCATTAACTCTTTGATAACATTGCAAAAAAAATCGTTATTTTTTTAAGGTTAATTTATTTCCAAATTTTTAACCTTATGTGCATTATTATGATTTTAATATACCATGATTAGGATTTTGAACAAGGTAGTAATTATGTTAAGAAACAGTATATTAGCTATAACTTTAGTAGCAGTTCTCAGCGGCTGTGCTTCGGATAAGCCGGTTTTGCACGGCGTGGACGGCAATGAGATTCCGCCGGCATTTGCACATTTTCCGGATGTTCCGTTCCCGGAAAAGGCTTATGTAGACTTGGATCAGACCAAGGCTCTGGGCAGCGGCGACAATTGGATCGGCAGTCTGGCTTTTGACTGTCCGTATAACGCCAGCAGCGTTTATGACTTCTATGTTTCTGAAATGCCGAAATTAAAGTGGCTTGAAGTTGCAACGGTACGGGCGCGAATCAGCCAAATGACCTATGTTCGCGACAACCGCGCCGTACAGATTCTTATTGAATCTGACGGTTCTGACAAGGCAAACGTAACGATTACGGCTATTCCGAATCAGAGTGGAATCGGGAAATAGAATCCGATAAATAAATATGGTGAGGATAAGGCATGGGATTTGAGTTTTTTACATTCGGCGGAAGCCAATTTTGGGCCGATGTATTCTTTTATCAAAAGTGGCGAATCCAGCGCAACTGTGTTTCCAAAAGCTATCGCCTGCTCGATTCCTGGGACATTGTCCGGCATCGCGGAACTTTTGAGGAGTGCCGGAAAGCTTTTGTTAATTATATAGACATTTATGAGCTGCCGCGGCAAAGCGGACCGATGATTGTGATGCTTCACGGATTTGGCGAAAACAAAAATATTTTCAAACCTTTGTGGCGCAAGGCTTTGGACCGGGGATACATGGCTGCTGCCGTCAACTATCCTTCCATGCAATGCAATATCGAATCGCATGTCCGCCAGTTGATTTTTTTGCTTAACAATATGGAAGACACCGAAGAAGTTTCGTTTGTTTCTTCCGGCGTCGGCGGAATCTTGCTGCGCAAGCTGTTCAGTATTAACGCTCCGTGGCAGCAAAAACTTCGAATCGGGCGAATCGTACAAGTCTGCCCGCCGAACCACGGCTGCCGTCTGATTCACAAATTGAGCCGAAATCCGCTGACGCGCTGGATATTCGGACCGATGACCGAAGAACTTTCGGAAGAAAACATTGCCAAGATTCCGGGATTTCCGCCGGAAGTCGAAGTCGGCATTATTTATTGCAGAATTCCCAATAAAGGTTTTTATGCCTGGCTGCCGGAACGAATCCGCAAGCTTTTGCCGGACAAAAACGAATCCAAACTTGCGGGAGCAACGGATTTTATTGAAATTTCCAACAGCCAACGAAACGTATTCAAAAACCGCAGTGTTGTCAGTGCGGTCATGAACTTTATCGATTTGGGGCGTTTTCGCTAAAAAATCAAGAAATTGTAACATATTGTTTAGAGTTTTTATGATAAAATAATTATAGTGACCACAAGGCCGAGGAACGATGAAAACGATTTTTGCAAATATTGCCATGCTGATTTTTATTGTGCTGGCTTACAAATTTAACTTATTTGCCATAATGGCGCATAAAGGCGCGCTGATATTTGCGATTGCGGCAGTCGCAATCATTTTCATCGCAGCGGTCAAGATTCTCGGAAATCCGCTCAGCCGCAAGGAAGGTGACCATGACAAAGATAAATAGAATTTTATTTCTGTTGGTTTGCGGATTGTTTTTGGCTGTTTCCGTACAGCCGGCTTGGGCAGAATATGAAACGGTCTGTCGTTCGGCTAACGAAGGTTGCCCCGAGGGGTGGACAGAAGCTTCAGGAACCGCCGGCGGGATTATAGGGGCGTTTCAGTGTGATTATTATTGCTGGAAATGCGATGATGCCTCAGATTGCGAGGCTACGCGCGGCGTCATGAAAGGCTGTACCCCGTTGCAGGTCAAGCTGAGAGAATCCAAAGAATGTATTTTCTGCCCGTTGTTCCAGTCTTTGTATACTGCAGTTCAAACGATGTCCAGACAAGCGTTCGACACCACCAAAGATGCCATCAGAAAAGTGATGTCGCTGGGGTTTGCCCTTTATATCGCTTTTTCGGTTTTGGGGCATGTCAGCTCAATGACCAAGCAAGACGCTCCCAAATTCTTGACCGGACTGTTGGTCAGCACCTGTAAATTTCTGGTAGCCTTTTTGCTGCTGATGAACAAAGACACCATTTATTACTACGTCATCAACCCCTTGCTGTCCACGGCACTGGATTTTGGCGGTGCAATGCTGTTTACGGCCGGAGATGCGATAAAAACGTGCAAAACCGACACCGCAGGGCTGAGCGGAACCGGAGATAAGGTGCTCCCCAATGAACTATATGTTACAATGGAGTGTTTTATTAAAGGAGTTCAGGCGGAAATTGCTTTTGCTCAGGCGGCCGGTTCCTCAATTATGTGTGTCGGGCGCAACGAAGCTTCCGGCGCTTTCGGCATTTGGGATTTCAGCATGGTATTTTCCGGGCTGGCTATTTATCTCTGCGCGTTGCTGCTTTCTTTTGCCTTTGGTTTTTATCTTATCGACTCCGTAGTTATGCTCGGCGTTTTGGGCGCATTGATGACGTTCTTTATTGCCTGCTGGCCGTTTAAGATGACCGGCGGTTATACCGGCAAGGGTTTCAATATGTTCATGAACATCTTTTTCACCTTTATCTTTATGGGCATTGTGGTCAGCATCAACACCCAGCTGATTAAGGCTTCGCTCAGCACCGGCGGGTTGGAAAATATTGAAGACGTTTTATCTGGCGGCAATATTAAGGATTCCAAACAAATTTTGGATATTAACGGCGCAGGTTTTCTGATTATTTTATGTTGTTGTTTCTTCGGCTTCAAATTTTCGGCCAAAACCGCTCAACTGGCGGGCAGCATGGCCGGCGGCGGCGGTATCGATATCGGCGCCAAACTGGGCGGCCTGCTGACCAGCGGCGCCGTCAATAGTGCAATGAGAGTCGGAAAATCCGCGACAGCCCCGATTACGGCCAAGGCCAAACAAGCCGGAAATGCGGTTCTGAACGGAACGGCCACGGCTCTTGCACATCCGTTCAAAAGCGCACGAAAACTCGGCGGCGTTGTCAACAAAAAATTCGGACAGGCTCAAAAAGCTGCCGGCGTAACACAGGGAATCGCAGGAAACCTGGCGATGGCAGCCGGTATAAAAGGCGGCGAAGATTTAATTAAGAAAGGCGAAGGGCTGTATAATAAAGGACAGGCGCGTACCGAACGCGGACAAGCCCGAATCGACAAAGAAAATGCCGGTATTTACGGAAGCCAGAATACTGCGGAAAATCCCAATGACAACGGCAGCAATCAAAATACCGGAGGAAACGGGACAGATACTGCCGATAGCAATACGGCACAGCGGGTAGCGCAGTTAGAACAACAGATTGCCCAGTTGGAGCAGCAACTGGCCGCTTTGGAACAAGACCGCAATGCCACGGAGGCGCAGAAAACAGAACTTGCCAATAAGCTTGCACAAGCCCGGCAAGAACTGGGCAACGAACAGGCCCGTTTGGAAACGGAAACGCAAAGCTCAAGGGGAAGCGGCAGCGTAGGAGACAGCACCGGCGGCGGACGACAATATGATGCCGGGGATTATGTCGACGCCCAAGAAGCGCAGAGCTCACGTCAGGTCATGACACAAGCTATGAATGACTACAGCGAAGCAAAATCAGAAAACCTTCAGGATATGGCCGAATGGCAGAGGGCACTGGCAGCCCAGGACGCAGCCAACGAACAACTGCAACAGGCTTTGGCTCAAGCCCAGTCGGCTGCCGGAACACCGCAAGAGGCCGATGCCCGCAAGAATGCCGAAACGGCGCAACAGACGTTTGAGCAATCTGTCAAAAACGCCGCAGCCCAAAGATCAAAAGTGACAACTTCAAGAGGGAAAATGTCACAGGCTGCCGTTTCTTATCACATAAGCAAATCAAAGGTCGAAGCCAACGGCAAGGGAGAGCGCTTTAACGAACAAAAAGCCCGTGATTATGCTCAGGCCAACATCGACAAGGTCATGGCACAAATTGATAAAATTGCAGCGGCAGGACCGCGCAGTTAACCGGAGAGACTAATGTTTAAGCGGGCAAACATATTCAGAATCCTGAGGCTGGCGGCCGTATTGCTGCCGCTGTTGTTTGTCCTTGCGGCTTGTACCGGCGAAGACGGCCCGGTCAATGCTTCAAACAAAACCGACGTCGAGTTAGCGGAAGAACATACCAAAGGCGACATCAGCTGGGTCGACAAAGAAGGAAACGAACGGCACGGCGGGTGTTGGCAGGACAAAATCCTGACAACGCTCTATGAAGCGATGGGCACAATGGCCATGGGGCTTTATGAAGACATTACCAAAGGGGCTCTGGCTCTGGAAATGGTCGGGTTCGGCATTTGGTTCATGCTGCGGCTGATGCGTTTTGTGAGTTCGATTACGCCGGAAAACTCCGGGGAAGTTTGGAACGAGGTTTTCAAAAAAATATTTCTGTGCCTGTTTTGCGGCATTTTGGCATCTTCAACAACCGGAACATTATATGTTCTCAATACGTTTATTTTCCCGATTTACAACGCTTTTCTGGAATTCGGCGGCGAGATTCTCAATACCATCGGGCAGGATCAGCTCAATCCGGACATGAATGTGGATCTATGGGTTCTTAACTTTAAGCTATCCGTCGCAAAACCGACTTTGTGCCTGCCGGCGGCCGGCGCCAACGAAGCCACTTTGGAGGGCTTCCCGGAAGGGCCGCTCAAAATGATGAACTGCATGATTTGTGCCCTTAATGAGCGGCTTTCCATCGGCAATTACATTTCTTTCCGCATTATGCGTTCGGGCAGTTTTTGGATGATTGTCAACGGCCTTATCCTGCTGGTTACTTTTATGATCATCAAGCTCAGCTTTGTTTTCTATTTGGTGGACAACGTTTTCAAATTTGCCGTTATTGTGGTTATGCTGCCGATTTTGGTTTTGTTTTATCCCTTCCAGAAAAAGTGGGCTATTTTCGGCGTCAAAACCATTTTGTCTTCCGCTGCTTTTATGATGGGAATTTCGATTATGATTGCCATCTCCATGAAAGCGCTGTTTGAAATCATTGCCCAACATCCGGAAATATTCAGCCCAGGAACCGCTGCGGCAGGACAAGCAGCTCAAAATGCGGGCAAAGCGGCCGAAAAAGCCATGGACAGTTTCAGCGGCGTCTTTCTGGCAATCTTGCTGCTGGCATTTATGATTGTTTCAACCATTAAAGTTGCCAAAGAGGTAACCTCGGCAATGGTTGACGTAAAAGTTGATGACGGCTTCCAGCAAAAACTGCTCGGCATCGGCCTGATGATTGCGGGCTGGTTTACCGGCGGTGCGGCGAAAGCCTTGGGCAAGGTCGCCTGGATGCAGAAGATGAACGAAAAATACCAGAAAAGTTATGTCGGCAGGGCAATCAAAAGGACAAGGCAAGTTCATTCTGCCGTTTCCAAAAAACTTAACAAATGGGCGGGGAGGCAGTAATGCAGACTTTCCGACACAAAATATTTTCCTGTTTGTATCCGGCTCTGTCGGCATTGGGCGCGGCAGTTTTGCTGGTGTTTTTATTTACGGATACGGCGGCGGCAGAATGCAAGTCTATGGCGGAATATCAGAAAGAGTTTCAAGACTGCTTTTCCTGCATTACGATTAAGGTTTTGCTGGAAGCATTCATGACTGCGGGAGCCATGACTTATGAAGTATCCCAAAACGCCGGAAAAATTCTGCTGTCCGTGGGTTCGCTGTTGTGGGTGGCCTTTTTTGTCATTACCCGCATTTCTTCCCTGACCAATCCGGAAGCACCCAAGATGATGGGCGAACTGTTAAAATTTGCGTTCAAGGTTCTGGCGGCCTATGTTATGTTGAACGCCGGGATTGCCGTTCTGATTGACTATTTTATCAATCCGATTCTGGCGGCCGGGGCGGATCTGGCCAACCAATATCTCTCTTTCGGCCTGCCGGCACCAGACAGCGGGGCAACCAATGTATATACTTATAACGGCCCGGACGACATTATTGATCCGGCGGTTTTGGATAAAATCTTGGCCTTTACGGAAGGAATAAGCAAAAAAGTGGCAACCAACATGGTTCTCGGCAACGGGTTAATGTGTCATTCCCTTGATGCCCTGAGCGTTGCCGGTTTCCGAATCATCGACCTGTGGCTGTGGCTTTGCGGCGCCGCAATCTGGTTTGTCGGATTTCTGCTGACAATCTTCGTCAGCTTTTATCTGCTGGACATCACTTTCAAAATCGGGTTTGCCGTCATTATGTTGCCGCTGGCAATCGGGCTTTGGCCGTTTAAGCCGACGACCGGCCGGGTTGGCGCCTGTTTCAGCATTATCCTGAAAGCGGCAGCAACGTATGCGTTTTTGGCCATTTGCGCAACCTTGGCGATTATTCTGGTTGATGCGGTTTTAGATGTGGAAAAGTTTTTCGATTATATTAAAGACGATAAAACAACCGAAATTTCTGAAATGTTTTCCATTACCGGCGACACATTCTTGGTTTTCTGTATTGCCTTTATTTATGCAATCAAGCTTATCGGCAAAAATCAGCAGTTGGTCAACAAGTTCTTCCCCGACCGGATATTCGGAGACATTGCCCCGCTGCACGAGAAGATGACCGGGATGGCCAGCATGGTTCAGGGGCAGGCGATGAAGCCGGTCGGATTGGCCCGGGACATTGCGACGCATCAAACCGGCAGGGCGATTGCAGGAATCGGAAAAGGTATCGGAAAAGGAGCCATGGCCGGCGGAAAGTTTATCGGAGGAAAGGCGATGAGCGCATACGGCAAGCTCAAAGCCGGGAATTTGGCAAAAATGGCAAAAACAAAATAGCAGGCGGCAAAAGATGAAACTTGAGGCAAAAAATATCGCAAACAAAATCGGCAGAAATTTTCTGCCGGCCGTGTTGTTGCTGTCTGCTGCATTTTTGTTTACCAAACCGGCTTCTGCATACCGGACTGACAGCAATCCGGCGGCGCCGGCCGATACAAACCATGCCAATGCCACCTGCCCAACAGCGGGCCTGTCTGACAAACAGTACGACGAAAGCAAATGCACCACCGACAGCAAATGCGATGCCAGTTCGTCTTGCGTCGACGCTTCGCCGATTGGCAGCGTCAATCGCGTTTCCGATCCGTTCGGTTATCGCATCCATCCAATCACCGGCAAAGGTACCGGACATAAAGGTGTCGACTATGCGGCAACGGCCGGAACGCCGATTTATGCTGCGGCAGACGGTATTATTATTGAAAAACGGTATCAATACAGCGCCTCAAGCGGGACAGGATACGGAAACCTGATTAAATTACAGGCTGACAATCCTCAAGGAACAACTGTCCTCTATGCCCATATGGCCTGCTTTGCAGCGGGCATTACGGCCGGAACCCATGTTAAAAAAGGACAGATTATCGGTTTTGTCGGAAACACCGGCGGTTCAACCGGCGCACATCTGCACTATGAAGTTCAGAAAAACGGCGTGGCTGTTGATCCGTTCGGCGACGATGCTTCCAGCGTTGTCTGCACCCCTGACGACCGGATTGCGGAGATGAACGAAAATGCCGTCGCCGGCGGCCGGGGCACGGCGAGCGACGGCGGCGGATATAATTCTACTGACGAAAAGGCAGACGTCGGCACCGGCGGCGGAGGAGGCAGCGGCGGCAGCGCGCGTCCCAATCTGGAAGAGTTGACTGGCGTGGTCGGCAACATCGACTCCCCGGCAAACGACGGACATAAAGACCGTGACTGCCTGCCCAGCGTTCTGAAACAGAGAATTCAAACCTGCCTGTTTTGCAATCTGTTCCGGGCGGCATTTTTAACGGCAAGCAATATCGCTCAGAAATCTTTTGAAACTCTGGCGCCGTGGGTAACCATTTTGATATCGGTTGCTTTTGCGGTCTGGATGGCAATAAAGGTTTTGTCCCATGTTTCGGCGATGGAAAGCAAAGATGCGCCGACGCTTATCAAAACGCTTTTAAATCAGACCTTTATATTTATCATTGTTTATATTTTCCTGACCAGCGATTCCAACTATTTTATGAAAATGGCCATGGAACCGATTTTCAACACCGGGTTTAAGCTGGCGCAACTGGTCATGCAGAGTTCCGTCGAATGTACCGACACTTATAATCTGAGCGGCGAGATGAATGAAGGCGGCCTGCCCGCCTCAATGGGTATCAGCATTTTGTGTACGATTGCCGCCATTCAAGACCGGATTATGGATGTGCTGGTGGTGGGTTCTTCTTCTATCTGCGTAGCCTTCTTTGTTGAATATTACACGTTTTTGCACCTTCCCCACCCGGCTTATTTGCTTTCGGGAATCGGCATGTGGGTTTCGGGACTTTTGCTGTTGGTTATTTTCCCGTTTTTAATGCTGGACGCCGTTTTGCAGCTTGCCGTCGCCTGCGCGCTGCTGCCGGCGGCAATCGGGGCTTATACGTTCAAATCAACCCGAAGTTACGTGATTAAGGTTTGGGAATCGTTTATCAGCGCCATGTTCCACTTTGTCTTTCTGACTATCATCATGATGATATTGATTACGGCGATTGAAAACAGCATCGGCGAAGCATTGGGCGCTTTGGACAAGGTAACGGATCAGGGATTGTGGCAGACGGCGCTTACCGATCTCAGCTGGACGGGAGTTTTGTTTTTGCAAATCGTTTTTGTACTGCTGCTCGGCTGGGCAGTGCTCGGCCAGATTTCGCAATTTGCGAGACGGTTTGCTTCCAGCGTTTCCAACACCAACATCGGCACGACAATCGGCACCCTGGCAGCCAGCGGTGCCAAAAACGCCACCAGCAGAGTTATCGCTCCGGCGGCAAGCGCCATTAACAGCAAATTGGGATTAGGAGCTTTGGGCGGTGCCATCGGACGGCAATATGACGCAGCCAAGAAAAGCATCAGCCAACATTCGCAGACTGTCCGCGCCAACAAATTTACATCCGGCGGCTTCAAAAACAAGGCCAATTATTCCGAAAGTATCGACAGCGACGGCAACACGACCTACAGTTATCAGGAGCATTCCGGACTGTTACGGCGCAAGCAGGAGAAATCCGTCACCATTGACAAGCAGGGACAGATTATTGCCGACAACACCGGAGGACAGCGCATTGCGGGCGGAACCAGCCGGACGGAAAAACATGGCCCGATTGAGCTAAAAAGCGTCACCGACGCTGCAGGACGGGAAGTTAAACGGGATATCAGGATTACCGATAAAGAAATGTCTGGTATCGTACAGGCAGACGGAAAAATTAACATGCAAGCTGCCAGCGCCCTGCGCAATGTTCCGGGAATCGATCCCAAACTTGCCGGCGAGGCGATGATGATGACGGTAATGCAACAGCGAATGCCCGACGTCATGAGCCGGCTGAACATTCTCAACAACATGGAAAGCCAAGGCGAAATTACTAACGGCTCCGACGGTTCGCTGACCATGACCAAAGTTGAAAAAGACGGAACAACCCATAATTTCAGCATGCGGGTTGACCAGGAAAGCGGACAGATTATTACTGTTTATGAAAAACAGGGCAAAGCCAACAGCAAAGGCATCAGAGAATCAACGGTTATGTTCAGCAACGGCGTTGTCAACAGCGTACAAGAGCGGAAACTGGCGGCAGACGGAACCGTTGTTCCGAAAAGCGAAAAGAAGCCGCGTTTCGGCATTAACAGTTATTATACGCAGGGGCATCTGCGGAGCGCTATTGATTACAAAGGGCGGCTGGCAGACTTTATGCCTAAGGAATCCATCGCGTTTGCCGGAATGTCAGCCGAACAGGTAGAAGCAATAAAAAAACATTATAAGGAAAATCCCGGAGACAGGGGAAATCCGGAAGAATTTATCAAAAATAAAAAAGACAATATGTTAGGGCGTCTGGGAAGCTATCTGCGAAACCAAGGCGAAGCCATCCTGACTGAGGACAGCGAATTTATCGGCCTTTCGGAAGAAGAAATAGAGACGATAAAAAAACAACGGCGGGGGGATTATTAGACAACCCGCAAAGAAACGGCGGCAACGATTTCGATAATTGTACACAATTTGGCTTTTTTTGTACTATTTTCTTGATTTTTTCAGATTTGTGATATTAATATGCATATAGTTAGGTTACAAATGTCTTAATTTATCAAGAGGATAATTAAATGGAAGAAATTATTTTCCCCAATCAAATCAGAATGTACCGCCGGCTGAGAGGGCGCTCCATGCAAGAGCTTGCCGACCATTTGTCTGTCAGCCTGTCCGCAATTTCTAAAATTGAAAAAGGGTACCGCCGGGTTGATCAGGAACAGTTGGTTCGCGTAGCCGAATTTTTGGACTGCCCGTTGCAGGATTTGTTTGTCAATGAGCAAAACTCCCAGCAGGAAATCGTTCAGGCTTGGCGGAGAGAGCAGGAAAGAAGAAACAAAATCAACGAAAAAACCGGCTTGAAAACTCTTGGTGCCGGGTTAAGACAAATCAGAAACGACAAGAATCTGACCCTGATTGAGGTGGCGGAAAGTGCTGATATGACATTGTCTGTTTATCATCGCATCGAGATGGGGCAACGCGAAGTTTCCGACAAAGAATTCAAGAACATTGCCAAAGCGCTCAACCTTTCTCCCGATGAGTTGAAAGAAAGCATCAAGTCTCTGGAAGACAAGGGATTGCTTGATGAAATTATTCAGCGCAACGACGCCAAATACAAGCTGTTGTCGTCTCCGCGCGGCGCCATTTCGACCTTTACGACGCCGTCGCAAGACGCTTTGAAAATGTCGGTTTACGGCGTTGCCGGAAAGAACGGCGACATTTTGGTCGATTTTGATCAGGAAACCAAGAAAGTTCAGCGGCCGCCGCATCTTTACAACAAGAAAGATGCCTATGCGCTCAATTTGTGCACACGCCGCCTGGGCAGCCTGCTGCCGACCCGTTCGATATTGTTTGTCGATCCGCAGGAAGTTGTCAGCGTCGGAGATATTGCCGTATTTTACACCAATGAAGAAGAAGCCAAAATCGTCAGCATTCGCGAAGATGAAAACGGCGCTTTGTACGGACTGCGTTGGAATCCCGATGAACGTATCGAAATCGGAAACGATGATTTGATAAACGTTCACAAGGTTGTAGCGATTTATCTCTAAACTTTGATATTTTTACCATCTCCGCCTCGGGCACAAGGCGGAGATTTTTTTTGTGGACAACTCAAAAAGCCGCTCGGTTATTTCTTAAATATCCGTATTTTATTAACCTGAAATTTACAAGATTTATGCTATGATGCGAATAATAGGCGAAGTGTCGGTAAAAACTGCGGAAAAAAACATTGGCTGAGGAATTGAAAGAAGCTTCCGATATCAAAAAGCTGATCGGAAAAAACAAAGGCGAAGAAGACCCTATTCTCGTCGCTCAGCGTTTTTTAAATATTTTCCGCCAGCTGCATATTTTTGACCAACAGCGACGCGAAGAATTTAATTCCATGATTTTGGCTCTGCCGCCGGAAATTCGCGGCACTTTCGGCGTTCTTCCCGGCGGTTCGGTTTTGCAGGAATATGTTGACGAACTGGAAATCAGCAAAGGAATGGCCAAAAGCAGCGGTACCGTTCCGCAACCGAAGTCTTTGGTTCAACCTGAGGCCGGAGAAACAAAAGACTCACCGTTATCGCGGATAAAAAATACCCCGCAGCCTCAGGCGGCTGCCGTTGCGCCCCAGGTTATTACCGGAGAAGCCAAAATAGTGGCTGACGCCAGTTTTGCCCAAGTCCTTTCCCAATCGGTTTCCAGCGCGCTGATGGCTGCCAGCGCTTCGCAGAGTTCCAATTTGGAACAGGTGCTTAACACCCTGAAAGACAGCAGCGGCGGCAGCGGCAAAATCGTTCCCGACGAAAAATTTGCCGCCTCGATGGCTCAAGCTTTTTCGCAGGCATTGCAATTTTCGGATGCCAGCAAAAAAGCGGATATTCAGGAACTGATTAAAGCGGTTCGAGAAAGCAGAAAAATCGAATTTCCGGAAGGGTTTTCTTTTGGAAACGCACCGACAGCGGCGGCACCGGCAATCGTTAACGAAACGTCTTTTGCCAAAAACATTGCCGAAGCCATCACTAAAGTCCTCAAGCCGGGGACGGTTCCTCAAACTGCCGCTTCTGCCGCATCGGACGCGGACATGAAAGAATTGATCAAGGCCGTCCGCGAAAGCAATGGCATTGATGTTGAGGCTTTGTCAAAAGCTTTGGTTTCGGGTCTGAAACCGCTGCTTTCCAATATCGGCGGACATACTTCCGAAAAGCAGCAGCAGATTAAAGTTTCCGCAGACGAGAATTTTTCGGAAATTATTACCGGAGCTCTTACCAAAACTTTTGAAATTTCAGAGAAAAAACGCCAGGAGCAGACCGAACGGCTGATCAGCGGCTTTCAGGACGTTATGCGCAAGGACAAGGCCGAAAAACTGATCGCCGATTTTCAAAAAGTTTTGCAGACAAATCCGCCGGCGGACGGCAGCGCTCCGATTGCCGCTCCGGTATTTGCTTCCGGCGCTTTCAGCGGCGGCAGCGAACAGTTTGAAAAAATCACGCAAGAATTTACCAAAACGCTGCGCAGCCTGAATGACAGCCGAAAATCCGAAAGCCGCGAAATCGCCCAAGCCATTAGGGAAACGCAAAAAGAGCTGCTCAAACTTCTGACACAGCAAAATAACAAAGATGCCGGCAAAGATAAAAAGCGTGAAGCACAGCAGCCGCAGTCGGCAGAGATGATTAATGAAATCATCACCAAGGTCGCACAGGCGCAATCCAATATTTTCCAGGAACTGGCAAAGCAACAGACCAGCGAGCTTTCAACCATTATATCTCTGGCGCTCAAAGAAAGTCAGAAATCTTCTGTGGAAACGATTGTCGATACGTTCAAAAGACTGCAGGAAAACAACATTCAGGTTAATTTTCCGGTTTATCAGGCCATGCCGCAGGAAAAGGGGCGCAGTTCGACACGCAAAGGAAAGAAATTCGCCATAACGGAACCGTCGACGGCAACGGAAGACGACGATTTTGATGAACCGGTTCTGCGCAGCGGCAAATCTTATATTCAAAAATCAGTCGAAGCCTCGCTGAAAAAAGAAGAAAACCAACCGCAGGAATTTTCCGCAGCAGCCTCGACCCGGGACACGCAGCAGGATGTTGCCGAATACATTAAATCGGAATTTGAACCGCTGCCGCTTGATGAGCCGGAAAAAATTTCCGGCTCGGACTGGGGGTTTGCAACAGAAGAACCGGCTGCCGCCCTCTCTTCTTCTGAGGAAGCCATACAAGCTGACATTTCACCGGTCGACGCCCCCTCAACGGAAAATGGAGAAACCAGTCAAGCTTCCGATGAAGAGTGGGAATGGGAATACGAGGAAGCTCCCGCCGAAAGCGATACCGACGGTGTTGAGGGTCAGGATTGGGAATGGGAGTACGAAGACGGCGGCGATGCCCAAGGGCTTGAAGGGCAAGATTGGGAGTGGGAATACGAAGACGGTTCTCAAGATGACCTGCAAGGCGTTGAAGGCGAAGACTGGGAATGGGAATATGAGGAGGAAGACGACACGGAATCCGATACTTCTCCGGCGCTTGCCGCTTCCGGCACCGCGAAGGAGGCTTCGGAAGCTGATAATCCGCCTCCTCCGGAAGCCGAGGGCAACGATACTTCCGAAACACCGGCTGAAACAGAGGCCGAACAGCCGCCTGCCGCCCAAGGCATGAGCAGCGCAGCCCTGCTGGCAGCTGTTAAGGCTCAGAAAACGCCGCCAATCAAAATGGAAGCCCCGGAAATCGTCATTGCCGAGCTGAGAAACAACAAAAACAAGACCGACCCCTATTTAAGCAGCAATATCGGCGTATGATAACCTAAAAAGTGATTTACAAAGCCGTTTTGCTAAATTAAATTAAAGTTAGTGAAAGGTGGTAAATATGGCAGACAATCTGAATATTCCCGGTGGAAATCCGGTTTCTAAAGAAACCTTGTGGTACTTGGATAATTATATCCGGCTGCGGGATTATCTGGATCGTACAATATCGCGGATTGCCGCACGCTGCGTCCGTTCCGGGAACATTGCCGTAGAAGAGTATCCTTTTTACGGATATATTCTGGACGTTCTTGAGGAAATTTGCGATACCGGCGATTTTTTGCTGGAACATAAAGAACTTTATCCCTATATTGAAAAGAAAATTGCGGGGGGCGTCAACGGGCTGCGCAAGGACCTTAAAGAATATAAACAAGAACTTAAGAGCAACGCTTCGCCGGATATGATTAAACAAGACGACAGCGAATTGGAAAAAATGAAAAAAGCCCTCGGCGAAGTTGACAAGACGGTAGACCCGACCATCGGGGCCGGCATGAGCATGGACGAAGTTGTTGACAAGATTCTGAGGGAAAACAGCGCCGAAATCGGTGATATGTCCCAGTATGCCACGCATAACAGCGATGATGACAATAACGTTCCGGACATTAAAGCGCCAAATCAAAAGCCCGGAAATTAAAACGGAGAAGCAATGAAAAAATTTTATATGTTCTGCGGTTGCGTTGCGTTTATTCTCTTGAGCGGCTGCAAAATCAATCCGCAACAGACGATTGTGATGCCGAACAATGTCGTAACCGCCAAAATCGAAGCGCCGGAAAAACTTCCCATTCATACGTCGGAAGGCGCCCGTTCGCTTGATTTAGAAGCGCCGCTGCGGTGCAGCGTGAATTGGAACGCCCAGCAGATTATAACGACTATTCCGTTTAACGTTAAGGCTTTTAATCTGGTCAGAAACGGCCGTAACGACATGTTGCCGCGCTATGAGGTCAACGGTTTTTCCTTTGAAACCATGCCGGCGGAAAAAGCCTTGTACAAACTGTTGAAAGAAGCTGATATCCGCGTTATTGCCAAAGACGCCCCCTATGCCAGCATTTCTGCAGAAAACCTGCGCGGCGAGCTTGCGGAAGTCGTCAAAATGATTGCGGAAGCCGCAGAAATTTATTACAATTACGATGCAGAAAACAAGACGCTGCGGATTTCCAGGAAAAGCAATTTTAGTTTGTATATTCCTCAATCGCGCCCGATTTTGCTGAGCGTGCTTGACGTGTTGCGCGGCGCCGGAATCACCGACATTACGACCGATTGGGAAGACTACACGATTTCTTTTGACGCCGATTATGAATTGCAAAACAAAATTATGACGTTGATTGCCTATTTTGAAGACAACCCGGTTCTGGTCGCTTTTGACGTCAGCATTTTTCGGATTTATCCTAACGGCGGAACCGGAGAAATCAACTGGCAAAATATGCTGAATATTTTTGACTACGGGACAATCCGCACCGCCAAAACCGGCGTTATCGGCCGAGTATTGACAACCTCAAACGACATAAACATTCAGACCCTGCAAAATTATCTGGGACGCCAGGCACGGGTTGAAATGCTGTCGCAAGGCAAGCTGACCGTTCCCAACCTGTGGCTGTCGCGTTTTGACATCGGAAAATGCGGCCCCAGAGGCACCGCCTGGTCAGACCTGTCGATTTTGGCCAAGGCCTCTTTGGAGCAGGGTAACAAAATTTTCTCGCACATCACCCTTGAAAAAACCGAGGGGCAGATTACACAGTTTAATATCCGCAGCAAGATTGGCGACAACTTTGTTATTATCGGCATACCAAACGAAATTTTCGGCGTCGGAGCGCCCAAATCGGAGACGCTGGTCTTTATGGTTCCGCGGATTATCCGAACAACGAAAACAACAAAGCATTTGGAATATAATCTTTAATTCTTGAGGTAAAAAGATGGACAATCCCAATAATAACACTCCGGCAGGAAATCAGCAGGACAATTCCAGGCCCAAGCTGAAAAAGGTTAAGCGGCCGATCAGAAGAACGCCGCCGCAAATGCCGCAGTCGCCTTCCGGACAGGCGGCATCAGCCGGGAGCAACCCGTTTCAACAGCAACCGGTCGCCCCCCGTCCGGCTGTAGACGCTTTTAATGCGGACAGTATTCTCAACATCAGCAATTTGCCCGCAGTCAATGCCACTACGCCGCAAACGCAACAAAACAGCCAGATGCCGCAGTTTATTGATGACGAGCAGGAAGCTGCTTACGGCAGCGATTATTATCAGCCGGAAGCTACCGGCAGCAATAAAAAAGTCATTATTGTCGCTGCCTTTGCCGCTTTTGTAGTTGGTTTCTTTTTCTCCCGATTGTTTTTCTCAGAGCAAAAAGTTACCCGCAGCGGTTTGCAGGGGGTTGTGGTCAATGCAGAGGTTCCGAGCGGACGCGCCCGCTGCGGCGTGGCGGAAAGCGGTCAAGGTTGCGTTTTGTATATTATGAATCCCCAACGCCAGGAGCTTAGTGCACGCGATTTTTACGACTTGGCTTCGCAGTTGACCGGGCGGCAGAGATTTGTGATTGAGACAGGAAACATGCGTTATTCCAATATAAAAATCCGACCGGGCGAAATTGGGCAGTTTAATATTCCGCCGCTGACGCAATAGATGCAAAGTGAAATTTTACAGTAAGATAATTTTCTTTGAACGCTTTAATCTCAAAAAAGAAATTGCTGCGAGGAAAAAAGGAGGGGGATTTTAGCAGGAGCTGCCGTATTAGGCGCCAGCGCTGTTTTGTTTAGCGGTATGGGGGCCGGTTTACCAGTGTTAGGTTTTATGGGTTGGTTTATTCTTTTTGTGTTTCTCCCCCCCCCAATCAAATTATTTTAAGCAGACAAAGCGGAAAGATGTTAAAATATCGCCGGCCGCTTTTAAGCGAAGCGGAGCTTTTATCTTATGAATATCCGATTGGACAGATTGTTTCCTGCTATGTCGAAGAACATACGGTTCGTAATGCACGAGGGTTTCATCAAAAAATTTTTGAACCTACTGTTCAATTAGCTATTGAAGGAGAAGTTGTCGATTATCCTTTTTTAAATGCCTCAAGCCGTAAAGAAGCGGAAAGAATGGTCAGAGAGGTCAACAGTTTTTTAGCCAAGGAAAAAGATCTTGTTGTTCTGACAGAAAATCTTATGTTTTTCAGAGTATGGGGGCTTTGTTTTTTATTATCTATCTTGCTATTGCAATCAGCTACTTATATCGTTCTTACGGACATTATTTACCGGACTTCGGTAACGGCGCGGAGGTTGCCGTCACGGTTGATTTGAACCACTCTTAATTTTTGATGCATTTCTTCAATGGTTTTTTTGCGATCCATGGTCGGATAAGAGTGCAAAATACGGTCGGCAAAAGCCGCATAAGCCGCCTCCGAATTTTCGGCGTGGATTGTAGCCAGGCAGTTATCGTGGCCGGATCCCATCAGCTCCCAGATTGCGCCGGCATTTCCGGTAGAAATCTCACCGCCGATAATGGCATCGGGCGTAAAACGAACGACGAGGTCGATAACTTTTGCATAGGTCAGTTCATTGGTCTGTGCCGTACGGGACAGGACCAAGTGGACCCGGTTGGGGTGCGGCACAATCAATTCGCGCGTATCTTCAATCGTCAAAATCCGTTTATGAATATCCAATATTTTCAGCAGGTTATTCAAAAACGTCGTTTTACCGGTCGCGGTAGCACCGCTGACCAAGATATGATCGCCGCGCTTGATGCTGATGAGGAGCTTTTCATACGGATCGTCAGGATCTTTAATGTCCTTTAAGGGGTTAATTTTATGCAACTGCGTTCCCTGGCTCAAACCATAATCCTGCAAACCAAAGGCAACATCTTCACTATGGACGCGAATGGTAAGGGCAATGCCGCCGGTGAGGTCTTCTTCATCATACATGACGTTACGGCCGCAAATTGCCGAAAAACGATGCTCTCCGGGAATAGCGGCATAGACGACAGGGGTCCCGGAAACCGGGTCAAACGGGAGCTCATAGGTATTGGCAATAATATACAGCAAATCCGTCAAATATTCTTTGCTTAGCTTTTCGTCTTTATACATAACCCAAGGGTAAGCTCTTTTACCGCGCAGGCGGAGCCAAATCTGCCCGGAACGGTTAATTGCCACTTCTTCAATATTATCCTGGGTGTACCAGTACGAAAGCGGACGAAGCACAGATTCCAAAACTTTGAAACTCATTTTACCTACTCCTAAAACAACGACGGAACATCACCACCGCTACTTGCCCCATAACTCCCTTCTGGTTTCGTGGAAGGCGTTGCTGGCGATGATGCATTAGACCGGGAAACCGTCGGGTTGATTGCCGTGGGCGCGGTCGGCTGGCCGGTATAAATCGGCGGCGGCGGAACAACGCGCTGTTTTTTCTGCGAGCTGTCGGCAATCAGCACATTACTGTTATTCTGCTGCGCCTCAATCCCATTGCCGTTTTCGTCATACAAAACCTGTCCGCCGGGTGTTGTGTCCCCTCCATCGCCAACGGCTGCCCGGTTAATTTCCCGTGTACCGCGTTTGCCCTCCTCGCCGTCAAGCAAGCCTTTACCACCACCGACATGTTCATAAGTGCTGGCCTCTTTGTCGCGCTCAAAGGAACGCAGCCACAAGTCGACATTCGGATAAATGATAATCCGGGTACCGGCCGGTATATATGTCATCGGACGAATGCTTGCCTTATCGCTCAAAATCTGCTCAAAAATATTATTCATTTGGGTTAGGAAGTTCTGGCGGGCATCACTGGCAGCCTGCTGGCGGGAGTTTTCGCTTTCTCCGTTATTATTCTGATCTGTTGCCATATAATATGATGTCATACTGGTAAGGGCACTGGTCATAATCGGCAGAGCATAACGCTTAAACAACTGCTGATCCAAATAGCCGAGCGCACCGCCGCGTCCCTGAGCATCACCGGTAATACCGTCAAAAACAAAGATGGAACCGTCAGGCCGGATCAGACGTTCCCAGTTAATTTCGATTTTGGCAGAGGTTGACGTTTTTTCGCTGGTAGCAGTAACGCCTCCCAAACTGCCGATAACCCGGCTGCCGGCCGGAATCAGAACATTGCGCCCTTCTTCGGCATAAACATTGCGTTCGACAAAAGCCGTAATCGGCGTCGGATGCGTACTGTCAATTGAACGGGCAATAACTGCCGGAATCGGTTTATCGGCCAATATCATCTCGCTCATATCGACACGCCAAGAAGAAATCACTTTTTTAATTCCCTGCTCGCTCCAATCTTTTTGCATTCCGTCAAAGGCTTCGCGGCGATTGTTGGTGCTGATTCTGCCGACGGAAATGTTTTGCCGGCGTTCAGCCATGGCAATATTCAGAGCCTGCTGACGCTGCGGGCTGTAACGTTCTCCGGGACCATGACCGCCGCCGGGTCCTAAATTACCGCCGGGACCGCTCCCTTTTCCGTAAGCATTTCCGTCACCGAACGCTCCGGGCGGAAAATAGGGTTCATTGCTGTCGCTACCCCGGGGATTTTTGACTTCTTCAATACCGACCAGTTCTCCGTCCTTACCGACAATCAGACCGTCAGGCGTTCTGGTTCCAACCTGTTTGCCCTGTTTGTTAACGACTTTTCCGTCTTCCAGAATTTCGCCGAGATATTCTCCGTCAGGCGTCAAGGCAATGTTCAAAGAACGGCGGTACTGGTTGTTTCCGCTGCCTTCGCCTTCTTTGGTTTTGTCGTCTACCGGGTCTCCGATACTGGGAACTTCTTTTTGCTTAACCGGTTGTTTTTTGGGTTTGACCCGCTCATACCAATCTAACCCGATACCGCCGATAAGATTATTGCTGGCATCTGTTACGGTGCCGTCATCATTCAGACGCCCGATCACTTTGCCGTCTTCATTAACAGCATTGCCATCGGCATTTACAAATCCAACGAGTTTGCCGTCCGTATCAAAGATTTTTTGGCGATCGGCAACTCTTCCGATATTTTTCCCTTCTTTGTCAATAAGTTCACCTTTGGTATTTTTATACCCGATAATATCGCCGTTTTTATTAACGATATTGCCGTCTTCATCAAGGTAGCCGACAATATTTCCCTTATCGTCAACCACGACCTGCAGCTTGGGTTTGCTGTAATATTGCAGGTTATTGGCCCGGGCGATGACTTTTTTATCTTCGGAAAGGATTTCGCCATCTTCATTAATGGTTCCCAATTCCTTGTTTTGGGCATTCATCAGTTTTCCGTTGAAACGAAGCGTACCGATAACACCGCCGGAATTGTCACGGATATTATAACTGCGCAGTCCGCGGCCGATTACCGCGCCGTCATTATCGACCAGAAAGCCTTTATGGATTTTACCTAAGTTCTTATTGCTGAAATTCAAGACCTCGCCGGTTTTGGTCAAATAGCCAATGGCCTGACCGTTTGCATTGTAAATATAAAAATCATAAAGGGCAAAGCCGATTTTTTGATCTTTGGAAACGACATAACCGTCCCGGTCGACCCGGCCGGCTTCCTGATTGGCATCATTCAAGACAACGGCATCCGGCTGGACCCGCCCCAGATAGCGCCCCAAGTTGTCAAAAGCCACCTTATAGCGGAACAATTCGCCCAACGGCTGCCCAACTTTGGAATTGACATTATCATCAGGCTGCATATAGCCGATAACGCGGCCGCCGTCATCAACGACGGTTCCGTCGGCAATCGTGCGACCAATGATTTCATTTTTAAAATTCATAACCGGTTCGTATTCTACAATCCGTCCGATAAGCTCTCCGTCCTTTTTGTGCAGTTGTCCAAAACTGTCGGCACAGCCAAAAAATTCGTTATTATAGTTGCCGACCTGCCCGTTGGCGGAAACAACCCCTATAACATTGCCGTTATAATCAATGACGCTGTCGGGGCGAATCAAATATCCGGAAACCAAACCGCTGTCGGAAACCAACTGGCGATTGGCCAATATCCGTCCGGTATTGACTTCGCGCCAGTTGCGCACAACGCCTTCCGGCGTTACCATGCCCAGCGTGCCGCAGCTGCGGTCAAAAGCCACTGCCGGAACATAGGGAACAACAGCGCCGTTAAGAGTGTTGTTATTATCCATTGTCAACCCGCGTGAAGAAACCTTGCCGACTTTGGCTCCGGCGGCGTCAGAAATACTGCCGTCGGGATTAACGTTGCCAATCAGGCCGCCTTCAATGCTCACGGCAATCTGTTCCCGAAAAGCGCGCCCGCTTTCGGGCATCAGAACGGAACCGTCCGCAGAAGACGTTTTTACCACGGCATAGTCCGGCAAAACCTTACCTTCAATTTTGTTTTCCTTATTCAAAACCAAATTGCCATCGGACAAATTTCCGAGACTTTGCGACATGTTATCAACTGCGGTTCGGGCAGAAACCATTTTGCCCAAAATCCGGTTGCGTTCGTCCAACAAAACTCCGGCGGGCGTAAATCTGCCGCTCAGCATCGTTCCGGACGTTCCTCGGATACCGCCGTCCAACTCCGGACGACCGACCGGATTGCCGAACAAAGAATAAAGCGGCTGCAAGGGAATCGAAAAGCCGGCGATATCGCCGTTTTGGGTCAGGACATATCCGTAAGGCGTAACCAGCTGCTGGCCGTCGACCGTATAACCGGTAATATTCGGAACCCCCCGGCTGGTATTGTTCAAATCCATGGCCAGAACCGGGCGTAAGACCGAGCCGATGACGTTTCCGGCGCTGTCAAAGGCCTGGTTTTGCCGGATAACGCCGTTGACGTTTCCGCCCAACGAAACAAAATCGCCGCTGGACAAAGCCATTCCACGCAGTCTCCCGGCATAGTCAAAGACCGACCCCGGAGCCACCAGCCAGCCGATAACATTGCCGCTGTTATCCAACACCGAATTGCGCGGTCCTAAGCGGCCAATGCCGTCTTTGGCTTTTACGATTGCGCCGCCGGGCATCAAGCGCCCCAAATATCTTCCGGCAGTATCAGTTGCCGTTGCAGCCAGGTCTACAAAATAGCCGAGGTGTTCGCCCTTGGCATTGACGATTTCGCCGTCGGCACGCTGACGTCCGACGCTTTGGCCTTTATTAATGACTTCGCCGTTATAGCCGACATAGCCAATATATTCTCCGGTATCGCCAAAAGCATAACCGGTTTGCACAATACTGCCGATGATTTTGTTGTTTTTGTCGTAAACAAATCCGTTAGCGCGAATCCGCCCCAAAGTTTCGGCATTAAAGCCGGCAACTTCTCCGCCGGGGACGACGCTGCCGATAAAATCGCCGTTTGAGGAAACGACCATTTTTGAAGAAATCAGCTTGCCCTCCAGAAGATAACTGTCCTGCTGGCGCCGATAAGCATAGCCGGTTGGCGCAATATAGCCGATTTCACTACCGTTGAGACTGGTATAAACACCGTTTCCGGCCAGGCGGCCGATGGTTTGGCCGTTGGTTCCATAGACCAGCCCCGGAAACAAAACCGAACCGATAATATTGTAGTAGTCATCAACAACCAATCCGTTGGGCAACACTTTTCCGATAATTTTTCCGGAAGAAAGACGGACGGAACCGTCGCTGCTGACTTTTCCCAAAACCTTGGTATCGTTACCGACGGCTATTCCCTGAGGAACAACGCCGCCGATCAATTCGCCTTCCGCATTTACGATCAGGCTGTCAGCCGTAATTTTGCCGATATAATCATTATTAAAACCGATGACGCTGCCATCCGGAATAACTTTTCCGATCAGATCGCCGTTAAAGTCGATGGCGGTAATCTCCTGAGCCGCGGCCGAAGATACGGTAAAGCACAGCATCAGAAGCGAATAAAAAAGCGTTCTGAATTTTCCGATAACACCTGAAATCTGGATTTTTCCTGCCGTCAACTTTTAATTCCTCCGGTTTTTGGCGACTTCTTGAAGAACGTAGCCGGAAACCTTTTTATCTAAATCTATAAACGAACCGTTATTCTTTATATAGCCAATGATATTACCCTTTTGGTCCAGCACTTTTCCGTCGGGCGCAACCCGGCCGCGATATTTGCCGTCATTGCCCAGCACCGTTGCGCCGATTTTGAAAACCTGACCGATAATATTGTCCTTATCGTCAACGGCCAAACCGCCGGACAGTACCCTGCCGATAATATTACCGCCAAACGCGGATATTTTTCCATCAAAATTTACATAACCCACAACTTTATCAGACTTATCAATGACAATATCGCCGTCAACCACTTCACCGATGAGTTTTCCGGTTGTGCCGATAGCGCTGCCGTCAGACAAAACCCTTCCGGTTATGTTGTTGGACGAATCGATAATATTGCCGTTGGGCAGAACCGTGCCGATAATGCCACCGTTAAAGCTGATGACCGTTCCGCGGCGCAACAGGCTGTAATTCTTATCCGTCGAGCCGCCGGGCAAGATTGCCGTGATGACATCGCCCTGCATATTGACGACATTGCTGACACCGTTGACAACGCCTTGGGGATTGCCCCAAATGTCAACCATAAGCGCTTCGGGAATAATCTCTCCCGAAACCTCCCCGGCGCCGTTAATAACTTTGGCATCTGCCGTCACTTTTCCTTCTGCAGTTCCTTCCAGGCTCAGAACATTGCCGTCGGAAGTCGTATACCCAAGATAAGCACCGTCATAACCGACCGCAGAACCGGTAAGCATAACCCGCCCCTGATATTCGCCTTTTTCATTAAAGAAAACGCCTTTGGGCGTTACGCGCCCCATATAATCGCCAAAGCGGTTAAAAACATTTCCGTCATAATAACTGCGGCCGAGAACTTTTCCGCTCATATCTACGACATAACCGCGGGGATACGGGCGGCCGACGGCCTGACTGTAAAAACTATAGCCGTCGCCGGTGATTTTGCCTTTGTCATAGCCTTTATCATCATAAATCCGGCCATCGGCGAACAGACGGCCAAGCAGATTGCCGTCACTACCGGCAATCGACGTATGCTGTTCCAGCGCAGTTCCGACAATTTCATTTTTTTCGTTTAAAATCAGATTATCGGCAAACAATCGCGCCGGCCGGTTATTGGAAAGCAAAACCGTACCGTCGGAATTAAGCACATTAATCAAATTTCCGTTAAGATCAAAAGCATAAGCCCTGCCTTTGATTTTTCCGGCGTAACCGCCTTTTTTGTTGAAAACTTCGCCATGAATGCCAACGCAGCCTATCGGTTGGTTGCTGTTATTGACAACCAGGCCGTCATCAGAAATATGCCCCATAAAACTGCCGTTATAATCGACGGCAAAGCCCTCTTTTAAGACGCCGCCGATCAAATTCCCCTTCTCGTCCAACACGGTTCCGTCCGGATTGACGCAGCCGACATATTGTTTGTTGGCGTCGCGGACGATTCCGTCCGGACCGGCTTCGCCCAGCAGCATGCAGTTATTGTCAAAAACCTTGCCGGTACGAACGACTTCGCCGACATAAGCTCCTTCGGGAGAAATGACTACGCCATCGGGCAAGACCCGATAATCGGTCGTTTTGTTGTCCTTGCGGATACGGCCGTCAGAGTCAAGATATCCGATTTGCCTGCACCCAAAACCAACCACAAAACCGCCGCGAACCATTTCGGCAATAACCCGGTTTCCGGCCATGTCGCGCACCAACCGGCTGGACATAACCCGTCCCAGCGGCTGCTTATTAGCCGGATTGACAACCAGGCCGGTATTGGTTACCTCACCCAGAACCGAACCGTTGGGCATAATCGGAATCAACTGCATCGGAACCAGAGAACCGACAATCATGCCGTTGCGGTCATAAAGCTTGTTATCCGATGCGGCATACCCGATTTCTTCGCCCCGAGTATTATAAACTTTATTATCCATACCGACAAAACCGATAACCTTGCCGTCGGCGTCAATAGCCAGGCTGCTTTCCCCACCGCTGCGACCGATTTGAACACCGCTGTCATCGACAATTGTTCCGTCTTCATTCATTTTGCCAATTCTGCGGCCGTCCCAGTCATACACGGTTCCGTCAGCATCAATCCAGCCGATAGTTTTGCCGTCTTTATCCAGCGCTAAACGGACGTTTTTGCCCCGGGTTCCCAAGGTTTTGCTGCTCATGACATTGCCGTCTTTGTCAAGATGCCCGACCGTGTTT
>OGQM01000752.1_pt1 | contig 26326 bp, 22 predicted proteins | sample 1553191 | NCBI WGS metagenome assembly OGQM01 (sample SAMEA2579954, study PRJEB22360) | human gut metagenome | biome: human gut; feature: human-associated habitat; material: faeces | place: Denmark | collected 2008/2010 | reverse complement strand
CATTTATGTTGACTTTTGTTGTTTTGTTAAGTATATTTATTATAAATATATAGAAAGGAATTTGCAAATGGTATCAGAAAGAATGGTTGGAAGGCCACAATATATTGAACAACTGAAAAAATGGCAAAGTCAGACTGATTTGATTAAAATTGTCACAGGTGTTAGACGTTGTGGCAAATCGAAGCTGTTTTCTCTTTATCAATTTGATCTGATAGTTCATAAAGTTGCTGATGATAGCCAGATAACCAATATCAATCTTGAAGATCTTATGCAAACTCAGAAAATTGGTTTGGAATATGACACTAAGAATTTTTTGACCGGTTATGAAAAACTTTTGGATTATGTGGTAAAACATCTTAATCCCGAAAAGCTGAATTATGTTTTTATTGATGAAATACAACTATTAAGAGATTGGCAGCTTGTTGCGAATACATTACGTTTGCAAAATAATGTCGATTTGTATTTGACCGGTTCAAATGCGTATATGTTTTCCAGTGATCTGGCTAACCAGTTAGGGGGACGTTATGTTGAGATAAAAATGCAACCATTGTCTTTTAAAGAATACTTTGGTGCATATTCGCAATTTGCTCAACATTTTGTGAAAACTAAAAATGAAATTCTTGATTTGCATAATCCTATGGCAGTTTATTCTCACTATATCAAAGAAAGTGGTTTTCCTCAAACACTAAGTTTATTGTATGATAAGCAGCTTATAAGCGATTATTTGTTGGATACCGTTTATTTAAATACAATTCAGAAAGACATTGTGAAACGATTTAATATTGCAGATACTAATAAGTTGGATGCGGTGGTTAAGTATTTATTTGACAATATCGGTTGTGAAACTTCTGTCCGTAATATTTCAAAGAGCTTGGAAGCAAGCGGGCGTAAAATATCGGTTCCAACGATAGATACATATATTCAGGGACTATTAGACAGTTTTTTAATGTACAAATGCGATCGGTACGATATTAAGGGAAAACAGTATTTAGACAGCAATGCCAAGTATTATGTTGCAGATATTGGCTTAAGGACAGCTTTACTCGGTATAAAAGATATGGATGCCGGTCATATTTTAGAAAATATCGTTTATTTAGAGCTGATACGTAGAGGTTATGAGGTATCTGTAGGGAAATTGGTCAAAGGCGGTAAAAATATAGAAGTTGATTTTGTCGCAAAGAAGAGTGGGGGCTTGGTCGAATATTATCAAGTGGCTTTAAATGTCCTTGATCAACAAATATTAACCCGTGAATTAGCTTCTTTAGAGGCTATTGATGATAATTATCCCAAATTTTTACTATCAATGGATTACGGTTCGGGAGAAAATAACGGTATTAAACGCCTAAATGTTTTCGAGTGGTTGTTACAAGAAGATTAGTGATCTAATATCGTTTGTTTGCGTTTTCTTGACTGGGTAGGGTATGCTTTCGTTGTCGTACCTGATTTAATATTCATAAATACATACAAGAACAATAAGATAAGCTATCTAAAAAATGCTAATTATATTCTTTGATCGTTTGTAAAGTTCTACTTTCAATTACATTGCCTTTTTTTACAACTGTAGCTGAAATCTCAAAAAGTTTCTTTTCATTATCAACAGCTTTTTTTAAGTGCTCTTTAATATTCGATATATAGCTTAATAAATTGTCATCTTCTACATCATAAAGGATTGTAATTTTTCCTTCATTTTCATTTTCAACAACAATACTTCCATCAGCAAGTTTAATATTACTGATATGAAAAACTCCTCTCATAGTGGATACACTTTTTTCATCTTTCTTTCTTGGAAATTTTTTGTTCTTTATTTCCTTCAATTCTTCGCTAGTATATTCTTGTTCATTAATTTGAACCTTATTATCTATTTTTGAAAGAGTGCTTAAATTTTCTTTTTCATTGTCCGTAATTATTTTAACTAAATCTTTATTGTTTTCTGACATTTTTTCTATAGCAGCACTTTGAAGATTCGAAATAGTTTCTATAGATTTAACGGATTCTTTATAATCTAGAAATTTAGAAAACGACATATAACCAAAAAATATCAAAACTATAGCAACAGCAACTATACCTCTTTGTTTTTCTGGAATCATAGGTAGAATCCTCTCAAGAAATTTTCCAATTTTTTCAAATATGTTTGTACAACCAGATGTTACTGTAAATGCTAATTCAAGCTTATCTTTTTCATCCTGACACAATAAATTACAGTTTGGTTTTCCATATAAAAATAAAGCTACAATCCTATAAATTGTTTCTTGGTAATCCACAATTAATCGAGCTATATGTATATTAATTGCGGAATCATATTTGTCATATTTAATTGAAAAGTCAAGATGACGTTCAGATATTTTATCAAGAATTGGGTTTAAGGTATCATCATCGTTGACATATTTTCTTAAAATATCAACAACATCATCTTCAATAGAAACACTAACCATTTGTTTATTCCATTATATTAGAGATAAATTATAGTACATCTAATACTTGCCTTGTCAAGATAATAACATCTTCAAAACAGATTTATTACCATTATCTACCCGCCGCAAACTTTGCAAGGTCTGGCACCTTGTGATTTTGCCTTGTCTTTGGTGGTTTTCATACAATTTTGGGTACAGCGTTTTGCCCATTTGCAGTTAGGATTATGATAAATATAAGTTTTAACGTTCATAACAACCGGTTGATCAGTTGCGGCAATAGTCGGTGTTGCAATTAGTAAAAATATTAATAAATAGGCAAGTTTTCTCATTTTTCGTTCCAGATTTTATTATAAATCACTTCCCAATCGGTATTATGAGTTGCTCCTTTGACTTCAACAATCAAATCGTTGTTACCGACAAATTCCCGAACTAAAACCGGCGGCATTACTTTATCATCACTGCCGACATAATAAATTTGCGGTATTTGTGCAAATTGTTTGTAGTAACTTTCTAAATTCATTGATTCACTAAGTGGCGGTAAATTGTGGTATTGAGTCCATGCCAGATGGTCGAGATTTCCGGCAATCGTTATAATCTTTTTCACATTCAGTCCTGGTTTAGCTGTTGCAATTAGCCCTGCGACTTGAGCACCGCCTGAAAATCCTACCAAAATAACCGGTTCATCACCAGCAATCTGTTTTATCGCCTCATATTCGGCATTGATGATTTCCGGTGCAAATCGGGCGGTTGCCCAATGTCTTTTTGAACAAATCGGACTTTTGACATACTGACAAGGACGGGCAAGATAAATAACATTCGGACTGTTATCACCAAAAGCAAGCTCTCTGACTAATGTTCCGCGAGGTGTCGGGTCTTGTGTTGCTCTGCCATGGGAATTAAACGCATGACCATCGCCTTCAATATATATTTTATAGGGAGCGGCCGGATTGGTAACCTTTTGCCACGTTGCAATCGTAAAATCTCGTGTTTCAATTTCTTTATATGCAAAATCAGCCGGAGCCTTGATTGTCGAACAACCGGTTAGAAACAGGACGAGTAAAAACATTTCAATCAAGTTTTTCATAAGTTGACCATACCCCCTAATATTTCAAATAACAATAATATTTTTAACGTGCTGTCTGTTTTAACGGTATTTTTTCAGTTTATGTATGAGTAAAACGCTTAAAACCGCACAACTTATCACTTTTTATGAAAATTGCCGCGTATCATCAAAAAATGCGGTTTTATTCGGTGAAATATTTTATTTTTTAATTGCAAATTAACCACACCCCCGATAACATACAAGCAGGTTTAGAAATCTTCTTCTAAACTTAGTACCTTAAGTGGTGCGGGCTTTCATCGCCTCTTATCGTGTACGGTGTTAGGATATAACATCGTCATATTGTCTGCTACTCATCATAGCCGACAGTAAATATATCCCCGATACATAGAAATATGGTCGGGGAGCTTTTAGCGAATGTTCAGGAACCATATTACTATCTCTGAAAGAATATGGCTCTAAAGGTTAAGAGAATCATTTTACACGATATGATTGATGAACTCTCCGACCACCTCATAAAACAGGTGGTTTTCTTTTAATTGCAATTAAAGAAGAAGGACATTAAATCATATGAGAAAAACTTTATTAATGACAACCGCATTAGTCGCGTTAACTGCCGCCACTAATGTTTATGCAGAAGATGAACACATTACTGATGATATTACAATCAGTGAAAATGTTACAATCAACGAAGGCAATGCCGCTAACTATGCAACAACCGGTAATATTTCTGTAACAGGGGGAGAAATAACAGCTTCCGGTGATGCCGGATTAATTCAGTTGTCAGACGGTAATAAAAAGACATTATCCATATCCGGCGGCGAACTAATTTTCAGCAACGGTGCCGGTATTTATGCTGAGGGCGTTGACGGTCAATATAATACAACAGCCGCAGATATGAATATTACCGGTGGTAACATTACTGTTAAGGACGGCAGTGAAATTACTCTTGTCGGTAATGCTGATATGAATATCGGCGGTGATGCCAATATTACGATGGACTATAAGGGAGACACGCCGAGCAATGAGCATGACGGTGGCATTTTGCATGAGGGCAAAAACGGAAACCTTAATATTTCCGGCGGTGTTATTAATTTAACCGGTAAAGTTGCAAAAATTGAACGTGGCGGTTATGACGGTGATTGGTTTTATAACTCTGAAACCGGCGAAACTATGGGAGAAAATGACGGAATGAAACCGGCTCCCGAAGGTGCTGACGAAGATAATTATCATATTTCAACCGGTAACATTAATATTACGGGTGGTGAAATCAATTTGAAAGACGGTGCACGCATTTCATTAACCGAAAAAAATACCGGAGACCTCAATATATCAGGTGGTAAAATCACCGGTACAGAGATCGGTAACTACGGTAAAGGCAATGTCAATATCAGTGGTGGAGAAGTTACCGCAACCGATATCGGAGCTGAACAAGGAAATGTTGTTATTTCTAACGGTACGGTTAATGTGATTATGGCAGACGGAGCTGATAGCGAAGGGCTTTATGCCAGCAATACTATGTCAATCAAGGGTGGAACGGTTAATATGTCCGGTAATGGTAACCGTATTTGGGGTGACAATATTTCAATGACCGGTGGTACTTTGAATGTTAAAGATTCCTCCGGTTTTGTCTCAAAAAATGCGGTAAATATCGAAGCCGGAACAGTTAATATTGCTGAAAATTCAAGTTTGGGTTGGGCTAAAGCAAATGGAGATAATATTGTTTTTGATACAACTGTGGAAGATAACAGTATAATTAACTTAGGCTCTCAAGCGACATTAAACTTAGACGGTACATTAAACAGCCATGTAAATAGTACCGGTAACATCAACTTTAAAAATAATGCCGCTAAAATTGCCGGTAATGTCACGATGAATAACGGTGGCGTTATGAATGTCGGCTTGAATCACGCAGTTGTTGACGGTGATGCAATTTTCAATTCCGGCTCAACTTTGAAAATCGAAGTTGCCGATACCGATAACCACGGTTCATTGAAAGCCAACAATATCACCGGTAATGACGGTGCGAAATTATCTTTGAACGTTACCAAACAAATGAAGATTGGTGAAACTTTGGACGGTTTGACTTTATTTGAGGGGACGGTTAATAATAAGTTTACAACCGAATTGTCAAACAACCGTTATAACGTATCAAGTAAAGACGGTAAAACTTATGATGTGACATATACCGCAACGGCTTCCGATGTGGTTGCTGATGCCGGTGGTTCGGTTAATAATGCACAGACTGCCGAGGCTTGGGATACATTGGCTCAATCTCCGACTGCAAGTGCTAACGCCAAAGCAGTTTCAGCCGTACTTAAAGACTTGTCCGAAAACAATGAGCAGGCTTATGTTGCCGCTTTGACCGCTGTTGCTCCTGAAGTTGCGCCAATGGTTCAACAAACCCAGTCCGAAAACGCCAATCAAGTATTCGGTGCGGTTGGTACGCGCTTAACCGGTGGTACTGTTTCGACCGGTGGTGAGGGTATGGCTTCCGGTGACAGTATTTTCAAACGTGGTGCAATGTGGGTTCAGGGTATGTTCAACAAATCCAAGCTGGACGATACTTCCAAAGCTAAAGGTTTTGACGCAGACAGTTCAGGTATTGCTTTCGGTGCCGAAAAGTTTGTAAACGATGATGTCAAAGTCGGTGTCGGTTATGCTTACACAAACACCGATATTGACGGTTTTATGCGTTCAACCGATGTTGATACCCATACCGCGATTGTTTACGGTGAGTACAAACCGAGTAATTGGTATGTAAACGGTATTGCGACCTATGGCTGGTCTGATTATGAAGAAAATAAAAACGTTGCCGGTGTCGGTGTCAAGGCTGACTACGATGTTGAAACGTTTGGTTTACAGGCTATGACCGGTTATGATATGCAAGTCAACGGTTTTGGTTTTACACCGGAAGCCGGTTTGCGTTATGTTCACATCAAACAAGACGCTTACAAAGATTCTGCCGACCAACGCGTTTCTGGTAATGACAGCGATATTTTAACCGGTGTTATCGGTGCAAAAGTCAGTAAGTCCTGGGAACTTGAAAATGGTATGAACATCAAGCCGGAAGCTAGAATTGCCGCGACTTATGACCTGATGAACGATGATGTTAACTCTGTCGTTACGTTAGCTAATGGTTCTGCATACAGTGTTAATGGTGAAGCTCTTGACCGTTTCGGAATGGAATTTGGTGCCGGTGTAACCGCGGAAGTTAATGATAATGTTGAACTTTCACTCGGTTATGAGGGTAAATTCCGTGAGGATTACCAAGACCACACCGGTTTAATTAACGCTAAGTATAAATTTTAATAATTAGCTAATCGGTACAAAATGCTCCGTGACTTATTGGTTGCGGGGCATTTTTTGTTTTCAACACTGGCTTTAATAAACTGGTGGTGACGATTAGGACTAGTGGGGTATTTATGATATCTGCCGTTCTTTATAGACATTTCTTTGTGTCCGCACCACTGACAAATAAAACCTTGGCGGCGTTGCATATCTTTAACAATCCTCTGCAAAGCTTCTTTAATTGCTTTAACGTCTTTGTTATTCATTTTTGAGATCCTTAAAATAAGTTTTTTCATATAAACAAAATTATTAAGCGTTTGATTTTGCTTAAAATATTTCAATTAATTTATTGCAATTTATATTAGAATATGTTATAATAAATCATATTTGAAGTTGATTCAATTCGTTTTAATTTCAAATATAAATCACCGACATACAATCAATATAAGCCGCTTTTTCATCAGAGCGGATAAGGTTTTGTATGTTTGAAAGTGAGGTGTAAAATGCGGCTCTATACTGATAAACTGAAAATAAGTTGGTTAGAGAGCAAATTACATCTCAATCCACATCGGAGCTTCAATCACTAAGATTGAGGCTCTTTTTTTATTTTAAAGGAGTGAAAAATGAATATCGAAAAAATCAAACAATTAAATGACGCGTTTCGTAAGTCATTTAGTGGCGGAAAAGTTCTTTTAACTTGCGGTATAGCTTCTCTGCCATTAGTTCAACAAAATGAAGTTATTAATAAGGTTAAAAAATTTAATGATTTTACCGAAGATAATGATCCTTATGGTGAACATGACTTCGGTTGTTTTGATTATCGTGGAAAACAAATTTTCTGGAAAATTGACCTTTATGATTTAAATTATGAGTTTTATTCTCCGCAACCGGATGATGAAACACAAACTAACCGCGTGTTGACGATTATGTTTGCGGAGGAGTATTAATGAGAGCCTTTCGCCAAGGAAATCTTGATCGTTTTTGTTCTGTTTATAGCGTGCTTAATTCCATGCAGTTGTTAGGCGTTCATTTACCACACAATAAAGCTCAGGCAATGTACGACTACATAATTGATCAATTAAATTTTTATAATTCATTTTTTGACACTGCAGAAAATGGGGCTGATTATAAACGCCTTGAACAAATAATGTCTTTTGCAAAAGAGTATGTCAAAACCGTTTTCAATGCGGAGATAACTTATCATCGTCCATTTTACAATACAAAGTTATCATTTGAGGCGTTATTGGACTATATGAAACGACAACAATCAGAAGGTAAGTCGGTTATTGTGAGAATACGGAGCAATGAGTTTGATCACTATTCTGTATTTTATGGTGTGAGTAATGAACGAATGAGGTTATTTGATAGTGACGGCTTGCCAAGTATTAAGCTCAATCAAATCTCTCATATTAAAAATGTTGCGAAACATCAATTATTGATCAGGCAAATGTATGTTTTGGAGCTGTGTAAATGAAGTATACCATATTTTCACAGATGATTTTGTGTGCAATCAACATCAAAAACACGGTTCATTGCACAGATGTAAACCCAAATTATAAATATCAATTTCACACTAAGGAGCAAAAAATATGATTTTCAACTATAAAAGGGTATCGACTATCGACCAAAACACCGAACGACAACTTTTAGATATTGCGTGCGACCGTGCCTATATCGAAAAAATCAGCGGCAAAAATACCGACCGTCCCGAATTGCAGGCTATGTTACTGAATATTCGTGCCGGTGATGTGGTGAACGTTCATTCTATGGATAGGCTTGCTCGCAACACAAAAGACTTGTTAAATCTGGTTGAGGAGATAACCAATAAAGGAGCTAAAATTGTCTTTCTCAAAGAAAACTTGACTTTCGCCCCTGATAAACAAGACCCTTATCAAAAAATGATGATGACGATGTTAGGGGCTGTTGCAGAGCTTGAACGCAACTTAATCCTTGAACGCCAACGAGAGGGAATTGCCCTTGCAAAAATGCACGGTAAATATAAAGGCGGTCAACCTAAATTAACCGCCCAACAAGTTGAAGAAATAAAGGCTCTCGTCAATAACCGCACCCCGATTACCCAAATTTCTAAACAGTATCACATATCGAGACGCACCGTGTATAATTACCTATAAAAAAATCGGTATGTGATCAATAAACCACATACCGATAAAAGGTCTACAGTAGACTTTCCTTGATATAATTTAGAAAACGAGATTTTTTAACATACATGTTGTTTCTATAGCCATCTTGAATATATGTTATTATTAGATTTCCTTTGCTTCTTGTAATGGCAACATTTAAAAGTCTGATTTCTTCTTCAATATTATTATTTGAATAAGAAAAAGTTCCTTCTTCTAATCCTAGCAATATAATATAATCAAATTCAATACCTTTAGCTTTGTGGATGGTTGAACAATGAACTTTTGTCTTTTTTATTTCATCATCTAACATATTACTTTTTCTGCTTAATACTCCTATATTTTGAGGAGGTGTACCTTTTTTTATTAATTTTTTTATGTATTTGACACACCAATTAGTTTCTGTTTTTATATTTGTGAATTTTTTTATTTTAACAATGCCATGGTTGTTATTGCAACCTCGTAAATTTTTTGGTTTTCGATCGGGCAAAAGGTTGAGAAGGGTGTTGGATATTTGAGCTATTTGGGGTGTTAAACGATAACTTTCTTCAAGTTTATACTCAGTAAACTCTTTAGGATAAAGATTTTTTAGCTTTTCAACATTATTATTTTTTACACCAGACCACTCTAATATTTGTTGATCTTCATCTCCAACCGCAAAAAGATAATTTGCTTTTCCGACTAAGGCTTTTATAAAGTTAAAACGTGTTTGAGACGTATCTTGGAATTCATCTACAAAGATATATAAAATTTCCCTATGTTGAGTAAAATAAGAAATAGCAACTTTTATTATTCGTGCAAAATCATAAGCGTTGCATCGTTTTAGCTCTTTTATAAAATACTTATAATATTCTTGATATTGTTCAGGGTATTCAGATAATAACTTATGATTTTCTCTGCATTTTTTTATCATATTAATAATGTCATCTGTTTTTTTTCTTGCCTCCTTAGTATTATGTGATTCTATTCTTTTTTGTTGTTTATATTTTGTCCATGTGTTTTTTATGAACTGTAAACAGGTTTCTTCATCAAACAATGGTTCTTGTATATTTATTTTATTATTCTTAACAATACTAAGAGCATAAGCATGTATTGTGTATATTTTTAATAATTTTGTTTTTTCAACTCCATACTCTTTAGTAAGTTTGATTTTTAATTCTTCTATAATGTTTTTGTTAAAAGCTAATACAATAATATTCCAAGGTTTTACTCCTGATTTTAAGCATTCTTTAATTCTAGTTTCCAGAGTTGTTGTTTTTCCAGTTCCAGCTCCTGCGTTAACATAAGTAATGCGAGACGTGGTTTTTACTGCCATTTCTTGTTGTAAGTTAAGCATTGTCATTACTAATCTCCTCTAAAATATTGTTTAAAACGGTCTTTCCCTTTCCTCCAGCAAACATTCCAAAATAAATAGGATAATCTTGCAGTTTGATAAGGTTGTCGTAGTAAGAACACAAAGGTAGTTTTGTACGCATGAAATTATTATCGCTTCTTTTAACTTTCCCGCCAAATGGAGCTTTGAAAGCATAATAAATTGCATCAATAAGTTTTGAGTAAGATGATGTTTTGAAAGGTATTATATTATGCCCTTTACGTTTTACTTTTTTATTTATTTGACTAATGTTCCAACGAGAAGGTTTTTCAAATAAAATTCCGTGAACGTGCCATGACATTAGTGTTCCTTGGTTCAGATATTTTTCACGAGGAAATTCATCTAGGGCAACGGTGGCAATATAATCATAGCCTTTTAATAACTTTTTAGTTTCTTTTTGAAGATGCTGAAAATTCATATCCCAATTATTTTTACCGAAACAGAAGCCTGTAACGAGGGTAAACATAATATATTTACCTTCAATATTTGGTGCTATGTTTTTATTTAGATGCTTATATATTGTCTTTGCGAATGGTTTGAGTGCTAATGGTTGCATCAATTTCAATTCTTTTGACTTTAATATGTATTTGTAAAGTTTTTTCTTTGTTTTATAGTCTTCTGCATATAAACATATAGCTCTATGAAGTTGGTTTATTTGCCAATCGACATTTTTATCGTAGTTAGAGGAAAAAATATTATTATTTTTAATGGTGATTGTCATTGTCATATCCTTTCAATACTGTCATTGTTGTTTATATTGTTGAGTATACAGCTCTGCAGGTACCGGTGTTTTGTTTGAGACACCAGTACCCGTAAGAGGAGCTGTTTATTTGATTTTTTTGCATTTTTTTAAAGCAATTATCTTTTGCAGTTCTTTATCATCTTCTATAAAGTAACTTTGATCATTAATTTTGATGATGGCAATATTAGTTTTTTTTAATAACTTATCTAACTTGGTTTTGTTTCTGCTATTAAGCTCTTGTTCTTTTTGAACTTGCTTTAAAGTTTTGCCGTTATAAAGATTTCGCAATTTATTTTTTTGAATAAAATTCAACACTTTTTTTGGGGGGATTTTTTTGTTATGTATAACAAGTAGAGCTCGGGTAAGTTTTTGTTGAAATCTAAGAATATTTTTATTCGTAATTTCGGCAAAAATGTTTTTTATAATATTTGAAATTTCGCTTTTCAAATCTTCTTTTGTGACGATTGTAGTCGAATAAATATAAAGATCTGCAACAGCTTTTTGTTTACTTTCATTACTTTGGAATTTTAGCTGTTCGGCTTTTTTTGCATTAGAATCTGCATTCGTTAAGTAGTTAATTATCATCTTTTTAACATTTGCAAACTTTTTTGTAGCAATATATGACTTTTCAAACTTAGTGTTTTTTACAGAAGTTGAAATTTTTGAAGTCTTTTTCAAGGAGGACTTCAGAGACCTTTTATTTTGCTTTATCATCAATTTTCTCCTAAATAAAGATTTGGTTGATTATCAAGTTTTTTTCTTGATACCTTTATTTTCTCAAAATATGATGTAAAAAGAAATGGTTACAAAATTGTACCGAGTACATAAATTTTGTATATAGTAAACAACCGACTACATTTTAAATGTAGTCGGTTGTGCAGTAAAAAATGTGGTTTATTTACAATTTTTTTCGATTAGTTGAGTTTTTTCATCAGGGGTGATTGGATTGAATTCAATCGTTTTTGGGGTGAGTGAATGTTTATTTATCAAGAGTTTGGATAAAGAGGTAAATTGTAATGGAGTATTAGCATTACTGCTTTTGTGTGGTTTTAATTTATCTTGGGCATATAAAGCATAACTCAAAATATCTTTAATATTCTCTTGATAATTCATATAATCGTTAAATAGGCTTGGCAGATTTTGTTTCTCTTTAATCAGGAGATTGAGTTTAGTAAGTTCATCAGTGGTAATAAACTTTTTTATTTTGAAAATATCAGTCAAACCATTTTTATCCAATAACACTTGCACGAAACCAAAAATGAACAAAGCATTTTCCCTGTGATTATCCCAAGCTGTTTTCAGCCATCTCTTTGTGAGTAGTTTACTTTGATCATTATTTTCTGCCGTAATATCTGAAAGAATTTGTGCATTATCTAAACTATACAATTTAGGGTTATAATCGGCTAGTCGGATTAAGTTTTGTACTGTGAAATAAATGGTAAGTAACAAATGATACTTTCTATCCATGAAATTATCTAAGTCTTTATAAGTAAGACCGTATGCGATTCCTTCTTCATTGTTTAATTTGCAATATTTTTCGTATGCGGTGTGTTCGGCAAAATAAATCTTATAATAGTCTTTTATGGTATTGTTTCCGACGTGAATTGATTTTTTGTGTTGTGCACTGGCGGATAAAAATTTGGCTTTTATGTCGTCAGGCTGGTTATATAAAATAGTATCTTTAATATCAAAAGAGATGAGCATTTTATATAAATTTAATTCTTGTGGTCGTGCGGCAATATAGGGTAATAAATGAAGAAATAAATTTTCTGTTAATTCATCGGAATACATATCAATAAAATCTTTTTTCAAAGATAAATAGGGAATCTCAAAATAACTTTCTTGCATGTTTTTCTCCTTATATATAAAGATAACTTAAATCTAATCCGGTATAGGTTAAATCTTTGGAAATGGTTTTATAGAGCTCTTTGACTGATATACTGCCATAGTGTTTTGACAGGCTCTTGGTGTCACGTTCCCAACCGCATAATATTTCTACGCGTTCTTCCGCTGTGCCATGATTTCGGTATTCGGTTCGTACTGTATGGCGAAAACTATGGAAAACGTGATGTTTTTGGAGCTTGTCATCGGGATTGGAAATTGTGTCATTAACTTTATCCAATGTTCGGTTAAACCATTTTGAAAAATATCCGGACAAACCGTCGCGTTTGTTGTCATTAAACTGGGGGAATAAGGTTTGTGCTTTATTGTGTTTATCTAAGCGGCGTTGTTCAACATAGTTAAGAAATCCCATTTTTGTGAGGGCAGGGTGAATGGGGACAATTCTTATACCGGCAAAGGTTTTGACTCTTTTACCGGCATTGTCATTGATACTAAAGCAATCAACGCCTTCTTTGGTAATTATATCATCTGTGGTCATCTGGCAAATTTCGTTAAGTCTGGCTCCAGTATATAAAGCAATTAACGGAACCCAAAAGAACGTATCCCGAATAATCCTTTTGCCGGGTTTGAAACGTCCTCTTTTTTCATTTAAACAACCGCGGTAAACAGGAAGGTTAAATATTGCTTGCAGTTGGGCAGTATTGAACGGTAAATATTTTTCTCCTTTTTGTGCTTTAATATCCTGAGCGGGAACCTCTGCCGCGATCATTGGGTTTTTATCTATAAATTCTTTAGCTAAAGCCCATTTGAAAACAGAGCTGAGGGTTTGAACATAATCGCCCTGAGTTTTTACTGATATGCGGGGCAGGGTATCATCGGCACGAGCCATTTTAACGGCTTCTTGAATGGTTTTCCCATTGGTTTTGCCAATACCAAAATGTTTGGGAATGTAAGAAACAGTATATAAAAGTTCTTGAATGTCATCAGAGGTAATTTTGCGAATCGGTTTGTCAGCTCCCAATAAATCCGCCATTATGTTCATTTTGGCGGCAACTCTTTCTTTGGTTTCGGGAGATGTATTGTCGCGTTTGGGTGTGTTGTTGTAATATTCGACAACTTGCATTAGGGTTACATCGGGTTTGCGGTTCATTTCTTCTTTTAGTCGGGCATTGATTTCTAATTGATTATAATAAACCGTATTAATTAACTGGGGATCAATTTCACCGCGATAACCTTTAATATATTCGATAATGTACCGCAGAAACTGAATTTTTGCCCGCATAAAGGCATTAAGCACAATATCTTTGCTTTCGGAAGTCGGTTGGGCAATAACGTGTTCATGGAAGTAAGTTTTGACTTCGTTTTCAATTTCCTGATAATCCCACTGCGTATATTTATACTCAAATGCATTTAGCAGGTCTTGGTAATATTTACGTTCTTCTGTTTTATTTGCCGTATTTTGCAGGCGTTTTGTTTCATGTTTGGTTTTGGTCAACAGCCAGTCATATGCCAGTTCATCGGCTTCTTGTTGCTCATAATTATAGGCTGAATTGCGAATATGGTTAATTTTAGCTGCTTTTTTATTATATGCAAATTTAATTGCGTTATACTTATGAAGGGTGTCGGTTCCCATGAGGCTGATTGTTGCGGTATCGGCATTTAAAAAGTCCTGATCGGTAAAATGGCTAAAATCCATTTGATCCGCCGTTTGAATATCGTCTGTTTCCTCATCGTCATCATCAATAAGGTCAGGCATAGAGGTTTTAGCCTTTATTTTGCTTTCTACGTCATTTAATAATTTACGTCGAATAGCCATGGTTTCAAATTCCGCTCGCAGTTTCGCCAGTTTATAATCCTTGGTTTTTAACGATCTCCATATCTGTTTTTTACCATATTCGGAAATCAAGCACCTAGGAATAGTAATGATAGTATAATAAGAGCTTCCTCGATTGTAAAGTTTCATATCAGTCCTTTTCCAAAGACTAATTTAGGGGCGAAACATTAGCAATTTTTGCAAAAAAATTAGCACCTGCCATTAGCAGATGCCAACTTATTGACTTGTGTTTTGTGTAAAAATCTTTGAAAATCAAAGACTTGAACAAATAATGGCTGGGGTGGCTGGATTCGAACCAACGAATGTCGGCACCAAAAGCCGATGCCTTACCACTTGGCGACACCCCAACAAAATAACTGCATGCAAGTTCCTTGCAGTTAAGTAAATATGGCAGACATTATTCAATCTTGCTCTTATATCTAAGCCAAAAGAAATATTTTTGCAAGTGTTTTTTTATCATTTTAATATTCCGGGCGAGAAATATCCGAATTTAAAATTTATTTTGAGAATAGTTGACAAATTTGGCAAAATATGATTTTATCATATTCAATATTAAGTAATTATGTCAAACCTATTAAAATTTTTATTATCATGAGTAATTTAACTAAGCAAAATCAAAATTATTTCTTGATTACTAGACTGATGCTGCAATTCTGGTTCGAGCGTATGCACGAACAGGAGATTGGAGCGTTAATTCAGCAGACGAAAACTTTGCCTTCCGGTAAAATTGAAAAAGAGCTGAGCATTGAATTTTCAAAATGGGATACGCCCAAGAAGGAGGCTTCGATCATTCTTGAAGAATACATCTGGGGTGTACGTTGCGGCGTAATGCAGTTTGTCAATATTGACAGTTGTTCTTTTGCCTCTGTTTTGGCTGTTGCCAAAACCGATCAAATGTGTGAAATTTATTCTCCGGCCAAGGTCCAATATTATTCCGACGGCAGCCGCCGGGTAGTTCCGCATAATGTATCGGTTTATAATACAGATGCCAAATTTTCCTGTTACAGTCTGATTGATATTAAACAGGCCGAAAACTTATTTCCTCAATATCTGGATATATTTGAAAGGTAACTATATACAAAAATACACTAAAATATTGACAAAAGTGTAAAAATGTAATATAATCATGGTATAAGCTTAAAGGAACTTATATTATGATTAATAAAGACTTTAACTCAATTTTAGAACTATTGCAAGCATTTCCTGATGAACAATCCTGTATTATTCACCTTGAAGAATTGCGTTGGGGAGGAAGTGTGATAAGTCCTTTTGACGAGTTATCAAAAGTTTATAAATGTCAGGGTAACAAATATCGTTGTTCCAATACAAAAAAATACTTCAATGTGAAAACACATACGCTATTTGATAATACAAAAATCCCTCTCAGAAAATGGTTTGTGGCAATATGGTTGGTTACTTGCCATAAAAAAGGGGTATCTTCAATACAGTTAGCAAAAGATATTGATGTTACTCAAAAAACAGCATGGTTTATGCTGCATCGAATCCGAAAGTGCTTTGGCGTAGAAAATGATAATGACCTTGATAATGATGTTGAGATTGATGAAACTTATGTTGGAGGTAAAAACAAAAATCGGCATCGCGATAAAAAAGTCAAGCAGTCCCAAGGACGAAGCTCAAAAGATAAGACTCCGGTTGTTGGTATGGTAGAAAGAAAAGGTAAGTTAAATGCGTTTGTTGTAAGCAATGTTCAAGCACCAACTCTTACTAAGGAAATACTGAAAAGGGTGAAGAAAACCGCACATTTACATACTGATGAATGGCAGGGGTATAATATTGTATCAAGCATTTATGAACACTCAATCGTCCGGCATGGAGTTGGGCAATATGTTGATGGATTATCCTATACTAATACCATTGAAGGCTTCTGGGGAATACTAAAACGAGGTATCATTGGCATTTATCACTACATTTCTCCGAAACATCTTCAAAAATATGTTGATGAATTTGTATTCCGGTATAATACTAAAAGGTATAAAGAATCGGAACGTTTCAACTATCTACTTTCAAATACAGAAGTTAGAACAACATATAAGGAATTAGTTTATGGTTAAGGAAATTAAAAACGAAAAAAAGAACACGGATAGTACATCAGTTCCTTTTGCTAAATATTCTGGTATATTGAAACTAGGAAGTAAAGAAATTGACTGCTATGTTTCTAATTTAGGTCAACGGTTGATAAGTATGAGAGCTACAGTAAAATCTATAGCCGATGTTGATAGTGGAAGCCTGGCGGATTATGTGGGAATTGAACCACTAAAACCCTTTATAAACAAAGACTTAGTCGTGGCGGAACTTATTGAATTGGAGATACGGGGGAATCCTCAAAAAGCTAAATGTTTAGAAGCTAGACAGTTTTTAAATATATGTAGAGCTTATGTCTCTGCATTAAGTAATAATTCTTTAAAAACAGAACGCCAAAAAGAAAATGCTGTTAGGTGTAGTATTCTTCTTAGTGCTTGTGCCGATATTGGCTTGGAAGCACTTATAGACGAAGCTACAGGCTATCAGTATGAACGTAGAGAAGACGAATTACAAATAAAACTACGGCTATATATTGCAGAAGAATTAAGAGCATGGGAAAAAACTTTTCCTGATGAATTATGGGAGGAATTTGGTAGATTAACTAATTGGAAAGATTCCTTAACTCTAAGACCGAAGTGGTGGGGAAAATTAGTTATTGAATTAATTTATAATACATTAGACTCTGATGTTGCAAAATACTTAAGAGAAAATAAACCGCCAACAGGTATCCATTGGCATCGGCAGCTAACAGAAAATTATGGTGTTAGACAATTGGTTTCACGATGCTATGAAATAATTGGAATGGCTAAAACTTGCAACAGTATTAGTGAATTAAGAGAAAAGGTAGCATATCATTACAAAAAGGTGCCAATGCAAATTGATTTCTTACAAGAAAATCTATCTGAATTTAACAAAAACCTCAAAAAAGCTATAGAATACAATCCCCAGTAACATGACGAACCCAAGCTATTTACTGAAGTTTGGGTTCTTTTATTTTAAATCTTTACACTTTTATCTTTTGATTCTAATCTAATCTCGGATGTGAGTTACATCTAGGGCGTCAGAAACCCTTTATTACACTAGTCGTGTGCACACGACTTTAACCTGTGCCGATTTCTGCCATGGACGGATGTCGGCGAATAAGGCTACGGCCAAATAAGCCGAGCCGTTTAGTGTAATACGGTTTCTGAACATCCGCCCGCTTGCAAACAGCGGGTTTTGTTTTAACTAATTAACTAAGGATGTTCATTATGAAACGGATTATAATGATTTTCTTAACCATTTTATTTATAAGTGGTTGTGCAAGTTCTGGGCAAAATTGGAAATATACCTCAAATACAAAACAATACAGTAAGCCTATTTCAAACTTGACATTAGCTGTACCTAACTTGCAGGATAAGAGGAAAAATAAGAACTCACAAAATGTAATGCTAGCTCTTTTACCGTTAGTTCCGTATGGTTCTATTAATATACAAGTACCGGATGGAGCACAGATTAAACCAACAGAAGATTTTTCCAAGGCAATAGCAGAAGAAATCTCCAATGCTTCTATTTTCAAAGAAACCATTTACACTAATAAATTAAGTGATAGTGACTTATTTTTGGAAGGAACTTTGTATTCATCAAAATTAAAAGATACCGTCACATTTTATGGCTTGTCTGTCCCCGGAGATTTATTATGGTTAATTGGTGCCCCAACAGGCAAAGCAACGAATAAAATCATAGTGAGGTACAGATTGTTAGACAAGAATTATAAGGTTTACATGGATAAAACATATTCAAAAAAGAAGACTCGCTATAATTCTTTTTGGATGCCTAAAGGGCCTATGTTCTTTGAGGAAATATTTAAAGAAATAGCACTTGAAGTAGTGGAAGATATTAAACAAGTTGCTCCTAAAATAAAAGCTAAAAAGTGATGATATTTTCAGAAAGAAGATAGGTGGTTATCCCACCTATCTTTTTGCTTGTTTTTTATAGAAATTTGTGTAAAATACTATATAGTCACCATTTGAAAAATTGCCGGCGGAAACCAAGTTCCTATGCTCTCCCGATGCCGATAAAATTCGTATCGCCAATCAGGAAGAAGGAGAAATCGGTTTCAGTTTCAATGCTGTTGATACGGATATTAAGTCTGTTGCTTTTTATTTGGGAAATCTGCGGGCGACATTTCAATATGTCGCGCGTGAAATCGAAGCCGGGCGCGGCTTGGCTTTTTGTAACCCTGAACATCAGCACGAACTTGAATATCTGAACAGTAAAATTTGCCTTATGAGCGGCGGAAATTATCCCTATCTTCAGGCGATGAGCCTGGCGGCGGATAATAGCGCTTCGGAAATCCGAAAAATTTATATAAAAGAAGGTATCAAGGGCAAAGAAAATTTTACGCTTCTCATTGACGGCACTTATGTTGATGATGATACGGATATCAACCGGTTTGCGGAAAAAGACGGCCAAAATATCAAAATCTGTGTTCCGCCTTCGGTTTACCGCAGTTGGGGACAGCCGTTTACTGCTCAGGAACTAGAGGTTATCCATGCCGGACGTACTTTCCAGTTCGATAAGGAGGCCGCGAATGATTATTATAATAAAATCAATAAATTGCGCTATGACAAAAGACAAATTAATATTTTTGCCCGCAACGGTCAAAAACAAAAAATTGTCGAAGCGGAAGAGTTGGAAATAATAATCAAACGCGAATTGGATAAAGTCGAAAAAGAAGAACGGGAAATGGCGGAAAAAGTTCATGACGGAAGAACGTATCTGGCAACAGCGCAGAAGCGTATGGAAGAAGCCCGGCATTTTGCTGCGCGGGATACTTCCGGCCCGTCAAGAAGTTCAATGTATACCGGATTTAATTTTTAAGCTTATGTTTATCGGAAATATTCTAATCGGAAAACCGGATTCGGCTCGGCAAATCGAGTTGATTCAAAAAAAGGAATTGAAGAAACTTCAAATTTTCAGCAAGCATTATCGTTTGGATAAATCCGCGGAAGCCATATTAATTATGTATCCCGAAGGATTGGAAAACTTTCTTAAAGCCCACTTGGCTAAATACAAAGTTTTTTTGAGCAATAATAATCTGCTTTTTATTTACCACATTGAAAAACATCCTGATTTGGCCTCTGAATTTATTAAAAATTTTAGTGAATACGGCGGTGCTGAAGATGGCTTGTATGATGTGATGGAAAAGTTTCTTGAAATTGCTGATAAATTTCCTGAAGCGCAAACTGCATTCCAAGAAATGTACCAACATTTCTGTGATACCATTAAAAGTCAATTTATTGATCGTATTTTGAAAAATGACAAAGACGAACAGATTTTGACATTCACTTCGTGGTATCCTGAAAAAATGCGGCTTGGAGATAGCAATATGCTGCGTTTTGAAGAGTTTGTCAGCCGCAATTCATTGGAAACGTTTAAGCAATACATCGACACAGATGACAAACCGTTGTACGAAAAACAGCAGCTTCATTTGCAGAAAATGAAACGTTGGGATTGCGTTAACGCTTGTATTTTGAAACATCGGAAATTTCTGATTGAAGAACTGCCGCTGTTTGCGGAATTTCTGGAATATAATCGGACGGATATTGAAATTGTCAAGGTCTATCTGAAACATAATGAACTTCCGAAACCGTTTCAGCATTATCTGTTGGAAAAAAGAAGCTGGCAACTGATAAAGCATTATTGTCAGGAACATAACGACTTTGTTTTTTCTGAACCGAAGGGCTATTGCCGTTATCTTGAAGCATGTATGCCGAAAACGGGGAATTATAGGGTCACGGAAACTGCGGAAAAAGGGATTTTTGAATCAGAATATGAAAAAGTGCTGTTATCTTGTGCGCAGGGTAACTGTATCCTGTTTCGGAATCATAAAATCCGTTTTCTGAAATATTACGGCCGCTACCCCCGGGAAGTGACGGAATATATACAGAAATACGGTAAAGAACTCAATCTCAGCGAAGATGAACAAATAAACCTGCTGCAAAATGACATTCGGTTCAGTTTGTGCTTGGAAGGTTTGTGCGTTCGGGCTGAAGCGTTTGTGCTGGATCCCGAAAACAGAAGCTTTTTGTTTGAATATGTTGAACAGCGCCAATTCCGGAACCATGAGAATGAGTTTGGTTTTCTGATGATGTATAAACATTATCCCAGCGAGGTTGAACAATATCTTGTCAAATACGGCAAAGAAATCATCCTCAACGAAGATGAACAGCTCAAGTTTGTGGAACAAAGCAAAAAAGCTTTGGTATATATCAAAGTTTCCAATCCTGCGGTGTTCAAGGAATATGTTTTGCCGGAGATACGGCGTCAAAGCCGCCCTTGGTCGGCAGACGACGTGCCGGTGCTGATTGGTATATCGCTGGAAAATCCGATGCTTCTGGAAAATTTTATTCAAGAACACGGAAAAATCGCGGTAGAATATGAACCGGAATTGTTTTTCCGGGCTGAGGAGCAAATACGAGACAGCTATGTAAAAAACTTTGGGATTGACTTTGACGAGTTAATTCGCCGTGCGGTGCAATATGGCGCTGCAGAAGCGGATATGTCTGCAATAGAGCAGGATTTGAAAGAGCTTCGCCGATATTATCCGCAGGCCTTGAGAGGGCGGTCTAAAACTCTCCGCGATACGCCGCCGCAATGGTATATGGGAGCCGCGTCGATTCCTAAAGAAGTATGCGACTTTTGTAAGTGGTATAGAAATAGCCAAAGCTGTCCAAGAGAGTTAGATTGCAATGAGGTGAAAAATACAAAAAAACGTCTGCTCGGACATTGTTCGGAACTTGCAAAGCGGATTGTTACAAGTTTGTATAATATCTCTCATCTGAATTATCTGACGGCTTAGTAAGTAAAAACGGTATTGATTTTCCAGTCAATACCGTTTTTTTTGTGCAATTTTTGCGAAAATGGAGTAATTAGCTTTTGACAAATTTTTTATTTTGTGCTAACATCAGACGATATCCAATCAAACAAGCAAGGAACAAAACAAATGGAATGTACCAAAAAAGTTTCCTCGGATATCGCCTATTTTATGGAGAATGCCGGGATTAACGAAGCGTTTTTATTTGGGGGCGCGGTCTTGGATCCCTTGATTAAAGAAAATCCGAAAATCAGCGATTATGATATATGCGTAAAAGATCAAGATGATTTTTATGAAGCTTTGCAGAATCTTGATAGACAGAAATTCCAAATTTCCGAGGTTATGCGGACGCACAATATTTATGTCGTTATCAACCACCCGCAGCTGGGACAAATTGATTTTTCCTGTATGGATCCGGAAGATAACGGAATTTTTAATATTGAAAAAATATATGCCCGCTTCAAGAAAAGAAATCAAAAAATTGAAAATAAGATAATTGATAAATACGGGGCGGTTGAAAGTATAAAGCGTGGCGCTATCCGTCTGGCGAGCAGTCCGGAAAAAGAAGGGGCTTACAATATTCTGCGGCGTTTTCTGGCCAATATCGGAAAATACAATTTGGATATTTCTCCCAACGGCGTCAACCAGCAGACCGTAAATCAAATTAATAAAATATTTCAGGCCGGATATCATTATATTCCGCAGGACAGGGTTCGTTGCCTGGCCAGGGTAACGGCCAGCTTAAAACGTTCTCCCGAACGTAAGAGTTTTGTAAAAAATATCGGGCGGCAGAACTTGTTTAAATATGCCTTTCCGGATTTGCATAAGCTTTTTAATAATGAAGTTTTTCAAAATTGTGATAAATTAAACGAATGCAAAACCCAAAAAGAATTGCTGGAACTGATGTTGGCAAATGTTGATTTTAAGGACCGTGATGCTTTGGTGGACTGCCTGGTAGCTCTGTCTCGTCGGGAAAAAGCGCGTCAGGACAAGGGCGTAAGAGAGTTTGTGGAGAATATTTCCAGTGAAAAAACCTCTTCTCAGCGGTTAAATAACATGATTTTGCAGCCGGTTTTCAGCTATATTATGGCAGGTAAAAGCAAAGGAAGATAGTGATGAAAGCAGTTATTTTAGGTTCGGGTTCCGCTTATGGCTGTCCGATGGCTTTTAACAAATGGCGGCAGCTTAATCCTCATAATCTGAAAAATGTCCGCAACCGGGCTTCGGTTTATCTTGAAGTTGATGGCAAAAAATTTATTGTCGATGCCGGTCCGGAGTTTCGCCTGGAGGTCAATAAATGTGGCCTGGAAGACGTTGACGCTGTGTTTATAACCCACGGGCACTATGACCATATTGCCGCCGTTCCGGATTTGGCACGGGCCAGTACCATGCTTGAGCATCAGATTGAAGTTTGGTCAAGTTCCGAAACGGAAACGGAACTTCGGGGCTGTTTCGGATTCTTGTTTAATGGCGAAGAAACGGAGGGAAAGGGGCTGCATTGGCGCCGTCTTCCCGATTTGGGCGATTTTGAATGCTGCGGCGTCCGGTTTCAAACATTTCAGGTGCCGCATCACCGCTTGCATTGTTCGGCTTTCCGCTGCCGCGACTTTGCTTATGTGACGGATTGGGAGAGCATTCCTCCGCAAGGAATTGAACTTTTGAAAAACTTGAAACTTCTGGTAATTGAATGCAATAACGGCTTGTATCCGGAGAAAAACGGCCACAGCGACTTGGAAAATGTGAAAAAAATTGCTGCACAGATTAAACCGGAACGGATTGTTTTAACGCATTTGTCCTCCCGTGTGGATTATGATGAAACAACGGCAGCCTTGCCGGAGAATTTTGAATTGGCTTATGACGGAATGGTCTTGGAAGTTTAATTCTTGCCAAATTGTAGAAAAAAAGGCGCATTAATGCGCCTTTTTTGGTGTGCCGGAATTTTATTCCGCCAAAATTTTTTTCTTTTCTTCTCTGGCTTTGAGAATATCAAGGTCGCGTTCGGTGGCAATCTTGTCAAGGATGGTTTTGACAACCTTGTCAATCTGCCGATTCTCGCGATAATCTGCCGGCAAGGCAAAATTAACCCGGTTATCGGTCAAAAGCTTAACGGCCGTTTTTTTGTGCTTGCTCTTAGGGCGATAAACCGCAATCGCCGTTCCGCCGCGTTCTTTGGTGATTTTCATGGACGGAATGTCAGTCATGCCGTCGCCGAAATAAATCATTCTCCGGTACGGGATCCGCCGTTCTTCGTCAGGCATAAATTCGTTTACCGCCCGGTCTTCCAGTTTGCCGAGTCCTTTGTTGATTTTGGAAAGATACTGGGTCTTGGCGGAATAGTTGACAACCCGGGCCGGCCAAACCGGCGTTCCGTCTTCGCCAAAAGCAAAGCTGCAGCCGAAAACGTCCTTGAAATGAGGACGAATGGAGGCTCCGGCAATAATTTCCTCATAGCCGGAAGAGATGATGTAATGTTCGATTTCCAAATCGCGCTCGCGGCCATATTCGTTAATCCGGTCGAACCATTCTTCCACGCCGTCAAAATATTCAATGGTCTTGCCGGCATCGCAGAAGAACTCCCGGGTCAGGCGAATGCCTTTCTTGCGGGCCGTCATTGTAAAGTAATACATGCTGCCGGTAACCTGATCGGCGCAATGGTCGCGCGACCAGGCGTTAGCCTTGTCCCAAAAAGTCTGGGGTTTCATTCCCAGCGTCGGAATAAGAACGTAATCCTGCATATAAGTAATGCTGAGTGTTTCGTCAAAGTCGTAAATAAGAGCTACTTTTGTTGCCTTGGCCATAATTTCTTTTATCTCCGCTTGCAATTTGTGAATAATTATTATAAAAGAAATAAGTTAAAAATTAATTTAATAAAAAGGAATTGTTAAAATGGTAGCAACGACTATGGACCAGTTGGTCTCGCTTTGTAAACGCCGTGGATTTATTTTTCAGAATGCCGACATTTATGGCGGTTTGCAAGGGGTTTACGATTACGGTCCGCTGGGCGTTGAGCTGAAAAACAACATCAAGGCCGCCTGGTGGCGCGCCATGATTTATGAACGTGATGACATTGAAGGGCTTGACGCTGCCATTTTGACCAACCGCAAGGTCTTGCACTATTCCGGCCACGAAGACACTTTTTCCGACCCGATGACCGATTGCAAAAAGTGCAAGGGTCGTTTTCGCGCCGACCATATCAAAGACGGCAAATGCCCTAACTGCGGTTCAACCGAGCTGACCGAGCCGCGCCCCTTTAACCTGATGTTCAAAACCGCTATCGGACCGGTTGACGACGGTTCTTCCTTCGGTTATCTGCGTCCCGAAACGGCGCAGGCGATTTTTACCCAGTTTAAAAACGTGGTCGATTCAACCTCGCGCAAGTTGCCGTTTGGTATTGCCCAAATCGGCAAATCTTTTCGCAATGAAATTACGCCGCGGAACTTTATTTTCCGTGTCCGCGAATTTGAACAGGCCGAGCTGGAATACTTTGTTATGCCCGGCGAAGATGAAAAATGGCATGAATACTGGAAAGAAGAACGGATTAAATGGTGGGAAGAACAAGGCCTGAAGCGTGAAAATATGAATCTCTACACCACGCCCAAAGACGATTTGGCACACTATGCCAAGGCCTGCTATGATATTGAATACCGTTTTCCGCATGGAATGGAAGAACTGGAAGGGATTGCCAATCGCACGGATTATGATCTTGGCAACCACACCAAAGGACAAGACGAGTTTGGGCTTTCTTCCAAGGTTCACTCCAATCCGGAATCTACCCAGAAACTGGCGGTTTTTGAAGAAGATGACAAGAAATGGATTGTGCCTTTTGTCATCGAGCCTTCAATGGGGGTTGACCGTGCGGTTTTGGCCCTGTTGACCGAAGCTTATGAAGAAGAAGACCTTGGCGGCGGCAATTCCCGTATTGTCCTCAAGTTGAAAAAACATCTGGCGCCGATTAAAGTTGCCGTTATTCCGCTCAAAAAGAATAATGAGCAGATTATGAACAAGTGTCATGAAATCAAACAGAATCTGCTCAAACTCGGCATCGGGCGCGTTGCTTTGGAAAATACCGGCAATATCGGCAAGGCCTATCGCCGCCATGATGAGGTTGGAACCCCGCTGTGTATTACTGTTGATTTTGAAACCATTGAACAGCAGCCTGAAAGCGTAACCATCCGCGACCGCGACACCATGGAACAACATCGTGTCAATGTTGCCGATTTGCCCGCTTATCTTCGTGAATATTTTGCCCGTTAATCTTATCCGGTCAAAAAAATCCTCCCGGAAAGGGAGGATTTTTTTTTGACCTTACCAAAAGCTTTCAGTTGTTCCGTCGCTGTTACACGGGGTGTTTGTGGTATGTGTCCAAGCGCCGGTATAGCTGTCATCTGCAATGCAGTCAAAACCGGACGCATCACAGGCAGCCTTGGAATCAAAAGTTTTCCCTCCGTTCCACATGGCACCGTAAGGCTTGGTTTCTTTATATTTGTATTCTCCTGTGTCTTTATTATAACAACCGAGTTCAACTTCGCAGTTGGGCATATATTCGCCGTCCTTGGTTATGCAGTAGCGCCCATCACTAGGATTGCAGCCCCATACGGCATACATGGCATTTTTATCGGCGCAGTACCAGTTCTTGTTACCCTTAACTTTATAGTAGCGAACCCAGGGATTATTGCCGGACGAACTTCCGCCGCCGGAGGAAGATGAACCGGAAGAGCCTGAAGAAGAGGAGCCC
>OGQM01000751.1_pt1 | contig 26366 bp, 27 predicted proteins | sample 1553191 | NCBI WGS metagenome assembly OGQM01 (sample SAMEA2579954, study PRJEB22360) | human gut metagenome | biome: human gut; feature: human-associated habitat; material: faeces | place: Denmark | collected 2008/2010 | reverse complement strand
TGGATAAGGACATAGTTCTTTTACTGTATATACTTCTTTATCACCATCATTACTATATAATGTTACTTCTGAATCAGTACTAAAGAATTCACCAATTACTTGTCCACATATAAAACAGCAACTAGAAACTTTCTCACTATCACACATAACATATAATCTACTGAAATCTCCTTTAGTATAACCACTGGCAATTGCAGTATCTATAGCTACTCTTTCAGCACATATTGTTGCTCCATAAGAAGCATTTTCAATATTTACTCCACCAAATGATTTACCATCCTTCATTAAACATATCGCAGCCACTCTAAAACCAGAATATGGACTATAACTATTTTTTAATAATCTCTTTAAACTTTCTTCCATTATAAGCCTCCTAGTAAAGTAATTATTTTAGGTATAAATATTATTATTCCAATTATTATATTGATTATTATCACCATTTGCATGCCTAGGAATATAATTATCATTATTAGTGTCATAGTCTTTATTCATATCATCACCATAATATAATTGTACTAAATTTTTAAAATATTTACAATAGTTATTTATCTCTTAATTTCAATTCGAGTCTAAGGTCTCTCATTGCTAGTTAAAGCCAAAGTCTTTAACTAGTTAATCATACAAAAAAGAAGTCGTATGACTTCTTTTGATTTAATTATTAATTATTAGCTTTAGAGTTTTTCTTTTTATAAGAAACGAATGCTCCAGCACCACCAAGTGCAATCATACCAAGTATTAAAGCTAAATTAATATCTGAAGTTTTAGGATTATCTTCTGCCTTTTTACCATCATTATTTTTAACTTCAGTATTGTTTTTAACTTCTTCCAATTTCATAAATACAGTTGTATCTTCATTCATTGGTTTAGTTAAATCAAATGCTGTAGTAAATTTGTCATCTTTAAAGAAGCCAACAAATTTATAACCACTTCCAACTAAAGCATTTTCAAGTTCAGAAGTAAGTCCTGCTACTTCATCTGCAGTAAAGCTTCCACCTTTAGGAACAGCAACTGTTTCAGTTTCACCATTAGCATTAAATGTTAAGATTACTGCTTCACTAACCATATCACCGTCGAAATCATTTGACATATTTTCTACTGTTCCTTCTTTATAAAGAAGTGAAGATATAGTAGTAGCTTTTTCCCCAGGATTTCCACTTTGTCCAGGTGCAACATTTTTTACTTTACCACTTTTAATAGTAAGTGAAGCGCTTTCAGTAACGCCTAATTTTTGATTATCTCCTTCTGAAGATACATAAGCATTTTCTACATTAGCTCCATCTACTAACATATCAGAATTATTTATAAATCCTCTATTTACAGCTTGTAATACTCTTACATTACCACCATAAAGTTCAACATATGCTTCATCAGCATAACCATTAGAACCTCCAGCAGTAGCATATGCAATATTACCTGTAAAAGACTTACTAACGATCAATGTAGCTTTTTTAGTATAACTAATTCCTTCACCACCACCGAATACATCAGTTAAAGTTCCACCATTTATTGTAACAATAGCCTCATCTACTACAGTAGTAGCATTTTCCTTATTACCTTCATACCATGGTTGATGACATGTAGATCCAGCATATGAACTTGCGCCACCACCATAAACCTTACCAGTAAATTTACCACCATTTATTGTAACAACAGCAGTACCAACATAGCTTTTATGAAGGCCACCACCAAATACATTGTGTAAAGTACCACCATTTACAGTAACACTAGTACTATCAATCTTAGCAGTACTATCATGGCTTCCACCAAATACTGAATTATCAGCAGGTAATAATTTTTCACCACCATTTCATTTTACTAAAGCACCAGCAACGCCATCTGTTCTAGCTTCAACAGTAACAGGTGTACCATTAGCAAAAAGCGCTTTATTCTCCTCATCATAAGTAGGAGCTTCAGCAGCCATAACACTTGGAACAAATAATGCTATAGCAGCCATTAAGAATAACATTTTCTTTTTCATTTTTTCTCTCTCCTTTTTTCTTTTAATCGGATCTAACTTCTATCCTATGATTAAAGTATATCAGAAATATTATTCTTTTTCAAGCATAATTTGACATTTTACTCACTCTTTACACTTTCATTTTTATCTTCTTCTATAACTTCCCTATATTCTGTAATATCCTCATTACAAGCAACAAATAAATTTAAACTAATTTTAGAAGAATCCTCACTTTCATTAATAATAATAACCTTATCTATATCAATAATATCCTTATATTTATCCATAAGCTTATTCTTAGCAACCATAATAGCCTTCTCTTTAGCGGTATCATAAGTATAAATATCATTAATAATCTTAGTTTCATATTCATAATCAATACTAAGACTAATAGGAATAATACCATTCTTAAATATATATTTTCTATTAATATCAAAACTCTTATACTTCTTAAAACCAAATAAAGAATAACTCTTATTCAATATATTAAAAGAAATAACCTTTCTCTTTTTACCAGTATATAATACCTCATTATAAAAATAAGGATAATCAATACTAACATCATACCAAACTTCTCCCATTACCTTACCATTAGCCCCACTAAAAACCTTCTCATTATTAGGCATAGTAACATAAGAAGAAATAATCTCTTCCCCTTTCTTAACATAAGAATTAACTTCTTTTACTTTCTCTCCATTATAAGCAATAATACTTTTAATAACAGCATTCTTCTTAGCCACTATACTATAATTATTATCACTATTAATATCACTATTAATAATTCTCTCTTCAACTCTAACAATATACTTAGTACCACTTCTAATAATCTCTAGCCATTCCAAACTATCCCTATTATCCTCTAATATTTCTTTTTTAATATTTTCAATTTCCTTATAACTTTTAACAAAACCATATTTCTTTATACCATGACTCTTAAGTTCACCATCTACTAAAGATATAATATTACTATTCGAATGAATAATATCAATACTAAATATAATATTAGATAGTACATATATCATAATAATACCAATAATTAAAAAAGAAATAATAAAAATATTCTTCTTAATAAATCTAAGTAACCTAAGTTTACCATAATACTTAACAATTTCAACTTTATATATAGTCTTAATTCTATCAATCTTCTCTATATCATTATAATCCACTATAAGTAATACCTCTTTATAACTAACAGGTATTACCCTAATAACATTAATATTATTTTTAATAAGCCTCTTAATAAACAAATTAATATTCCTACCACTAACCCTAATCTTAACATTACTAGAAAAAATATATAATAACTTCTTCTTCATAATATCAGCCCATTTCTATTCAAAAATAATCTTACCAATACTACCACATATAAATATCTCATCATCCATCATCTTAGATATAACCAAATCATCCCCATATATATAATAAATACATTTATTATATCTAATAGATATCTTACTAGAAGAAAAATCAAGTATTTCACTATAATTAACAATATCAATACCACCATTAGTATATATCATACTAAACTTCTTATCGTTAATATAATTATCCAAAATTCTAACCAGTCTCATAATACTATATATGACAAATAGATAAAAATATTATAAAATACTAGGTATTAGTAGTGCATTTTTATAATTATTTAACATAAGTTATATTGAATATAAAAAAGGGGTGGATTATATGTGTAACAATGAAAATAACACTTGTGAGAATTGCATCGCAGATATCCTAAAAGTTATTCTAATATTACAACAAAGCGTATGTCAAAATGACTGCTGTTTAGAAACATGTGATAGAGGCTTTTTAGGACAAAATAGTAGCTTGTGTTATAATACTAGACCAATCGTTCTATATACTTGTGGTAATGGTGGAACACCATTAGCAATGCCAATAAGTAAAGATCCAGCAGTATCAACTACATCTACAGTATTTAGGTTAGAAAAATTAGACGGATGCTGTGCTACATGTAGAGTACTAGCACCAAATACCGATGAATCAAGTGTATTTCCTTACGAAGCAACCAATTCTTTCTTCACAATAAATCTAGGTTGCTGCTGCATACTAAGATGTCTAGACGATACATATGTAGAATGTATATAAAAAATAGGTTATCAAAACCTATTTTTTTATTACATTAAATTAATTCCTAGTTAACCTATATGGATTACTTTGCGAACCATCCCCCGACACTATATCTTGGTTAGAACCCAGATAAAGGACTGGAGCGACCCCACTCGCAACATAGACGCTGTAGTCGTAGTTAACAAAGCCCGTCGAGTACACGTTGAACGCACCGCTCGCATAGCCTGAGGTAGTGGTTAATAGCCAATTGAAGTTATTTGTCTTAAAAATTGAATACATCCAATCGTTACTACGACATGCATATGAGTCTGTACTACTATCATAATTAAATAATGTTTGAGAACATTTGCTTAAATCAGTAGCAAAGCCATAATCTGATGGATAAGGAAGAGCTATTTTACCAGTCCATGTGGTTGCTCTAGTTATGCCATCACTAGGATTTGATATTACTGTTGTACCTCTTTCTTTTTCATACATTACATTAGAATATATGTTTGTTGAGTTCCACCCTCCAAGATTCCATGTTGTCTCTGCTATCATATTTCTTGTTGTATCATTTTTTATACCTGTACTAGTAAAGTTACATGATGTAGTTGCATTACTTTGACCAGAATAGCATGTTTCCCCCGACTTACTACTATAATAGAGACTTCCTCCTACTGATTCCGATTCGTGTCCTGGATTTAATAGTTTCATTAAGTCAGCTTGGGACCATTCATTTACACCATATCCAGAGTTTACTGATGATGCAGATGTATCCCAGGAATATAAACCGATAGTACTATTACGCATTAGTTTTATTTTACCATCAAATACTCCTATTATTCTCCATAGTTCACAGTTAGTACTAGGATAACTATCACAATTAAAATATATATAGTTATTAGGAGAGGCCCCATAGTATCTTATATTACCTGCAGTATCTTGCATTAAATTATTTGTAGTATCATACTGATATGTAATACTATTATTTGTTACTGGTGTCTTAGTACTATTATTATATAAATTATTTATATATGTAGTTTTTTCCCCTATATCTATCTTACCAATTAAAGACTTATTCATCATACTAGAACTATTTTCTATATTACCATCTATCCAGAAATATAGTTTATAATTAGAAGTACTACCTTTAGCTAATAAGCCAGTATTTAATATTAAAGTTTTACCATTTACTGCATTCTTAAGATTACCAGTTTGTACTACTTTATTATCTTTTAATAAAGTATATTTAAATGATTCACTCTTAAGTTCATTAGAAATACTAGTTACATCTAATTTTATTTCATAATTAAGATTATTAGTGGTACTATTATTCTTCATAACAAAAGTAGTACTTACTCCATCAGTATAATTATATACAGGAGCTAAATTAGATATATTAATATCTGGACCACCAGTAAAAGTTACATCAGCTAAATTACCTATCGATAAAGTAACATTAGTATTACTAGAGCTTTTCCAAGTAAACCAAGCATAAGTACCCATTAAACCTACTAAAGATATTAATACTATTAATATACCGATTTGTATATATCTTTTACTCATTATTTCCTTAATATTTTTCTTAGTACTCATAATGTCACCTACTTTATATTACATTATAATTTTATCATTAATAACTATCTGTGTCAATAAAAAGAAGCAGACTTAACTGCTTCTTACACTAGCATTATATTTCTTTTCAATCTCAGTAATAATCTTTTCAAATATAGGCATAACCTCATCTAAAGTCAAAGTCTTATTAGGATCTTCAAAATATAAATTAAATGCTAAAGATTTCATATTTTCAGGAGTACCTATACCCTTATATAAATCAAATACCTCTATCTTAGTAAGTAATCTACCTCCAGCTTTCTTAATAGCCTTAATTACTTCTTCTGAAGTAATATCATCTCTAAGTAAGAAAGCAACATCTTTAGATATAGAAGGATATTTACTAATCTCTTTATATTTCATTTTAGAAGTTCTAATACTCTTAAGTAATGATAAATTAATCTCACTAACAAAAATATTATCTTTAGTCACATTAGGATGTATCTTACCAATAATTCCTATTTTTTTATTATCAATATATATAGAAGCACTAACACCAGGATGTAATTCACTAGGAAGATCCATTACTTTAAAATAATATCTACCATTATAGCCTAAATAATTAAGTAATCTTTCTACTATTCCCTTAATAACATAAAAATCTACTTTCCTAATATTACCCAAAGTATGATAATAATTACCACTCATAAGAATAGATAATCTCTCTTCTTCCCCATATATATTATTCTTATTATAAAAGCCCTTACCTATTTCAAATAAATTAATATCAGTAATACCCCTTTTAATATTATAATCATATACAGATAAAAGTGAAGGAATAAGACTATATCTTAAAGTACATCTATCTAAAGTCATAGGATCCAATATCTTAACCATATCAAAACTATCAGTAGCATATTTATATACATCATCTTCTTTAATAAGAGTATAAGTAAGAGTCTCATTAAGTCCTAAATCACAAAGCAAATGTCTAATACTTCTATTAGTTTTATCTACATGACCACTTCTTACCGAAAGATTCATGTTTCTACCTTGAATATTATCAATACCATATATCCTTCCAACTTCTTCAATAATATCCTCTTCGATATTAACGTCAATTCTTCTAGAAGGAACTCTAATAGTTACTTCTTCTTTATTAGTTATATAAGTAAATTCTAATCTATCTAAAGTATCAAGTATTGTATCTTTATCCAAATCAGTACCAAGTACTTTATTAATCTTATCATAAGTAATAGTTATTTCCTTATCATTAATATCTATATCCTTATATTCTAATAATCCTCCAATAATAGTAGCACCAGCATATTTCTCAAGTAAATGCATACTTCTTTCAATAGCCATATAAGTTCTATTAGGATCAAGACCCTTTTCAAATCTATTAGAAGCTTCACTTCTAAGTATCTTCTTCGAAGTCTTTCTAATTAATGTCGGATTAAATATAGCACTCTCTATTACTATATTCTTAGTATCACTCTCTACTTCAGTAGATAAACCACCCATAACTCCCGCTAATCCAATAGGAGTATTCATATCATTAATAATAACCAAATCATTATCATTAAGAATTCTCTTTTCACCATCTAAAGTAGTTATTTCCTCATCATTATTTGCCATTCTTACCCCAATAGAACTACCAAGCTTATCAGCATCATAAAAATGAAGCGGTTGTCCAGTTTCAAGCATTACATAATTAGAAATATCTACAACATTATTAATAGGTCTAATACCAGAAGCAATAAGCCTATTCTTAATAAAATCAGGACTCTCACCAATAGTAACATTAATAGCCTTTTTAACTAAGAATAAAGAGCATTCATTAGTTTTAACATTCAAAGATAATAAATCTTTAATATTATTATTATTCTCTTTATAAGATAAATCAATATCTTTAACCTTAGTATTATATATAGCACCAAGTTCATATGCCATACCTAATATACTAAGTAAATCACCCCTATTAGAAGTAAGTTCAAAATCAATAACTTCATCATCAAGTTTCAAATACTTAATAGGATCCTCCCCAATAGGAGCATCATTATCAAGTTCACAAATACCATCCAAATCACTTTGTTTTAAATACTTATGATCAAGTCCAAGTTCTCCTAAAGAACATAACATACCATTACTCTCATATCCCGCTAAAAGAGATTTCCTAATAGTTTTATCAGGAAGAGTTGCCCCATCCATTGCTACTATTACCTTAATACCACATCTAGCATTAGGAGCCCCACATACAATCTGAAGTACCTTATTACCAACATCAACCTTACATATATGTAATTTAGTAGAATCAGGATGCATCTCACACTCAATAATCTTACCAATAACCAAACCACTACAAGGTATTAACTTACCTTCATAATCATATTCATTACCTATACTAGTCATCTTTTCAGCAATATCATGAATATTCTCATCTTTGGGCAAATCAATATAATCACTTACAAACTTTCTACTTAATAACATTATTCCTCATCCTTTCTATCAAATTGTTTAAGCATTCTAATATCATTAGTATATAAATACCTAATATCAGGAATATTATATTTAAACATAGCAAGCCTATCAAGACCAGTACCAAAAGCAAACCCAGTATATACCTTAGGATCATAACCACCCATTCTAAGTACATCAGGATGAACCATACCAGCTCCTAATACCTCAATAAAGCCAGTCCCCTTACATAAATTACATCCCTTACCACCACATTTAAAGCATGATAAATCAACCTCAACACTAGGCTCAGTAAAAGGAAAATAACTAGGTCTAAATCTTACTTTAGTATTCTCTCCTATTAATTTCTTAGCAAATATTTCAAGTGTTCCCTTAAGATCAGCAAGAGAAATATCCTTATCAACTACAAGTCCTTCAACCTGTCCAAATTGATGAGAATGCGTAGCATCATCATCTCTTCTATATACCTTACCAGGACATATCATTCTAATAGGTTCTTTAGAAATACTATCTTCCATAGTATGAGCCTGACTAGAACTAGTCTGTGTTCTAAGTAAATACTCATTAGTAATATAAAAAGTATCTTGCATATCCCTAGCGGGATGTCCCTCCGGAACATTAAGCCTCTTAAAACAATACTCATCAGTCTCAAGTTCAGGACCATCAACCACATCATATCCCATAGAAACAAACAAATCCTCTACTTCTTCAATAATTCTATTAAAAGGATGTAAAGAACCAGTACAAATACCATCACTAGGAAGAGTAACATCAATAGCCTCTTCTTCCAATCTCTTATTAATAATATCCTCTTCTATTTTACTTTTAATTTCTTCATACTTAGAATTAAATAAAGATTTAACCTCATTTAATTTCATACCAAATTCCTTTTTCTTATCATTTTCTACTTCTTTAATCAAACCCTGAAGTTCAGTGATAAATCCCTTCTTACCCAAAAACTCACTCTTAATAGCATTTAATTCTTCCATACTATTAATACCAATTAACTTCTCTTCAATTAATTTTTTAACATCATCAATCTTATTCATCATATCCTCCTATTTATTTTCATATAACATTATAATTTCATCTTTAGATAAACTATTCTCGTAATTCTTAATAACATTAATAAATTCACTATGACTAACAATAAAATCATTAATATTATTATAAACAATCTTATCTATATTAGATACCCCATATTTAATTAAATATTTAATATTAAGATTAACATCAATATAATTATCACTAAGTAATCCTAATACATAATCATTATTACTATTTATAATTTTATTATATGTATCCATAGATACATATCTAAGTAAATAATCAATATTATATCCCATATTCCTCCTAAAAATAAAAAGATAGTACCATAAAAGGACGAATAATATCCGTGGTACCACCTTTCTTTATAACAATTGTTATACACTCAAATCTATAACCAGATAAACGGTTAAAACTAAAGGGTGAATTCATATTAAATATCATGTCAAGCTTCCACCATTCTTAACTCTCTATAAAGCATCTTTAATATTACTATTTCCTTATCATCGTCTTATTTTCTATCAATACATCTAAATAATCTTTTAACCTCTATAGTTTGATTAGTTAATATATCATTATTATTAGACGTATAATCAATACCATATCTATTCACATAACGTTCCATCATATTAGATAACATATCACTATCTAAACCATAATATGGTTCAATATAACCAAGCTGCTTTTTAGTAATATCATCTAAAAATAATGTTGTATTAAATCTTCCCATAAAAATATCATCTAAAATATTACTATTCTTATACTCAAAACGATACTTAGGATTACTATAAATCTCATTATATAATATTCTTATAACTTCTTTTTGAATTAATAAATTACTATCCAAATTATTACCAAAATAAGAAATATTATCCAATCTATAAATATCATTATTATTAGGTTCACTAATTAATTTCATAGCTAAACCAGCATCATATTTAACAATATCAGAATACATAATCTCACTAGGATACATCATACATATAGCCTTAGCAATAACTGGATCTTCACGTAAATATTTATATTCATTTCTTAGTATACTCCCCATCTTAGGATAATTATTATACTCAATACATAATCTTTCAATAGCCTTAGCATATAAATATGGTAATATATTTATATGCATATCCTGCATTTTATATAAATCATCCATTGAAGGAATAAAAACATTCTTCATAACCAAACACCCCACATAACTATATAGTCATCAAATCTTTTTCTTTTTCCTTTAATTTCTCATCAATAATTTTATTATATTCATTAATCAACTCTTGTACCTTTTCATTACCCCTTTTTTCTTCATCTTCAGGTAATTCTAAGTTTTCAAGCGCCTTATTAGCATCCTGCCTAATATTTCTAAGAGCAATCTTACCCTCTTCAGCAATTTGTTTAACCTGTTTAACAAGCTCACGTCTTCTATCCTCAGTAAGAGGAGGAATAACAATAAATATAACCTCTCCATTATTATTAGGAGTAACACCTAAATTAGCCTCAAAAATAGCCTTCTCAATAGCACCCAAACAAGATCTATCAAAAGGTTTAATAGATAATTGTCTAGCCTCCGGTATAGAGATATTTGCTAAACTCTTAATAGGAGTAGGAGTACCATAATACTCTACCATAACCCCATCAAGCATACTAGGATTAGCTCTACCCGCTCTAACATTTAAAAATCTATTTTCTAATGCCTCAATCGATAACATCATCTTCTCTTCAGTACTTAATATAATATCTTCCATAAAATCTCCTTTTTTTACAACTAATATTCTAACATAAAATCAATAAAAATACAAGACTTAAACATTAACACCAGGAATACTACCCCCATGAATAACAATTCCTATAAAAGTAATCACAAATATAAGAATATTCACAATAAAACCAAACAAAGCAAATTTACCACATAAACATGCCCTATTAGGCTTACTATTATTCAAAGACAAATACATAATAAGACCAAATAAAGGAACAAAGAAAGAAAAGAATTCTAATATAAAACTAGGTTTATCATCTTTATTTTTAATATAATCATCAGTATAAATACCACATTTAGAACAAAATATAGCCCCATCATCTAATTTATTACCACAATTAATACAATACATACCATCACTTTCCTTACAATAATAATTGTATCAAATTTATATAAAAAAGTCTATCATAATAACAAATTAAATAGATTTAATAAGCTTATTAAAAATATATTACAAAATAAAAAGTATTGAGACATTATAAATTCCAATCATTTTTATTCATAATTAACAAAGTAGTATCAATCATAATACCATTTTTTTCATAAACATTCTTAATAGTTTTATAATAATTAAAACCCAGTTTTTCTATAAATGACTTACTCCTAACATTACCAGTATCATAACCAATAATAATATTATCATAATAATTATCTAATAAATAATTAATAATACACTTAACCGCTTCAGTCATATACCCTTTTCTCCAATAGTTAGGATGCATATTAAAAGATAACTCTATTGAATTAATACTATTATCTTCTCTGTCCGCTACTACATTTCCAATAGGAGTACCGTCTTTTAAATAAACATACCAATCATACATCCTATTCTTAATACATTCATCATAATATTTCTCACTATCACTACCAATAAAATCTATTTTGTTTAAAGACTTTTCTAATACATTAATACCTCCTACTCCCCTACACTTTAACATATCATATTCATATACTTTAATGCAATCTTCACTAGTACCTTTTTTTAAAACCAATCTTTCACATTCTAATTCTTTAGTATCGTATTTATTTTTCATATTTAATTTAGTCTCCTTTTTATAATCTAAAATATTATTTCTCAATTCGGTATATATATCACAATTAAATTCATTTTTAATAAAATTAATAACACAATCTTGACATATTGAGTAATTTAAACAATTATCACATTTTGAAATTATGTTATTCTTATATAAATTAATATATTCTATCATTTTTGCTAAAGCCTGTTTAAAATTTCCATCAATTTTAAATCTAGCATTTTTGATTTGTCTAAATTCAAAGCACGGATAAATATAATTATCATATGATATAATCATTGAATATTTACCAGCCTTACAATCAAAACATTTTTTCTCACCACAATAATTCAAATCTAAATTACTCATATATGAAAGATTATTATTTTTAATAAAGTCTTTTACTTTCGAACTTCCCTTAATTAGATATTGTTTGTTATCTTCACCTGAATATTTATTAAACAATTCATCGGAATAGTAAAATGGTATATCATTTTTTTTTGTAAAATATAATACATCAAAAAAACTATTAGAAGTAATATTATTAATAGGCATTTTGCAAATCACATTAATGTTATTATCTTGTAATTTTTTACAATTATTAATAATATTTTCAAATCCAATATGATCTTGTATAGTATTATTATAGTACGTAACATTATCTTTTCCATAAATAGAAATTTCAACTTTAAACGGTTTGTATTTTTTAAATAATTTGATTTTTTCATTGTCAATTAATGAACCATTAGTTAAAATATTAACTAAAATTCCTTTTTTACACAAATACTCATATATTATATTAAAATCCTTATGTAGCAAACATTCTCCACCTGATAATGTAGCAAATAACATCCCATTATCAGTTAAATAATCTATATTTTCCAAAAGAGACTTTGTATCAAGAAAAACTTTCTTTTCTTTCGGTATATTTATATAGCAAAAAGGACAATTAAAATTACAACAATTAGTTAATTCAAAATAAACAGACAATGGAGAATAAGTTTTATTATAAAAAAAATTTAATATTTCATCTATATTTCCATATTTAAAATCAACTTTATTTTGAGTATCTATATATAATGCAGCATTACGTTCATCTATCATAACGTCAATATTATTAATTTTTCTATTAATCATAACAACACCTCTAAAAAAGTTGCATTAAGCAACTTTCTTGTAAATTTTTGGTTTTTCATTTTTGCGTTCCAACTCTGTTATTCCATATCCTGGTCTAAGTTGTCCATCTCTGCATGCCATTGTTAATTCCTCTGTTATTCCATATCCCGGTCTAAGTTGTCCATCTCTGCATGCCATTGTTAATTCCTCTGTTATTCCATATCCCGGTCTAAGTTGTCCATCTCTGCATGCCATTGTTAATTCCTCTGTTATTCCATATCCTGGTCTAAGTTGTCCATCTCTGCATGCCATTGTTAATTCCTCTGTTATTCCATATCCCGGTCTAAGTTGTCCATCTCTACATGCCATTGTTATTTCTTTATTCATAATAAACCTCCTATACATAAATAATAGCATATAGATAAACAAAAAAGAATGTACCATTTGTGTACATCATTTTTCAGTTATAAAACAGAATAAATTTACTACAAGTTAATTATCTACTCACCATATTCACCATAATATAACAAATTAAATAGATTTAATAAGCTTATTATTACCCTTAGTAGGAACAAATCTATTAATAAAAGAATTACTTCTATTATGTTTCAAATCAAAAAAAGCAAAACAACTAAATACAATAGCACCAATAAAATTAACAAATAAATCTTCAATCGTATCATTTAAACCAATATCTAAATAACCATTATCAATTACCTGAAGCACATCACCATTAGTATCATAAATAATAGTTTTACCAATATCATCAACCACAACAGCCTTATTCTCACCATCAGGATTCAAAGCAACCGAAGAAATCTTCTGTATAACCGTATCCTTTTGCATATCAACATTTAAAAACTTATCACAACCATATTCAAAAAATTCCCATAACACACCAATAGTCATAGAAAAACAAAAAGCAACCAAGCACAAATAAAATGGTGACAAATTAATATTCTTACTATTTTTATTTAATAAATCAACTAAAGAAAAACCAACTGCAGTAGCTAAAAAACCATTAATAGTATGTAATATAATATCCCAATAAGGAATTATACCAAAAAAATTATCAATTTCCCCTAATATTTCAGCAGAAAAAATAAATAAATAAATAGCAATTTCTAAATCATTAGGCAAAGTAATCTCAAACTTATTTTGAATAAATAAAGGAGCAAACAATAATATAAGAGACAACAAACATAATAAAGCATTATTCAAATCTCCTCTTAATATTTGTAATATCATACATATAATAACCAAAAATCTCAAAACCAAATAAATAACCAAAGAACTTCTCTTATTTTCCTTATAAGTCATTTTAATTGCTTTTTGAACATTAATCTTCTTATTTTTCACTATATCCACCTCTAAATCCATCAAAAATAAATATTTATATTACTTATTATATATTCTAACCTTATTATTCTTAGTACCAAGAACATCATCAAATTCTCTGCGAACACAATCCCTATCATTAATAAAATCATATACACCAGATATAATATCAAAATCATTAATATCAGGTATAATATTCATATCAGAAACCATTATATATTCATTATCCTTATCAAATTCATAACCAAAAGTAATATCAGTATATATAGTTTTATCTATATTATCAATTTTCTTTAAAGGCATAATATAACTTTTAACTTCTTCTAAGTCATTATTATAAATATATACTCTTCTAAAAGAAATAGCTTTATCTTTATCCAATATATCATTCATATACTTAATAACAAGTGAATCATTGCTCATAACATCAAAAGTATATTCTTTAACTTGACGGTCAACATTATTTTTTCTATTTTTACACATTTCCAAGAAGGCAATAATACCCTTATCATCATTACTAACCTCCAAAGAACTACTTTTAATAGCAATAAAACCATCTTTAATACTATCAATACCATTCAAAGATATTTCTTTATTAGTCATCTTTTCATATAATCTATCATCTTTTTCTATAGCACATACATTAATACCATCAGAAAAGCAAAAATTAAGCACTGAAAAATCTTTACTAGAAGTCAATAAATCACCATTTTCATAATAATTCTTAGCAAATTTTCTTAAATCAAGAAAATTAATATTATCCATAGGTATTAATTTAACAAAGCATTCATTATTTTTCATTATTATCACCCTTATAGTTCTTATAAAAATCTTCTTTTAATTCTAGGAATCTATCTTCCTTTATAGCCTCTCTAATATTCTCCATTATTCTAATTAAAAATCTCAAATTATGAATAGATAAAAGCCTTTGACCTAAAGTCTCATTAGCCACTAATAAATGTCTAATATAAGCTTTAGTATAATTCTTACAACATTTACAATCACAATCACTATCTACTGGTGTAAAATCTTCTTTATATTTAGCATTTTTCAAATTAATCTTACCATATTTAGTAAAAGCATGTCCATGTCTAGCAAGTCTAGTAGGAAGAACACAATCAAACATATCAACGCCTCTTTCTACTCCTTCAAACAAATCAGTAGGTTCTCCTACACCCATTAAATATCTAGGTTTATTATCAGGTAAATACTTAATACCATATTCAATCATCTTATACATCGTAGGTTTATCTTCACCAACTGAAGTACCACCTATAGAATAACCATCAAAACCAAGCTTAACCGTCTCCTTACAAGACCATTCTCTTAAATCTTCAAATTCTCCACCTTGAACAATACCAAATAAACTTTGATTAGGATTATCAAAAACTTCTTTACCTCTCTTAGCCCATCTAAGAGTTCTTTCAACACTATTCTTCATATATTCATAAGTAACAGGATAAGGAGGACATTCATCAAAACTCATAGCAATATCACTATCAAGTTTATTCTGAATTTCAATACTCTTTTCTGGAGTCAAAAATAACTTTTCACCATTCAAATGACTCTTAAAAATAACTCCTTCTTCACTAATATCTTTCTTCTTAGCCAAACTAAATACTTGAAAGCCACCACTATCAGTTAATATAGGCCCATCATAGTTCATAAATTTATGTAATCCTCCAGCCTTTTTAACAATATCAGCACCCGGTCTAAGCCATAAATGATAAGTATTAGACAAAATTACCGCAGATCCAATTTCCTTAAGTTCTGACGTATCTAAAGTTTTAACAGTAGCTTGTGTTCCAACTGGCATAAACATAGGAGTTTCAAACTTACCATAATTAGTCTCAAGAGTACCATATCTAGCTTTAGTATTCTTATCATTATGTAACAAAGTATATTTAACTTTCATACAATACCTCCTCTTTTTCATCATAATATTATAACAAAATAACTAAATAAAGTCAAAAAAAAGATACTCATTTGAGTATCCTTAATTCAATTATTCAATAATTTCAGTAACTGATCCAGCACCAACAGTGTGTCCACCTTCTCTAATAGAGAATTTAGTACCATTTTCAACTGCGATTGGAGCAATTAATTCAACTGTCATAGTAACGTTATCACCAGGCATAACCATTTCAGTTCCTTCTGGTAATGTAACTACACCAGTAACATCAGTAGTTCTGAAATAGAATTGAGGTCTGTAGTTTGTAAAGAATGGAGTATGTCTTCCACCTTCTTCTTTAGAAAGTACATAAACTTGTGCTTTAAATTTCTTATGTGGATGAACTGATCCAGGTTTAGCAAGAACTTGTCCTCTTTCAACTTCACTTCTATCAATACCTCTTAATAATACACCAGCATTATCTCCAGCTTCAGCGAAATCAAGTTGTTTTCTAAACATTTCAATACCAGTAACAACTGTCTTTTTAGTAGGTTTTAATCCAACGATTTCAACTTCATCATTAAGTTTTAATTGTCCTCTTTCAACTCTACCAGTAACAACTGTTCCTCTACCAGTAATAGTAAATACGTCTTCAATAGACATTAAGAATGGTTTGTCATTATCTCTTTCTGGAGTTGGAATCCATTCATCAACAGCATCCATTAAGTCTTCAATAGCCTTAACATACTTAGGATCTCCTTCAAGAGCTTTAAGAGCAGAACCTCTAATAATTGGAGTATTATCTCCATCAAATCCATATTCAGTAAGTAATTCTCTTACTTCCATTTCAACTAGGTCTAATAATTCCTCATCATCAACCATATCACATTTGTTTAAGAATACAACCATTCTAGGTACGCCAACTTGTCTAGCAAGTAAGATGTGCTCTCTAGTTTGAGCCATAGGACCATCAGTTGCAGCAATAACAAGGATAGCACCATCCATTTGAGCAGCACCAGTGATCATGTTTTTAACATAGTCAGCATGTCCTGGACAGTCAACGTGAGCATAGTGTCTTTTTGCAGTTTGATATTCAACGTGTGCAGTGTTGATTGTGATTCCTCTTTCTCTTTCTTCTGGAGCTTTATCGATATTAGCATAATCCATAAATTCAGCTCCACCTTTAGCAGCTAATACTTTAGTAATAGCAGCTGTTAAAGTAGTTTTACCATGGTCAACATGTCCAATAGTACCAATGTTAACGTGTGGTTTTGAACGATCAAATTTTTCTTTTGCCATTATAATTTCCTCTCTTTCTTAATATTACATATTCTATTTTATCATATTATGATATTTTTTCAAGTATTTTTACTAATTTCCACCATTTTTTTTGATGATTTCATCAGCAATTGATTTAGGAACTTCTTCGTAATGATCAAGTTCCATTACATAGTTACCTCTACCTTGAGTAGAGCTTCTTAAACTAGTAGCATAACCAAACATTTCAGCAAGTGGTACCATCGCAGTAAATGCAATAGCATTACCTCTTGATTCTTGTCCTTGTGGTTTACCACGTCTAGCAGTTAAGTCACCAATTACCGCACCAGTATATTCATCAGGAGCAGTAACTACTACTTTCATTATTGGTTCAAGTAATACTGGTTTACATTTATTTTTAGCTTCTTTTAAAGCAAGGGAAGCCGCAATCTTAAATGCCATTTCAGATGAGTCTACATCATGGTAAGATCCATCAAATAATGTAGCCTTAACGTCTACCATAGGATATCCAGCTAGAATACCAGTTTGCATAGCATCTTGTAATCCTTTATCAATAACAGAGATGTATTCACGAGGAACAACACCACCAACAATATTATCAACAAATTCATAACCTTTTTCAGGATTTGGTTCAAATCTAATCCAAACATGACCATATTGACCACGTCCACCAGATTGTTTAATATGCTTACCTTCACACTCACCCATTTGAGTAATAGTTTCTCTATAAGCAACCATTGGAGCACCAACAGTAGCTTCAACATTAAATTCTCTTCTCATTCTATCTACAATGATATCAAGGTGTAATTCACCCATACCAGAGATAGTAGTTTGACCAGTTTCTGGATCAGTATGCATTCTAAATGTAGGATCCTCTTCAGCAAGTTTTTGAAGAGCAATACCCATCTTTTCTTGGTCAGCCTTAGTCTTAGGTTCAACAGCCTGAGTAATAACAGGTTCAGGAAATTCCATACCTTTCATTATTACAGGTTTCTTTTCATCACATAAAGTATCAGCAGTAGTAGTATTCTTAAGACCTACAGCAGCACCAATTTCACCAGCATAAATCTCAGGAATCTCTTCTCTGTGATTAGCATGCATAAGTAGTATTCTACCAATTCTTTCCTTAACATTCTTAGTAGAGTTAAGTACATAAGAACCACTCTTTAAAGTACCAGAATATACTCTAAAGAAAGTAAGTCTTCCTACAAATGGATCAGTAGCAATCTTAAATGCTAAAGCAGTAAAAGGTTCAGAATCAGATGGATGTCTAAGAACAACATTACCCTTAGGATCAGTACATTCAATAGAAGCAACATCTGTAGGAGCAGGTAAATAATCAACTACAGCATCAAGTAATAACTTAACGCCCATATTACCCAAAGCAGTTCCACACATAACAGGGAAGAATTCTGCTTTTAATACACCTTTTCTGATAGCTTTCTTAAGTTCATCTACGCCAATTTCCTCACCATCAAGATATTTCATCATTAATTCTTCATCAAAATCAGCAGCAGCTTCAATTAACATATTTCTATATTCCAAAGCCTTATCTTTCATATCCTCTGGAATATCAATTTCAGTATAATTTTCTTCTTGTTTACCATCAAAATGGTATGCTTTCATAGTAACAAGATCAATTACACCATTAAAATCAGATTCAGCACCAATAGGCAATTGCATAGCAGCACTATTAGCCCCTAATCTATCTTTAATAGTACCTAAACTAAAATAGAAGTCAGCTCCCATTTTATCCATCTTATTAGCAAAGATAATTCTAGGTACAGCATATTCATTTGCTTGTCTCCATACAGTTTCACTTTGAGGTTCAACACCTGCTTGAGCATCAATAAGTAAAACAGCACCATCAAGTACTCTTAAACTTCTTTGAACTTCAATAGTAAAGTCAACGTGTCCTGGAGTATCAATAATATTAAATCTATAACCCTTCCAAAATGCAGTAGTAGCGGCACTAGTAATAGTAATACCTCTCTCTTGCTCTTGAGCCATCCAGTCCATTTGTGATTCACCATCATGAGTTTCACCAATCTTATGAATCTTATGAGTATGGAACAAAATTCTCTCAGTACAAGTAGTCTTACCAGCATCAATATGAGCCATAATTCCAATATTTCTTGTATGATCTAAGCTTATTTCACGAGCCATAATTCTTTTTTCCTTTCTTTTATTATTTAATTTATTAGTAATTATTAACTTAAGGTTTTAACAAGTCTCTTGACTAATTCTTTTCTTGCATATACTTGTTCAAGATCAATAATACTATTTTTATATCTATTGTATGCTTCAATATAATTCCCATTTTCGATAGCAGTAACGCAATAATCTACCACATTATCATAAATATAATCATAAACAATATCTTTATTACAATCATTTTCTATACCTTCAACGATATAAGGTGCAGTACTATAATAATGCTTTATATCTTCTTCAGAAACAAAATTATCTCTGAACCATCTAAGTACAGAAAGTTCATAACAATTATCGTCAAAATTACTTAAATAATGTTTCATACAAGCAGTGGTTAAATAACAGCTTCCACTATTAGTACTTTTTTCAGTCTTATCCTTGTTATGTGTTGTCATAGTTAATATTTTACCATCTTTATCATAATTTAAATGCACACCATCATGAGGTTTATCTGGAGTATTGCTATAAATAGACATAGATTTTTTTGTAAACTTTAAAGCCTCTCCTCTTTCATTTATAAACGATCCCGTTTTTGGATCTTTACCAATTATTTTATCTTTATCATCACTCATAATTTTTTGCTTTTTCCTTTCAATATAATTTTATTTTCATCAAATATTGCATTTAACGGACAGCTTCCATAGTAAATCACTATATCAACCCAATTTTCTATTTCTTCATAATAGTCACAGCAATAAGCTTCAACTGGTATCTCATCAACTAATTCTATTATACTTTTTGCTTCATCATCAGTCATTTTAGACAAATCACCATCAGTAGCATAATAAGTTAACCATTTCTCCACAATATTCAATATTTTTTCAAAAATATCACGATATGGTAGATATGGTTCATAGTATACACTTACTTTAGTATAAAAAAGTAACTTAGCTAAACCAGTTTCAACTTCAAGCCTAGTAATCTTCTTCATATTATCCATTACAATTAATTTCCTCTATACTCTATATTTATTAGTAATTATTTATCAGTATTTAAATTATCGATTTGCTTTTTTCTTAGTAGCATGATTTCCCATAACCAAATTACTATTTCATCAGTTAAATCACTATCAATATAACTAAGAAGTTCAACATTTAACTCATCGACTTTATAGTATACAGATAACATTTCCTTATAATCAATATATATTAAGGTTCTCTTCTCTTCATATTCACTAGACCATCTAGAAACTATTTTTAAAATTCTAGTATAATCTTTTCTACTATCTCCAAATTTACTATAACAACTTGCAGTAGCAAGTGGACCAAGTAATTTATCAAAAGCAAACCTAATATTACAATAACTCGAATCATTATTGTTATAAATAAATCCTATATCTTTAGAGTTATTATCATTCATTTATTAATCTCCTTGAATAATCACTAAATTATAGTAATAATTACCATCTATAATGAGCAAATGCCTTATTAGCTTCTGCCATCTTATGAGTATCATCTTTCTTCTTAACAGATGCACCAATTCCATTAGATGCATCAATAATTTCATTAGCAAGATTTTCAGCCATTGAATGACCTCCTCTTAATCTTGCATATTGAGCTAACCATCTAAAAGCTAAAGCTTGAGCTCTATCAGGTTTAACTTCAACTGGTACCTGATATGTAGCTCCGCCAACTCTTCTAGACTTAACTTCAAGTCCTGGCTTAATATTATCCATAGCTTTATTAAATACTACCATAGGATCTTCACCAGTTTTTTCTTTAACTATATCAAAAGCATTATATATAATCTTTTGAGCAGTACCCTTTTTACCATCTTTCATAATATGATTAACAAGTTTAGTAACCACTTTAGAATTATAAATAGGATCCGCTAAAACATCTCTTTTAGTAGCTTGTCTCTTTCTCATAGTTTATCCTCCTTCCAATATTATTAATAATTATTATTTTTTATCTTTTTTAGCACCGTACTTACTTCTACCTTGCTTTCTGTTTTGAACTCCAGCAGTATCTAAAGTACCTCTAATAATATGGTATCTAACACCGATTAAGTCTTTAACTCTTCCGCCTCTTATAAGAACAACACTATGTTCTTGTAAGTTGTGTCCGATACCTGGAATATAACAAGTAACTTCCATACCATTAGATAATCTAACTCTCGCATATTTTCTTAAAGCTGAGTTAGGTTTCTTAGGTGTAGTAGTACCAACCCTAGTACAAACTCCTCTCTTTTGAGGTGAAACTTGTACAGTTTGTTTCTTTTGGATACTATTCTTTCCTACTAATAATACCGGAGATTTACTCTTTCTTACTTTCTTAGTTCTAGGTTTTCTAGTTAACTGATTAATTGTAGGCATTATATCACTCCTTTCTTACACATATCCTGGTGTTTCATTTTCAATCTTAAATATAAGTTTTACCCATAGTAAAACCTAAATTCACGAACGAATTAATAATAACATTTTTATATAAATTAGTCAAGTACTTTTTAAACATTTCTTTACATACAACCATAATATATGCAAATATAAAGAAAAAAGACTATTTACTAGTCTCTTCTCTAACCGTTAAGTTCAAAATATTTATTTACAACTTGTGCAGATATATTCCTAGTAACACCATAAGTAGTAGAATCCGGAACACTAATATCAGGAGATACCACTACTATACTCATTTTAGGATTATCACTAGGAGAATATCCGACAAACGAAGAAGTAATAGTTTCAGTGTCTACTTTACCATCACCATCAGTATCAATAAAGCTTTGACTAGTACCAGTCTTACCAGCAGAATTAGTATAGTTACCCATATAACCATAACCAAGTCCCTTAGTAACAACAGCAGAAAATCCTTCTCTTACCCTATCTATATATTTCTTCTCTACAGATAATTTACCAAGTTCCGTAACATTAGCCTTATATATTAGAGAACCAAAAGTATCACCACTATCACTAGGTTTATATACTTCTTTTAATAAATATGGTTTAAGTCTAACACCATTATTTGCAATAGTATTAATATATTGCGATAACTGTATTGGTGTATAAGTATCATACTGTCCAATAGAGAAATCAAGTAAATGACCAGGAAGTCTACTCTTACCCATGAATCCCAAACTTTCTACCGGAAGATCAATTCCCGTTTTTTCTCCCAAACCAAACTCAGCATACATTTCTCTATATTTATCAAATGCACTCTCATCTAATACTAATCCTTGATTATATTCATAACTACCATTACCAACCTTAATAGCAATCTTATATTGATATACATTCGAAGAATTTTGCAATGCATAAACATCATCAATAGGTCCCATAGTCTGCCAAGAACACTTAAGAGGCGTATCCTTAATCTTAATACATTCATCATTAAGTACAGTACCAATATCAATTGCCCCATACTTATATCCTACCATCATCGAAGCACCCTTAACAACACTACCAGGAGTAACAGGAAGAGTAACAATACCCGGAGTATAATCAACAATTTGATAATAACCATCTTTCAAAACAGCTTGTTTACCTGCCATAGCTAATATCTCTCCAGTATTAGGATCAGATACAATAGCAAAAGAACGATTATAATACTGAGTACCAGGTTCACCCTTAGCATTTAATACCTCATTACTAAGAACCTCTTCTAAGTACTTTTGAAGTTCAATATCAATAGTAAGAACAATATCATTACCCCTCTTACCTTCACTAACAAGCTCATAACTATTATCCGATAGCAGCCTATACTTAGCCTTAGTTCCTCTCAAATAATCCTCATATTGATATTCAAGATAAGAAATACCAACCCTATCATCTAAAGTATATCCCCTCTTCAAATACTCCTCAGATAATTCCGAAGGAATACCCTGCGTATTAGAAGAAACATTTCCAAGAATAGATTTAAAAGTATCACCATACAAATAAACCCTTTCCCAATCAAGCTTAGTATTAAATCCCTTTAAATTATCAATATTCTCACTAATATAAGCATACTCAGCATCAGTAACATCACTATTCTTAATAACCTTCTCTGCATACGAATAACCCTTATTCATCAAATAATAAATATACGCAGCCTTCTTATCGCTATCAGTATATTCACTAATTTCATCATCAAGTCTCTCATATATAAGTTTATCAATATCCTTATCATTAAGTTTTCTCTTATTATATAAATCCCATTCCTCATCAGTAATCTTTTTTCTACATTCCTTATAATGAGACTTATAATAAAAATCTTTAAGTTTATTATCATCTATTTTAGAATAATCAATATCAATATTATTAGAAACCTCATAAGCAAGTTCAATCTCTTCCTTAGTAGTAATACCATTTTGTTTCTTATAATAAATAGTTTTAATACCCTCATTATCTACAAGTAACTTATGATTCCTATCATAAATTCTACCTCTTGGAGCACTAGTACTTTCAATCGTCTTTTCAGTAGCCATAGCAAGTTTATCATTATACTCACTATTCTTAAGTATCTGAAGATTAAAAAGTCTACATCCAATAACTAAATATATAGAAATAAGTAAAACAATAATCAAACCAAATCTCCTATTCATAATCTCATCAAGATGTTTATCATTACACTTATGTTTCTTATTAATAGGTCCTGTTTTTTTCTTAATTTCAAGTTTACTTTTCTTTCTTTTCTTACTAGTTTTATTAATTTTCTTACTTCTAAATGTAAATAAATCACCTAAAGAAAACACCTTTTTTCCAAACTTTCTACCCATACAAAGCCTCCATTTATTATTATATCATAAAAAGTAAAAATATACATATAGTTAATTAGGTGAAATAATGAATATTTATATGATAACAGAATACATAAACAAATTAAAAAAAGAAGATATTAATAACTATGCCCAAAAACAAGGAATAAAATTAGATAAAGAAGAGTTAGACATAGTATATAATTATATCAAAACAAACTATAAAAATATTATCTATTACCCCATAGAGAAAACACTATCTGAAATAAAATACAAAGTAAAACCATTAACATATAGCAAAATAGAAGAACTAATAACAAAATATAAAAACATAATAGATAATTTTACAAATAAGATAAGAGAAGATTAACCTTCTCTTATCTTATTTATCATTTCACTATCAAATTTCTTATTTCTTATCATTTCAATTTCATATTTATAAGGAGGATATATCTTCTCTTTAGAATTATCGCCCTTAGTAACATAAGGAGTCTCTAATATCATAGGTATATCACTAAGTCTCTTATTATAAATAACACTAAGTAAATTATCAAAACCAATAGTACCAAAACCTATATTAGCATGTCTATCCTTATGACTATTAATAACATTCATACTATCATTAATATGTACACAATATATTTTATCAATACCAACAATATTATCAAATAAATCAAGAACATTATCAAAATTACCAATATCATATCCCGCATCATTAAGATGACAAGTATCCAAACATACCCCTATTTTATCAGGAAAGTTAATTTTATCAATAATATCCCTAATCTCCTCAAAAGATCTACCAATTTCATTACCTTTACCCGCCATAGTCTCAAGTAATATTTTTACATCATAATCATTATCAAGTATCAAATTAAGACCCTTAGATATATTTTCAATAGCCTCTATTCTAGATACATTAACCGCTGATCCAGGATGAAGAACCATATATTTAATTCCCAAAGTACTACATCTTTTTACCTCTTCTTTTAAGAAAGAAACAGAAAAATTAAAATTATTCATATTAGCCAAATTAACAATATAAGGAGCATGAACAATAACATTATTAATATCAATATTATTATCTTCCATTAACTTCTTAGCCTCATCCGTAAATTCAGACCTAATATCTCCCCTATTAGTATTTTGTGGAGCACCAGTATAAAACATAAACGTATTAGCCCCATACCCAATAGCCTCACGAGCACTTCCCACTAACTGATTATTACTCTTATAAGAAACATGACTACCTATTATCAAACTCATTCTTATCACCCTAAATATATTATACTATATTTTAATAAAAATAAAAAGAGGATTTCTCCTCTTAATTAGCTATTAGCAACCTGGGCCTGAAACACTGTTTTTAGTAGAATCAGCATTATTATAGAATTGGCTACCATCTTTAGCAGTAAGTTTTATACATATTTTATTACCATTCAAATATACTGTTCCATCTATATTACTTGCATCAGTTAGACCAGCAGCCTTTAAAACCGCAGGAGTCATATTTGCAGCACTAGGATCACTAGTTGGTAACTTTTTATCAGTAAAAGTATTTACAAAAGTTGTATAAGCAGCATCTGGAGTTCCAACCATATCAGAACCTAAAGTAGCTAATTCATATTGCTTAGTAAACCATTCTGTTATACTATCAGCAGAATTCTTAAGTTGTTTTCCCTTAGCAGTATTCATCGAAGATATTACTGATGGTATAGTTACTACTAATACTACAGCAAGTATTACGATAACTGCTAGTAGTTCTATTAAAGTAAATCCTTTTCTATTTAATTTTTTCATATATATTAATCCTCCTCTATCTTATAAGATAATATTAACATAAAATAAAATATTAGTCAATTACCTTAAGATAAATATTTACATATTTATCACCATATTTCTTACTTTTAAGTAATCTAAGATTACTATAATTATCTTTTAATATATCAGTACTATATTCTAATACCAATACTCCATCATCTTCTAGTA
>OGQM01000748.1_pt1 | contig 26394 bp, 17 predicted proteins | sample 1553191 | NCBI WGS metagenome assembly OGQM01 (sample SAMEA2579954, study PRJEB22360) | human gut metagenome | biome: human gut; feature: human-associated habitat; material: faeces | place: Denmark | collected 2008/2010 | reverse complement strand
TAATTGTGGGTGGATTAAGCCGTTCTGAGTGGGTGGGTATGCTCCGTTTTCGGCACTTTTGTGAAGACGAATCCGGCAGAGATGTTACCTGGCCGGGAGTTTGGCAACATGTTCTCACATGATACTCAATAATTCGATGTCAAAGATAAGGGTGGAGCCTGCCGGTATGCCGGGTTGTGAGAACTTGCCATAGCCCATTTCAGCGGGGATGTAAACTTCCCATTCATCTCCGACAGTCATCTGTTGTATGGCGATAATCCAACCTTCGATAAGATCACTCAGGCGAATAGCGAGAGGTACCCCACCACGGCTGGAATCAAACACTTTTCCATCAATAGTACGTCCTGTGTAGTGAGCCGTAATAATACTTCTTGGAGTGGGATGGTGCGTGTCATTCTTTCCTTGTTTCAAGATTCTATAGTATATACCTTTAGGCAGAGCTATAATGCCTTCTTCCTTGGCTTTGTCATCTAGCCAACGCTTGTTGGCGGCTGCATATTCACGTTTGTTTTTCATCTTATATTGTTTTTGTTTTCTGCAAACTTACCAAATTATTTTTATATTGGCAAAATGTCTTTGGAAATAGCATTGCATCAAGCACGTTGTTAACCTGTGAAAAACAATACATCTAAAACGAAACAAAAGTACATCTATTATCTATATTGCATTAGATTACAGACATTTATTTTATTGCCTTGTCCGGCAAATAGTACGGGATTTTTTAAATTTATGGTGACGGTTTAATTTTATGAAAAGTAATTCAGGCGATGGCATAAAATCGTCCATTACATCTAAACCCGAGTTTGAAATCGACTTGTTGATTTTGTAATGTACAGACAGAAATATGTGATGGTAGGAACAGATCCGGTGGTCTGTATTGGTATGTGTTTTGACGGGTACAAGCAGATGGATGGTAATGCGTGGCACTGGTAGTATTTCTACCTTAAATGTTGTGAAATAAAAGCAGTTAAAGGTACAACATGCTGAAAGAGTTCCTATATTTATACCGGATCTTACTAACATCATATAAACAGATATGAATACTATTCCTCTTGTCTTTTGGCTGGTGCCGTTAGCCGCCTTTATTGCTTTGTATATGGCCTGGCATTTCTTCCGTGAGATGATGAAATGTGAGGAGGGAACTCCACGTATGATAGAGATAGCCGGATATGTGCGTCACGGTGCCATGGCTTATCTCCGGCAGCAATATAAGGTGGTGCTGATCGTATTTATTGTTTTGGCCCTTCTTTTTGCTTTCATGGCTTATGTGCTCCATGTGCAGAATCCATGGGTACCTTTCGCTTTTCTTACGGGGGGATTATTCTCAGGACTGAGTGGATTTTTTGGCATGAAGACGGCTACGTATGCTTCGGCACGTACGGCTAATGCCGCTCACCATAGTCTTGACAGTGGCTTGAAGGTTGCTTTCAGGTCGGGGGCTGTCATGGGGCTTGTCGTTGTTGGTCTGGGACTGCTCGATATCGCCTTGTGGTTTATCGTTCTTAATCTGTTTTATCAAGGTGAAGATGCTGCTCTGGTAACCGTCACCACGACAATGCTTACATTTGGAATGGGTGCTTCCACCCAGGCTCTTTTTGCCCGTGTGGGTGGCGGCATCTATACGAAGGCAGCCGATGTGGGAGCTGATCTTGTGGGCAAGGTTGAGGCCAACATTCCCGAAGACGATCCGCGTAATCCTGCTACTATCGCCGATAATGTGGGCGACAATGTGGGCGATGTGGCCGGTATGGGTGCTGACCTCTACGAGAGCTATTGTGGATCGATATTGAGTACGACAGCGCTCGGTGCCATGGCTTTTACGATGTCGCATGATATGCAGTTGAAGGCGGTCATCGCTCCGATGCTCATTGCCGCTGTCGGTATTTTTCTCTCACTGCTCGGCATTTATCTGGTGCGTTGTAAGAACGGTGCGTCCATGAACGATTTGCTTCACGCTCTTGGACGCGGTACGAATGTGGCTGCTGTGTTCATAGCTGTATTTACGTTTGTTATTCTTTATTTCTTAAGACTTGACAACTGGCTGGGTATTTCCTTTTCTGTTTTGAGCGGACTGGCCGCAGGTGTGATCATCGGTCAGGCTGCCGAGTATTATACATCTCAGGCTTACCGGCCTACGCGACAGATAGCAGAGTCGTCCAAGACAGGTGCGGCTACGGTGATCATTAAGGGTATTGGTACGGGTATGATTTCTACTTGTGTTCCCGTGGTGACTATTTCTGTGGCCATCTTGCTGAGTTATCTCTGTGCCAATCATTTCGATCTGAGCATGAGCGCATCGAGTGTGCAGCGTGGTCTTTATGGCATTGGTATTGCTGCCGTTGGAATGCTTTCCACGCTGGGTATCACATTGGCGACAGACGCTTATGGGCCTATTGCCGATAATGCCGGAGGCAATGCGGAGATGAGTGAATTGGGCGAGGAGGTGCGTGCACGCACCGACGCTCTTGATGCTCTTGGCAATACTACTGCTGCTACCGGCAAGGGTTTTGCCATTGGTTCGGCAGCCTTGACCGGACTGGCATTGTTGGCCTCCTACGTAGAGGAAGTGAAAATCTCTATGGTACGCGCGGCCGATCGGGGGCAGGAGTTTATTGATGAGGTTGGCAACACATTCAATCCGTCTTCGGCTGATATAACTACGTTTATGGAGTTCTTCCAGGTCAATCTGATGAATCCTAAAGTATTGATAGGTGTGTTCATTGGTGCGATGGCAGCCTTTCTGTTTTGCGGATTGACGATGGGTGCTGTAGCGCGTGCGGCTCAGACGATGGTTGAAGAGGTGCGGCGTCAGTTCCGCACTATTAAAGGAATATTGCAAGGGAAGGCTACGCCTGATTACGGTCGTTGTGTGGCTATCTCTACACGGTCAGCCCAGCGTGAGATGATTCTGCCGTCACTGTTAGCCATCGTCATTCCTATCATTGTAGGAATGGTTCTCGGTGTGGCAGGTGTGATGGGATTGCTTGTCGGAGGTCTTGCTGCAGGCTTCACCCTTGCTGTTTTCATGGCCAATGCAGGCGGAGCCTGGGATAATGCCAAGAAACTGGTAGAGGAAGGACATTTTGGAGGTAAGGGGTCGGAGTGCCATAAGGCTACAGTGGTTGGTGATACGGTCGGTGATCCTTTTAAGGATACTTCAGGTCCCTCTTTAAATATATTAATTAAGCTGATGTCGATGGTTAGTATTCGATGGTGTCGATCGTCATGGCAGGACTGACAGTGGCTTGTATGTAGATATGAAAGAATGCCGACTATCGGCAGGATTAGCTTTCTGTTTATGGTGTGGGCACCTTTTCCATTTGTAAGGTGCCCTATTATAAATAGTAAATATCTGATATATAATAAGTTATATTTTAATATTCACTTCTGTTAGATATTGTTACGACATTTTAAAAAAAATATTATAAATTAAAGAAGGAAGTAATGATAAAATGTGTAACTTTGTAAGCAAATCACGATTTAACCATCGAAACAAAGTATGAAACAGACTATTTTAGTGACAGGTGGAACAGGCTTTATCGGTTCACATACGACAGTCGAACTGCAGCAAGCCGGCTATGACGTTGTTATCGTCGACAATCTGAGTAATTCCAACATCAAAGTGCTTGATGGCATTGAGAAGATCACAGGCATGCGTCCTGCTTTTGAGCAGGTCGATCTTCGTGATAAAGATGCTACAGAGGCCGTTTTCAAAAAGTATCCCCAGATTGAGGGTATTATTCATTTTGCGGCTAGCAAGGCCGTAGGCGAAAGTGTGCAGAAGCCGTTGCTGTACTATCACAACAACATAGTTTCACTTATCAATCTGTTGGAACTTATGCCTAAGTATGATGTGAAGGGCATTATCTTCTCAAGCAGCTGTACCGTTTACGGTCAGCCCAAGCCAGAGAATTTGCCTGTCACAGAGGATGCTCCTCACCAGAAGGCCACCTCTCCTTATGGCAATACGAAGGAGATCAATGAGCAGATTATCTATGACTATATTCACAGTGGTGCACCTATTAAGAGCATCATTTTGAGATATTTCAATCCTATCGGAGCTCATCCGTCAGCAGAGATTGGCGAACTGCCCAATGGCGTGCCGGCCAACCTTATTCCTTATGTGACACAGACCGCTATGGGTATCCGTAAGGAACTGACGATCTTCGGTAACGACTATGACACTCCTGACGGTACTTGTATCCGCGACTATATCTATGTAGTTGATTTGGCTAAGGCTCACGTAGCCGCTATGGCCAAGGTGCTGGAGGAGAATGCCAAACAGATCGACTATTTCAATATTGGCACAGGCCATGGCAACTCTACGCTTGAGATTGTCGAGACGTTTGAGAAGGCAACAGGCGTGAAACTTAATTGGAAATTTGGTCCCCGTCGTGAGGGTGACATCGAGAAGATCTGGGGTGATTGCTCCAAGGCCAACCGCGAACTGGGTTGGAAGGCTGAGACACCACTCGATGATGTCCTTGCTTCCGCATGGAAGTGGCAGCAGAAGCTGCGTAGCGATGGTGTGATGTAATAAAGATATGATTAGAGTTATGCCTTAAAGGCTACTCAAATTTGTGTTTGTGTTGTTGTTACCTCCCGATGTGAATCGGGAGGTACTTTTTTATGGGACATCTCTATTTTTAGGATGATTGTTTAGAGGGCTTTCTGACTGTAGGGCAAGCAAGATATCTTTTTGCTATTCTTGTTGATTGCCCTTTGGAAAGGGGAGTTGATGTCCCTCCGGTGTTTTATGGCTGTCTGTTCTTGACAGTGGACACAGATACAAATGGAAAAAATAAAAGCGATGTAGACTGATAGATCTGCATCGCTTTTTATTTTGTGTCAATTTATGAAGAATGGCTTTCAAGACCGGTTCTTCACTTTTGTTTATTATCCGTAGATGATATTTCCGTTTTCGTCCTTATATTCATCCAGACCCTTCTCGTAGGTGTTCATGGCGCGGAGACTCATACCGATAGAAGAGAAGCCACCATCGTGGAAGAGGTTCTGCATGGTCACTTTCTTTGTCAGGTCAGAGAACATGACGCAGCAATAGTCAGCGCACTCGTCAGCTGAGGCATTGCCCAGAGGAGACATGCGGTTTGCGAAGTCGTAGAGATGTGTCATACCCTTGATACCCTGTCCGGCAGTTGTCATGGTAGGCGACTGCGAGATAGTGTTCACGCGAACGTGGTGCTCACGGCCGTAAATATATCCGAAGCTGCGGGCGATGCTTTCAAGCAGAGCCTTGGCATCAGCCATGTCGTTGTAGCCGAAGAACGTACGCTGTGCAGCAACGTATGACAGTGCTACAACAGAGCCATAGTCAGCGATGGCATCGAGCTTCTTGGCGGTCTGAAGCATCTTATGGAACGAAAGGGCAGAGATGTCCATCGTCTTGTTCATCATAAAATAGTCGAGGTCATCGTAGCGACGGCCTTTACGGACATTGGGCGACATGCCTACGGCGTGAAGTACGAAGTCTACAGGACCGCCGAGTACTTCCATAGAACGACGGAATACATTTTCCAGGTCTTCAACGCTCGTAGCGTCGGCAGGGATCACCTCGCAGTGCAACTTCTCAGCCAGTGCGTCAAGTGTGCCCATGCGAATAGCAGCGGGAGTGTTGGTCAGGGTGATGGTTGCACCTTCTTCTACCACGCGCTCAGCTACTTTCCAAGCGATGGATTTGTCATTGAGGGCACCGAAGATGATACCCTTTTTACCTTTTAATAAGTTGTAACTCATAAATATAACAATCTTGTTATTGTGTCTACTTTGTTTTATTTGGTGTGCAAAATTACTAAAAAAAGTGGAATCGAGAACTATTGAGCGTTAAAAGTTTGTCAGTCACCATATAAAGATGATACAGGATAAGAATCTGCGGTTAATTTGGCATTTCTTAGGAGTATGATATGTAATTACTATTTTCTACTTATGATCTGTGTTGTAAGGAGAATATTTGTTTTTATCCATTAAGTCGAATCTTGGTACAAGTTAGAGTAAGTGTAAATATTTAATTGATTTTGTTTGTAGATCTCGGTTTCTCGATGAACAGATAAAAAATAAAGTGCCGTTACAGACAATGTTGATTTAGTGATCTGCAACGGCATATTTCATATATGTAAGGAAATCCACTTATAGTTGTCCTGCTTCTACCTGTCGCACTATACGTTCGGTGAGACGGTCGACGCCATTGGGGTCGTATTCCTTCTTTAAGGAAGCGCCGAAGACCCATGCGAAGGCTTGGTAGAAACCGGCTTTCACCGGACCTAGGAACGCCTGGATAAGGTTGTAACTCGACGAGTTGCACTCGCGGTAGACAAGCTTGATGAGGAGTTTGCCCTGTTGGTAGGTGAGCTTCTTCATACGAGGTCTGTACTCTTTATTGATGGAGGCTTCCACACGTTTCATGTGTTCATCCTTTGCCTTCTTGTTGGGTAGGGTCTGAAGATACTCGTAAGTTTCGACAATGATTTTGTTCACCTCTTTAGCGATGGGCAACACCTTTTTTACGTTATACACCAATCGGTTGTAGGCGGCCCGCTGTGCTGCGTTCTTGAAGACGGGCTCAGGGTAGATGTAGAGATTGTTCAGCTCCATATATTGGATGGAATCGCCGTCTATGAGCACCTTTCCCACTTTTACCATAGGTACAAATGTCGGACTGTCCATGTCCACCTCACGGTCTTCTGGGTTGACATAGCCGGGACGTCCGCTCTGTGCCTGTACGGCGGTTGAGAGCGAGAGAGCCATCAGTATTGTGAACAGCTTTTTCATTACGCTGCAAAAGTACAATGCTTTTGTTTTATGGCAAAGGAAAAAGATTATTTTTAATATTGCAGTCTGCTAAAAAAGATTTATTAAGCCAGTCGTTTACATCCGGTACTATGGATGGCAAAACGAACCTTTTGTCGGCAGGGTTGAGGATGTAGTTCGTATATGGACTGCAATATCTTTCTTGTTAGGAGGATTGAAAGATGATGGAACGGTTGTGTTGGTTATGGCAATTTGAGAAGATGAAGCGGAAGTCATACCGTATGTTGTGGATTGGATTTTGTTATGGATGGTAGTGTGAGGCCATGCAATACAATGTAGTCATATTCTATAAGTTGGGGAAAAGGTGTGCAATAGACAATGAAGGATTTTTACATAAGTGTGAGTGCCTTGATATTCTGTTACCGATGGATCGTCATTGATCAGATTCTGTGAATAGGGATTTTTAGGAGAGATATGGCTTTTATATTTTGAGAAAATGGTGCAGGCTCCTAATATAACGTGAGTTCGACGAATTCAGAACAATGCAAGCTGTGTGTCAAGAGTTCTGATGATATTGATATATGGCTTCTTTGGAAAGCAGCAATATGCGGCACGCTCAAGAGGTTGACAACGAAATTATCAAGGGCTCCATGCCTTGAATGTTCCACTTATGCCATATTCTTGAGCTCGTCATTGACGGTTTCGAAGATGGCCCGTTTCCTGAGAGGCAATAATCCTGCTGATTGTTCCGTCGGTAGCCTGTATATGGTTGATGATGGCATTAAGAACAAAGAATCCCGGCTGTCAGCCCTTTCCGAAGTGTGCATACGCTGCAGGCATATGTTGTTGGGAAAGAGCAGGCAGACGGGAAGTCTTTTTGTTGCCTCAGTATCCTTTTATTAGTTGAAGTAATAAAGGAATGTGGCTACGCCTTCGAGGGCAGGCTTACGCTGTCCTTCAATCTCAATGGTGAAGGAGATCTCAGCCTTGCAGATACCGCGGAGATTCTCGATGCTCTTCAGTGTGGCATTGAGACGGATGCGGCTGCCGGTGAGTACAGGCTTGCCGAAGCGCATCTTGTCCATACCGTAGTTGACCATCATCTTCAGGTTGTTCACCTCGATGATCTGTCCCCACAGGTGAGGGAGCAGCGAGAGGGTGAGGTAGCCGTGTGCGATGGTGCTTTTGTAGGGGCTTTCAACCTTTGCACGCTCAGGATCGACGTGTATCCACTGATGATCGAGTGTAGCGTCGGCAAACTGGTTAATACGGTCCTGATCTACGGTCAGCCAGTCACTTACGCCCAACTGCTGTCCTAGATGAGATGCGAATTCCTCGTAGGAATTAATAATAAGTTTACTCATTGTTGGTTGTTGAAGATTTATTTATGATATTGGTTAAATTCGTTATGGTTGTTGTCCCATTGCTGTCTGTTGGCAGAGAAAGTTGCCGGCATCTTTTCCTTTTTCTGTCGCAGTTCTCCTGTGCCAGGCAGTCGGGCTTTTTATTCCAGCCCTACGGGTATCGTGTGGGCAGGAAGAGAGCTCGGCAGCCTGATGCGCGGGCCTTATAGTCGCTCCACCTGCTTAACGCCTTTCACGGTTCTGATTTTCTTGATGAGCTGTTGCAGGCGGGATGTGTCTTCGAGCAGCACTTCCAGATTACCGGAGAAGAGGCCATCGTTGGAATCGATGTTGATGGAGCGCATCACGATTTTCTCTTCTTTGGAAATGATATTCGTAATGTTAGAGATAATGCCGATATCATCGTTGCCGACGACATGCAGGGTGATGCTATATTGTGATGTGCCTTTTCCACTCCAGCGGGCGCGTACGATGCGGTAGCCGAATCGGCGTCGCATTTCCGGTGCGTTGGGACAGTCTGTACGGTGGATCTTTATTCCGCCGTTGACAGTGACAAATCCGAAGATCTTGTCACCGTAGATGGGATGGCAGCAGGGGGCGAGCTGATAGTCGATACCTTTTAGATTACGGTCGATAGTAAGCACATCCTCGTTGCCGTAGGTCTTCTCTTCCTCTTCGCTTTCAAACTTGAATCCTTCTGCCGAACGTGTCTCCTTTTCTTTGCTATTGTTCTGATGGTCACGTAGTTCCAGATAGAGGTCAAGGACGTGATTGGGATCGAGTTTGTCGTCTGCTATCTGCTTGTAGAAGTCGGACACCTCTTTGAAGCCCATCTTTTTGATGAGATGACCCATAAGGCTTTCTTCTATCTCGATCTTCCTGTTCTTGAAGCGACGCTCCAACAGTTCTTTGGCGTAGAGACCATCCTTTGCTTGGGTTTCCTTGAGAGCCAGACGTATCTTGGCTTTGGCCTTGGGAGTCTTGGCGATGTTGAGCCAGTCGTGCTTAGGTGTCTGAGAGTTTTGTGTGAGCACTTCCACGGAATCACCCGAATGGAGTTCTTCGCGCATCGGCACGACACGTCCGTTGATCTTTCCGCCTACGCAACTGTTACCGATCTTAGAATGGATGCGGTAGGCGAAGTCGAGTACCGTTGCACCGGCAGGAAATTTATACAGGTCGCCTTTTGGGGTGAATACATAGATCTCCTCCGGTGTGAGCGAGCGGGTGAACTGGTCCATCACCTGCAGGTTGTCGCCGGCCTCGAGGGCGGCGCGTATGTTGGCGAGCCAGTCGTCGAGCTGTCCTTCAGCCTTGATGCCTTTGTAGCGCCAGTGGGCTGCAAGACCGTGTTCGGCAATCTCGTCCATGCGTTCGGTGCGGATCTGCACTTCCACCCATTTCTTCTCCGGTCCGAGCACGGTGATATGCAGACACTCGTAGCCGTTCGATTTTGGTACGGAGAGCCAGTCGCGTAGTCGTTTCGGGTTAGGCTGATACATATCCGTGACGATAGAGTAGACCTGCCAGCACTGCAGTTTCTCCTTGTCGAGTGGTGAGTCGAGGATAATGCGGATGGCGAATAGGTCGTAGATGCCCTCAAAGCCGCATTTTTGTTTCTTCATCTTTTGCCAGATGGAGTGGATCGACTTTGTGCGTCCCTTGATGTGGAATTTCAGTCCGGCCTGTTCGAGCCGTTCCTGTATAGGTCCTATGAAGCGGGCTATATAGGCGTCACGCGTACGTTTGGTGGCGTTGAGTTTTTCCTTGATCATGTAGTAAGCGTCGTGCTCCAGATATTTGAGCGACAGGTCCTCCAGCTCGCTTTTCAGCTTATAGAGTCCGAGCTTGTGGGCGAGTGGAGCATAGAGATAGCTGGCCTCTTCACTCACTTCGCGACGGGCATCAGTGTTGGGTGTGTCGCGTATCTGTCGCATGAGATTCACACGGTCGGCGATCATGATTAGGATGACCCGCATGTCCTCGGCGAAGCTCAGTAGCAGGTTACGGAAGTTCTCACTCTGTATGACAGGGTTTTTCTCGTAGAGGCGTTGGATTTTCACCAGTCCGTGGATGATGCGCTGAACATTCTCGCCGTAGCAGTCGAGTATATGTTGTTTGGTTTTCTCCTCGTCAAGATTGTCGATGAGAATGCCATAGAGCAGGGTGGCCAGAATGCCGTCGCGCCGCAGTCCGATTTCGTCTACCGTGATGGCAGTTGTCTGCAATGCTCGCAGCACAGGGTTCAGATCGAACACATCACGGTAGATGTGTCCTTCTCGTAAGGCGTGCAGGACATCGGAGAGCAATTGGCGCTCATCACCGGGGTGCATGGTTGTCCCCGCCACATCGCGCAGATGAGCCACGATGTCGCGGGCCTGCTGTTCTTCTTCAGAAGTAAATTGAAGTATCTTTCTCATAGACATAATCGCTTACTAAATTGCAAAGTTAATGATTTTTCCTTGCCAAGGCAAAGAATATAAGACAATTTAAAAAATCGCAGAAACCGGCGGGTGTCCTATTTGTCATAGAGATCCTACCGGTTTCCATTTCATTCTTAAGCCCTGTCGGTTGCGGCTGAATTTGCAGTGTATGGAACTGTCTTTTATACTTCCATTGTGTCGTCCGTTTCGTCGAGCCTCCCGCTCCATAGATAGCGGTTGGTCTCACGGGCGATGATACCGCTTAGGAGCAGGAGTGAGATGAGGTTGGGCAGTGCCATGAGGGCATTGAAGCAGTCGGCGATGTTCCATACCATGCCGAGACTTACGACGCTGCCCACAAAGAGGGCGATGATGAATAGGATGCGGTAGATGAGCGTGGCGTGATTGCCTGCCAGGTACTCCATGGCACGTTCGCCGTAATAGCTCCAGCCGAGGATGGTTGAGAAGGCAAATGTTACCAGTCCGATGCTCAGCAAGGGTGTGCCGATGACGGGTATCTTTGAGAATGCGGCATGGGTAAGTGTGCCGCCATCGGTGTAGTTGATGTCTGGATAGGCGATGACAGAGCTTACCACGACGATGCCAGTGAGGGCGCAGATCACCACAGTGTCCCAGAATGTGCCCGAGGAGCTGACGAGAGCCTGTCTGACGGGATTGCGTGTCTGTGCGGCGGCGGCTACGATGGGTGCGCTGCCGAGTCCCGATTCATTGGAGAACAGGCCGCGTGCGATGCCGTAGCGGGCCGCGAGCATAAGGGTGGAACCGGCAAAGCCGCCACCGGCAGCGTGTGCTGTGAAGGCCGAAGAGAAGATAAGTTTGATGGCCGGCCATACGTAGGCGGAGTTGATGATAAGGATATAGATGCAGCCTACTACATAGAACAGGGCCATGAAAGGTACGAGCCATCCACAGACGCGTGCGATGCTCTTTACGCCGCCTATGATGACGGTACCGGTGAGGGCGGCTACGCACAATCCGACAATCCAGGGAGTCACTCCGTAGCTCTCATGAAGCACGGTGGCGATGGCGTTGGCCTGTACGGTATTGCCGATGCCGAAGGCGGCGATAGCCGTGAAAAGGGCGAAGAGAATTCCCAGCCATTTGGCGTGCAGGCCGCGTTCGAGAGCGTACATCGGACCTCCCAGCATCTTTCCTTCTGTTGTCTTCACTCGATATTTGATGGCCAGCAGACCTTCTGAGTATTTGGTGGCAATGCCGAAGATACCTGTCAGCCAGCACCAGAGCACGGCGCCCGGACCACCGAGGGCAATGGCAGTGGCTACGCCGACAATGTTGCCGGTACCGATGGTTGCTGCTAAGGCTGTGGCAAGAGCTCCAAATTGCGAGACATCGCCCTGAGCCTCCTTATCGTGCTGTACGCTCAGACGGATGGCGGTAAAAATCTTGCGCTGAGGCAGCTTCAGACGAAGAGTTAAAAACAGGTGCGTACCTAGAAGGAAAATAATCATTGGCCAACCCCACAATAGTTGACTTAATGTCTCGAAAAATGTGCTCAATGCTTCCATATTGTCACTTTTATTTTGATTTTGGTGGCAAATATAATTAAAATATATGGAATCAGCAATCTTTTTACATTATATTTGTCACTATATGCTATAATTGGCTCTACTCTTTGTTTTAGGAAAGCAGGCAATATCCGCCCGATTTATGACTATTATGGTATGGTGTTTATGTATTGATTGAGATCAGTCCCGGCTATTTTTATGGTATGGAAATATGTATGGGCAACCCTGTTTATTTGGGGTGTATCCGGGCAATAGTGCAGTATTGTGACATCTTTAGATACAGATGTTTTTCATGGGGCTTTTTAGAACGATACATTACGGTTGTCGACAGAAACGAATCATAAGAGTTGCATCGTCAGGATCGTTCATGTCCGATGTGTAGGCTACTAGGATTCATATCCCTTCTTGTTTTAGTTGTTGTGTGATGGGTATTTGTATCAGGAAGACGTCCGGCAAGCCAATGGACGGATGGTTGCAGTCTGATGATAAGGGGGAAATCAGGAGATTTTTTCAATAAAAGATATTTTTTTGTGTCCTCCAGTAGGGGTATTTTGCAAGGGATGCGTTATAGGGGCAAAGAAAGACAAAAATAATGGTAACAATAAAAAGCAAGCATTATGAAATTTAAAGTATTTGTATTATCTTTGTGCATTTTCGCAGGTGTTAATGTTGCAAACGCTCAGGACAACAAACATGAGATACGTGTGTCGGTGAGCGACGGACTTACTCAGAGTATGGTCGACGTGCTGGGACTTGGTCTTGCCGATGCTGTTACAGGCAGCAAGCGAACAGACGAGAAAGCCTCGATAGTTTACGGACTTGGCTACCGTTATGCCATTGGCCGCTTCAGGGTAGGTACCGACCTTGGCTCCGGACTTGATGACAATTTTATAACGACCCGCATTGACGGTGCTGATGGTGATGAGATTGTCAGGGAGCTGGCTTTCGTCTGCAGATGCAGATATAAGACCCTTGTAGCCGGGAAACATTATATGCTATATAGATGAACATAAGAAAGATACTGTGGGTATTAGCCCTTGTTTTGTTTAGGATGACTATGGCACACGCGCAGGATACAAACAGCGCACGCGTGCTGACAGAAGAGACGTTGCGTGTCAACGCCTCTTCTGCTTCTGTTTTGCAGTGGCTGTCCAAGATAGAGGGCGACCTTGGTATCGTCATATCTTACAATCCGGCTCAGGTTGATGTCAATAAGGTCGTCCGTATCGACCGGCAAGGCGTCTACACTGTAGGCACACTGCTCTCCAAAGTGCTCGACGGGTATAAGGTGCGTACGGCCTTTGTGCCTCCGCGCAAGTTGCTCCTGCAGGTTGAAAAGATCGAGAATTTCTGCGTCAAGGGAACGGTGCTTGAGGCAGGGAGCGGTGAACGTCTTTACGGAGCAGTGGTGAGTCTTGCCAATGGTGAAGGAAAGCGTACTGTCGCCGTCACCGATGCCAACGGCGTTTATTGCCTTTATGTCAGACCGGGTGCTTATGTGCTCAACATATCGTATATGGGATATGCCCCTGTGAGCCGGCAAATAAGCGTGGGTGGCGACCGTACTGTGGTTACCCATCTTAAGCCTCTGCCGTTTGAGATCGACGAGGTTACCGTTGAGACCGCCAAGCGTGACGGTGAGCTGGGCGGGCTTACGCCTTCAAGCATGCTCTCGTTCAGCCGCAACGACCTGTTCTCGCAGATATGGATACTGCCCGGTGTCATATCGTCGATGGCGGGAAGCAATCTTCAGGTGGACGGCGGGGGCAATGATGAAAACTTGTTTCTGCTCGATGGCGTTCCCGTGTTTCATCCGGGACACTTCAATTCTCTGTTGCCTATATTCAACGGCGATGCCGTAAAGAACATGGTTTTCCATAAGGGTTTTTTCTCAACGCGACTTGAGGGACGGCTCTCGTCGGTTACGGAGGTGAATTTGAAAGACGGCAGCAAGAACGAATTTGTCAATACCCTCTCGCTCGATATGCCTGCCGCGTCGGTTACATTGGAAGGGCCGATAGTGAAAGACAAACTTTCCTATATGGTAGGTGCCAGAAGGAGCTGGCTCGACTTCTTCGACAATATGCGGTCGGAGGACAATCGCCTGAACCATTCGGCCTACGACTACAATGCCAAGCTGTCCTATTCTGTTTCGCCTGTGACATCGCTTACAGCCATGGCCTACGGTGCGCGCGACGACTATCACATGCCGCTCTATGACGGCGAGAATGGATCGGTCATACGTTGGAGCAACAATATCTATCAGCTTTCGTTCAATACGCAGACGGGTAAGCTTGGAAACACCACATCACTGTTTTATACCGACCATACCAACCGTGCGCGAACCGATATGCTCGGACTCGATGCCGACGGTTACATTAGTAGTGGCATACGCTCGCTTAATGCCTCTACAGAGTTCAGCTATGCTCTCGACAATGTATACCGTGCCCGCTGGGGTGCCAAATATTCTTACGACACTTACCGTATTGCCACCTTTGGCGATAAGGTACGTACCCGTCGTGAGCTGATCAGCCAAGTGTCGCTTTTCTACGATAACCACATACGTGTGTCATCGCGGCTTTCGGTTCAGGTGGGTGTCCATGGCGTGGGCTATTTTCCTCACGGCAGCAAAGACTATTATAGCATACAGCCGCGCCTCTCGGTCAAATATTTCCCGGCGGACAATGACTTGCTTTATCTTCATTTCTCAAAGATGGAGCAGTTTTATCATTGTCTGAGGCTCTATTCATGGGACTTGCCTACCGACTTCCGTATGCCGAGCATCGATGGCTACAAGCCGCGTTCTTCAGAGCATTATGAGGTGGGGTGGAAGCATTTTCTCGCGGGAGGTCTGTTTGAGCTTTCGGCATTTTATAAGACAAGGCATCATGTGGTGGCCCTGCGTCCTGATGCTTTTGTTGAAGACGATAGCTGGGGACAGTATGTCATGGCGGGCAACGGTGATAGCTATGGCGTGCGCTTTTACCTCAATAAGAGTTGGAAGCGCTGGATGCTTCAATTTTCTTATGCCTTTTCGCGTAGTCGTGAGTGGTTTGACGACATGCCGTCGCGTGGACGCATGCCGTCGCTTTTTGACGTGCCCCATCAGTTGGGTACGGCCTTGTCGTTTAAGCTCAATGCCCATTCGCTCGTGTCTGTTGGCGGCATGATGCGTTCGGGTAAGGTGATGGAGTTTGGTGAGGATCTGGACTTGGTTCCAGAGGAGCAGTTTCGTACTGACCGTGAGCCGCTGGTCTATCGTGTAGACGTGGGTTATTCGTTCGAAAAGGCGTTCGGCCGTAGGCTCCTTGCTCTGCGTTGCGGACTGTATAATGTCATGGGGCGTCCGTCCGATGAGGATGTCCTCAGCTTCTATTCCGCTGTCTGGCACGGCAACTGCCTTCCTTATGCGAGTGTCAGTTTTAAGTTCTGAGTATCGCCAGGCCTTTATTGTTGAACCACTTTTCAGCCTTGGTAGATACGTTGCCCGATGATATGTCACGGACGATGCCTGTGTTGTCGTCACGTATATCATGATCCGTAGAGGCCATATGGGCAGATGCATATGGCTCTCTCCGGTGTGTGTCGGAGTTTGTAGGATGAGAACGGTGTCATAAGTATGCCAAGAGGGGAATGATGGCTTTCTGGCCCTCTGTTTGGGGTATGTCGTTCACAGATTTTTCAGCCTTTTTGCTTGTCTTTGCGCCATGCTCTATGTATGTCAGTATGCTAATAGTCAAAAAAATAGGTGGATTGAATGCAGAATGTATTTTTTTTGCTACCTTTGCGCCGAAAATCATAATTAAGTAAGGAGATATTCATGTCTAAGAAGTTTGCTGAACATAACGGTCTTGATCTCAAGCAGACCAATGATGAAGTATTAGCAGCGTGGGAGAAGCACGACATCTTCCACAAGAGCATAGATGAGCGTGAAGGCCATCCCCTCTTCGTATTCTTTGAGGGCCCCCCTTCGGCCAATGGCCATCCCGGTATTCACCATGTGCTGGCACGTTCGATCAAGGATACGTTCAACCGCTATAAGACCATGCAGGGCTTCCAGGTGAAGCGCAAGGCTGGTTGGGACACACACGGACTCCCTGTGGAGCTGGGTGTGGAGAAGGAACTCGGCATTACGAAGAAAGATATCGACAACAAGCAGAGTGCGAAGTATATTTCTGTGGAAGACTATAACCGCAAATGCCGTGAGAACGTGATGATGTTCACGGCAGAGTGGCGTAAGCTCACAGAGCAGATGGGCTACTTCGTTGACCTCGATCATCCTTATATTACTTACGACAACAAGTATATTGAGACACTGTGGTGGTTGCTGAAGCAACTCTACAATAAGGGTCTGCTTTATAAGGGCTATACCATCCAGCCCTATTCGCCTGCCGCCGGTACGGGTCTGTCGAGCCATGAGCTCAACCAGCCCGGTTGCTATCGCGATGTGAAGGATACCACTGTCACGGCCCTCTTCCCCATCACGTCTCCGCGTGAGGCCTGGACGCATCATGGCAAGGCTTGCTTCGTGGCTTGGACCACAACGCCTTGGACCTTGCCCAGTAACGTGGCTCTTTGTGTGGGCCCGAAGATCGACTATGTGGCCGTGGAGACTTATAACCTCTATGACGGCGAGCCACTGACGCTGATTATGGCAGAGAGCCGTGTCAATGCCTACCTTAAGGCCGATCAGGAGTGCAAGGAAGGCGAGCTGCTGCCTTTCGACAAGGAGAAGAAGCAGTGCCCCTGGCGCATCATCGACCGTATGAAGGGTACCGACCTCAAGGGCCTGGGCTATGAGCAGCTTATGCCGTGGGTGAAGCCCTGCGAGAAGGTGAACGATCTGGCTGCTCCTTTCATCAAGGAGTATGCTGCAGCTCATCCGGAGAAGACCTTCAAGAGCGTTGACGGACGTGACACGTTCGTAGAGATGAAGGATCAGGCCTTCCGTGTGATCCTTGGCGACTATGTGACTACAGAGGACGGTACCGGTATTGTGCATATTGCACCTACCTTTGGTGCTGATGACGCCAATGTGGCCCGTGACGCCAACATCCCCGCCCTCTATCTGATCAATAAGAAAGGCGAGACACGTCCAATGGTCGACCTTCAGGGTAAGTACTACGAGACAGAGGCGCTCGACGACAATTTTGTGAAGGCTTGCGTTGATGTCGATCTTTATAATCATCATGCAGGTGACTATGTGAAGAATGCTTACGATCCGAAGTTCAACCCCAACGGAGTGTGGGATAAGAAGGCATCGGAGAAGGCCGAGGATCTGAACATCGTGATCTGCATGGAGATGAAGCAGGAGGGCACGGCCTTCAAGATAGAGAAGCATGTGCACAACTATCCTCACTGCTGGCGTACCGATAAGCCCATCCTTTACTATCCCCTTGATTCTTGGTTCATCAAGGATACGGAGAAGAAGGAGCGTATGGTAGAACTCAATAAGACGATCAACTGGCAGCCCGAGTCAACCGGCACCGGCCGTTTCGGCAACTGGCTGGAGAATTTGAACGACTGGAACCTGTCACGCTCACGTTTCTGGGGTACACCGCTGCCCGTATGGCGCGATGACGACCGCCGTGAGAAGTGCATTGGCAGCCTCGAGGAGTTGTATGCAGAGATCGAGAAGTCGGTCGCTGCCGGCTTCATGGAGTCGAACCCGCTGAAGGACAAAGGCTTCGTTCCCGGCGATTATTCGCAGGAGAACTATGACAAGGTTGATCTCCATCGTCCTTATGTCGACAACATCGTGCTTGTGAGCGATGCCGGCACGCCGATGCACCGTGAGACCGACCTGATCGACGTATGGTTCGATTCCGGTTCCATGCCTTATGCACAGCTTCACTATCCCTTCGAGGGTGAGATTGCCTGCGGACAACGTCAGCGCATCGATCCTGAGCGTGCCAAGAAGGCTTTCGAGGAGAATAATGTAAAGACGGCTGACGAATATCGGCAGCTGCTTATCCACAGCAGTTATAAGGGCACCCCGCTGCCTCCTGCCTTCTATCCCGCCGACTTCATCAATGAGGGTGTCGATCAGACACGTGGATGGTTCTTCACACTTCATGCCATCGCCACGATGGTATTCGACAGCGTAGCCTTCCGCAATGTCATTTCCTCGGGTCTGGTGCTCGATGCTAAGGGCAACAAGATGTCGAAGCACGTGGGCAACGTGACCGATCCTTTCGAGATGATCGACAAGTACGGTGCCGATCCCGTGCGTTTCTACATGATGACCAACTCCGAGCCTTGGGACAACCTGAAGTTCGATCCGAACGGTGTCGACGAGGTGCGTCGTAAGTTCTTCGGTACCTTATATAATACTTACAGCTTCTTCGCTCTTTATGCCAATGTCGACAACTTTGATCCTGCCGATCAGGGTGAGCAGGCACTGACGGAGATCGACCGCTGGATACTCTCTTCTCTCAATACGCTTGTGAAGGGTGTGACACGCGAGTTGGAGCGCTTCGATCCTACGCGTGCCGGTCGTCTTATCGACGATTTCGTCAATGACGATCTGTCCAACTGGTATGTGCGTCTCAACCGCAAGCGTTTCTGGGGTAAGGAGATGAGTGCTGACAAGCGTGCTGCTTACCGGACGCTCTACACCTGTCTGATGACAGTGGCCAAGCTGTTGGCTCCTTTTGCTCCGTTCTATGCTGATCAGCTTTATAAGGATCTGGGCGGTGAGCTGGAGAGCGTGCACCTTGCAGAATGGCCGAAGGCCGAAGAAGGCTGTATTGACTATGAGCTGGAGGAGCGTATGTCGCTCGCACAGAAAATCACCTCGATGGTACTCGCCCTACGCCGTAAGGTGAATATCAAGGTACGCCAGCCGCTGGCACAGATCATGATCCCGGCTGTCGATGCTAAGCAGCGTGAGCGCATTGAGGCTATGAAGGATCTCATCCTCAATGAGGTGAACGTGAAGGAGCTGCAGTTTGCCGAAGGTCAGGGCATCCTTGTGAAGAAGGTGAAGTGCAACTTCCGTGTCATGGGTAAGAAATTCGGTAAGCTGATGAAGGGTGTCGCAGCCCGTATGTCTTCTCTCTCTCAGGAGGAGATTGCCCAGCTGGAGCAGCAGGGGCATTTCGATTTCGAGTATGAGGGCCAGGCTGTCAGCGTAGAGGCTGCCGATGTGGAGATCATCTCTGAGGATATCCCCGGTTGGCTCGTGAGCAATGAGGGCAACCTCACCGTGGCACTCGAAGTGGAAATTTCCGAGCCGCTCCGTCAGGAGGGTATTGCCCGTGAGCTTATCAATCGCATTCAGAATCTGCGTAAGGAGAGTGGTCTGGAGATCACCGATCACATCAGTGTCGTTGTATCGCCCAATGAGAAGACCGACGCTGCCGTACATGCTTTCTCTGATTACATCTGCTCACAGGTGCTTGCCAACAAGCTGGAAGTGGCTGACAACGACGGCTCTGAGGCAGAGATCGACGAACTGAAGCTTAACATCCTCATTCAGAAGGACTAAGGATATGAGATAAAGACCTGTCGTGCGGGAGAAGTATTCTCCCTGCACGGCAGGCCTCTTTATTACCTTTAACTATTATTATCTTATACACCTATAAAATTTGACGGATATGGAAAAGAAAGTTCGCTACAGTGATGAGGAGCTCGAGGAGTTCCGTGGCATCATTAATGAGAAGTTGGCTCGCGCCCGAAAGGAATATAATGAGATGATGGCTGCCTTGATGAACAACGACGGTAATACCGACAATGACACCAGCCCTACTTTCAAGATTGCTCTGGAGGGTAGCGCCATGGAGCGTGAGGATCTTATCCAGCAGGCTCAACGCCAGCAGAAATTCATCCAGGGTCTTGAGGCCGCTCTGGTGAGAATTGAGAAGAAGACGTATGGTATCGACCGTTTTACCGGCGAACTCATCCCTAAGGAGCGCCTGCGTGCCGTACCTCATGCTACTCTTAGTGTGGCCTCGAAGAATGCGAGAAAAAACAAGAATGACTGATTCAACTAACAAACAAGGATTCACAAAAGCCGGAGGGCAGGACAGACAACCGGCGGAACAGCGTCCCGCCGGTACGTCAACCCACGAGGCACAGTCGCCCGTACGGCGTACGGGATGGGCAGGATGGCCGTGGATCATTGCCGTGGCTATTCTCGTCATCGACCAGCTGATCAAGATATGGGTGAAGACGCACATGACGCTGGGCGAGTCAACGGAGGTAACGCCGTGGTTCTATATCACGTTTATAGAGAATAACGGTATGGCCTATGGCATGACGTTCATCAATAAGCTTTTTCTTTCCGTAATGCGTATCATTGCCGTGACGGCCATCGGTTGGTTTATCTGGCAGACACTAAAGCAGGGTGGACGGAAATTTTACATCGTCCTGCTGACAATGATTGCAGCCGGAGCGGCCGGTAATATCATCGATTCGATGTTCTACGGTCTTGTCTTCAATGAGTCCTCACCTTTCTATGTGTCCTATTTCGTACCCTTTGGCACAGGTTATGCGCCTTTCCTGATGGGTAAGGTGGTGGATATGCTCTATTTCCCCATCATCGACACGACGTGGCCTGCATGGGTGCCTTTTGTAGGTGGTGACCATTTCATTTTCTTCTCTCCGGTCTTCAATTTTGCCGACTCGTGCATCACGGTAGGGGTGATTCTTATGCTTATCTGTTGCCGTCGTGATCTGGAGTTGATGGGCGAGACGGTACGCCGTGGGCTGCATCTGAAGAAGAAAGACGACAAAAAAGAGGATTGAGACAAATAGCTTGCCGTTGCAATCCTTTACTTCTATCCCGGTGGGAACACGCTTCCTGCCGGGAATATATATTCAATCATCACAGCTCCCGTGGAGCAGGCATGAGGCTACACAGCTTGCGACAGCAATGGTGTGTTCCGGATCCCGAAGGGAGCGCATAGTCCTGTATCAACATGACATATCATAGCAGACACATCATTTATCTTTTCTCTTTTGTCTTGCTTCTTCTTGTAAGTTGCAAGCCGGGCGTTCCTTCCGAGATCATTCAGCCTTCGGAAATGGAGGAATTACTCTATGACTATGCGCTGGCCGACGGCATGGCATCATTGCAGCCGGGCAACGCTTCGGAGAATGATATTACGTTGCGGCAATCGGTGCTTCAAAAGTACGATGTGTCGCAGGCCGATTTCGATTCGTCAATGGTCTATTACACACGCCACTCTGACCAGCTCCGTGACATCTACCAGCATGTCTGTGACCGCCTGCAGAAGGATGCTCAGGCGCAGGGTGCCAGCGTAAACGAGACAATGGCAGGTGTGATGGCTGTTGATAGTATTGATATCTGGCGGGGAGAGCGCTCAATGGTGCTCATACCACAGGCGCCTTATAACTATTATTCCTATAATCTGAAGCCCGACAAGAAAATCCGCCGCGGCGATGGCGTGACGCTTCAGTTCTATGCCAACTTTATCTATCAGGATGGCATGCGTGATGGTGTCGCCATGCTTGCTGTGACCTATAATAATGATTCTACCGTCACGAGAACGACGCATATTTCCTCGACAATGTCCTACTCGCTAACCATTGACGATCGCGACAGTTTGGGTATAAAGTCGGTACGCGGCTTCTTCATCCTAAATAAGAATACGCAAGACCAGTCGGCGACAACGCTTCGTCTGATGTCGCTCTCACAGATCCGTATGCTTCGTCATAGTCCGCAGATGCAGCCGACCCAATCGGCAGGCGGGGCCGTGCAGCCGGCGGTACGTCCTAATATCGACAGCATCCGCCGTATGGAGCAGCAGTCTCGGCAGGGACAGCCCTCTTCATTGGAACCCTCATCGCCTAGCTCTTCACCGACGCTGGCTCCGGCTACACGTCTTTCCGACGGACGTCCCCTGCCACCACCACCTCCTTCCGAAGGAAAGAGGAAACTTGAGATGAAAAAACTGCCGGTTCGATAACTCTCATTTCGTCTTGGCTGTAGGGAAAGCTAAGACGGATAAGAAATGGCGACGGTAAGGCTTTCGGGTATATCGGATGGTAGATGCCCTGCTTCTCGGCCGGATATGGCTTATCAGCGCTTCCGGTCGTTAGAGTTCTGACATACAAACAATTCAAATACTGATTATATATGAAGAAACAATTTCTTACGCTTTGCCTTTTGGCTCTTGGTACGTACGCTATGGCGTGTACCAACTTCATTGTAGGCAAGAAGGCATCGAAAGACGGATCGGTGATCGTCACTTACAACGCTGACGACTATGGAATGTTCATCGGTCTGTGTCATTATCCTGCCGGGACACACCCTAAGGGTGCCATGCGCGACATTGTCAACTGGGATACCCACAAGTATATCGGACAGATTCCTGAAGCTCCCGTGACCTATAACGTCATCGGCAATATCAACGAATATCAGGTGTCTATCGGTGAGACTACCTACGGAGGCCGTGAGGAGATGGTCGATCCGACGGGTGGCATAGACTATGGATCGCTGATCTATCTCGGTCTGCAGCGTTCGAAAACGGCCCGTGAGGCCATTAAGGTGATGACATCGTTGGCCGAGAAATATGGTTATTGCTCAGAGGGTGAGACCTTCACCATCGCCGATCCTAATGAGGCCTGGATTATGGAGATGATGGGCAAGGGGCCCGGATCGAAAGGTGTCGTATGGGTGGCACAGCGTATTCCTGACGATGCTATCTGTGCGCATGCCAACCAGAGCCGTATCGGTAAGTTCAATATGAAGGACAAGAAGAACGTGCTTTATTCTAAGGATGTGATCAAGTTTGCCCGCAGCAAGGGATGGTTTACTGGTAAGGATGCTGACTTCAGCTGGAAGAATGCCTATGCCAAGCCCGACTTTTCCGGACGCCGCTGGTGCGACGCACGTGTATGGGCTTTCTTCAATCATTGGAAAAAGGGTTTCGACCGTTACCTTCCCTGGGCTTTGGGCAAGGACGAGAATGCGGAGGATATGCCTCTCTGGATTGTTCCTGACCAGAAGCTGAGCGTGCAGGATGTGGAGAACTGTATGCGTGACCACTATGAGGGTACGCCTATGGCAATCGACTCTACCGACATGGGTGGTGGTATCTGGCAGATGCCTTATCGTCCCACGCCTCTTGAGTTTACCGTCAATGGTAAGAAATATTTCAACGAGCGTCCTACCTCTACCCAGCAGACAGGCTTCTCTTATGTAGCACAGCTCCGTTCATGGCTGCCTCGTGAGATCGGCGGCATCCTTTGGTTTGGCAACGACGACGGCAATATGGTGGCTTACGTGCCTATTTATTGTGGTTCGACGAAGCAGCCCGAGTGTTTCAACACACCGGGAGCCGATGCTACACACTTCTCTATGAAGAACGCTTATTGGGTATGCAATTGGGTGAGCAATATGGTCTATCCCCGCTACTCGATGATGTTCGGCTCGCTGAAAGCTGTCCGTGACTCTCTTGAACAGAGCTATTTCGCTGCTCAGCCTGCTGTGGAGGCTAAGGCCCAGGAGCTTTATAAGACTGATCCAGCTCAGGCAGTGGCTTATCTGAATGACTATTCCATCACGAAGGCACAGCAGATGCTCGATCGTTGGAAGCAGCTCGCCACTTATCTTATCGTGAAATACAACGACATGATCGTGAAGCCGGATAACAATGGTGTGTTCTCCACCACACCGGAGGGTATCGGTGTCACCGTCGAGCGTCCCGGCTATCCTGAGAGTTATCGTCAGAGACTCGTAAAGGAGACGGGCGATAAATATCTGGAACCCGGACAATAATATTGACATGACCTGTACGGTCCCGTCGGGTCGCCGTCTGAAGAGGACGACCCGTCGGGACCGCTTCATTATTACCGGAGATAACGACAGCAGGAACATGCAATTCCGGTATGATTATTAGCCGACTTCAATTTGCAAGCTCTCGGTTTTGTCTGTTTGAGAAGCTGTGCATGGAAGTGTTACTAACCCGGCTTCTGTTTTATAAGTCATCGGCCCCGTTTAGGGGGCATTCATTTTCACATAATATTAAGGAGAATAGATACATTGAAGCACAAACGACTATGGGTGGCCGTTGCGGTGATCGTCTTGGCGGTAGTGACCGTTGTTGCCACATTGATGAAGTATTGTTCCTCGCCTGACAGACGGCAGATAGAGCATCCTGGAGATATTGCCGGTGCAAGGATCGGCGTGCAGCTCGGTACGACGAGCGATATCCGCGTATCGAAATATGAGAACGACAATTCAGCGACATCGGTTGAGCGCTATACGAAGACAGCTGATGCTATCCAGGCGCTGCTGCAGGGTAAGCTCGACTGTATCGTGGAGGATGAGCAGCCGGCTTTGGCCTTTGTGGCACAGAATCCGGAGCTTCGTATCTTGCCAGAGACCTTTTCGACCGACCATTATGCTTTCTGCGTGAGCAAGGACAACCGTGCACTGCTCGATAAGATCAATCATGCGCTGATGTTGCTCCGCAATGACGGTACGCTGCGGATCATCCACGATAGGCACGTGCGCCAGAATCTGCCGGTGGCCTATCTGCCGAAAAGGATGGAGCGTCCCAATGGAAAGCTTGTCGTGGCTACCAACGCTACTTATAAACCTTATGAATATTATGACAATGGACGTGTGGTAGGCATTGATATTGATATCATGCAAGCTGTCTGCGATGTTCTGGGCATGACACTTGTCGTGGAGGATATGAATTTCGATTCTGTCATTACGAGCGTACAAACAGGCAAGGCACAAGTGGGTGCCGCAGGTCTGGCCGTGACTTCTGACAGGAAGAAGAATGTGCTCTTCACCACTCCTTATACGGAGTGTCGGCAGGTGGTGATCGTCCGGCAGGCAGGTGCTACGGTAGAGCACCGCTCGCTCGCCCAGAAGTTTAAGGCCGACTTTATCACGGAGGGCCGTTACGTCTATCTGTTAAAAGGTCTGGGCAATACGCTGGTCATCACCTTTTTTGCCATCCTTATTTCTTTGGTGCTCGGTTCGTTGATAGCTGTCATCCGCGCTACACATGAGCAGACTGGCGGCCTGAGACTGCTCAACTGGCTCTGTCAGGTTTATCTCACTCTTGTGCGTGGCACACCGACGATGGTGCAGCTTCTGATTATCTATTATGTTGTCTTTGCGGCAGCCGATGTGAGTAAGGTCTTCGTTGCTATCGTTGCCTTTGGCATCAACTCCGCAGCTTATATGGCAGAGGTGGTTCGTTCAGGTATTATGGCTGTGCCCCGCGGACAGACGGAGGCAGGGCGCTCGGACAGACGCTCCGGCTCATTATCCTGCCGCAGGCTTATAAGAATGTTATGCCGGCCATTGGCAATGAGCTGATCACGCTGCTGAAGGAAACCTCTATCAGTGGATATATCGGACTGGTGGATCTGACAAAAGGCTCTGATATCATCCGCTCGATCACCTACGATGCCATGTTGCCTTTGGGTGTGGTGGCATGTATCTACCTGGCTCTTGTCATGGCATTGCAGGCTGGGGTACACAGAATGGAAATAAAACTGAGAAAGAATGAAAGAAAATAGCCCTATACTTCTGGATGTCCGTCATCTGGAGAAACGCTTCGGCGATCATGTCGTCCTGCGTGACATCGATCTGCGGATACGGCAGGGAGAGGTCATTGCCGTGATAGGCCCGTCAGGTTGTGGCAAGTCTACCTTTCTCCGTTCACTCAACTTGCTGGAGCGGCCTACGGGTGGCCATGTGCTCTTTGAGGGAACGGACATCACTTCTCCGGAGATCGACATCAACAGGATGCGTGAGCGCATCGGCATGGTGTTCCAACAGTTTAACCTCTTTCCTCATCTCACGATCCGTCAGAACATCATGTTGGCGCCGACGACGTTGGGAAAGATGACGAAGGATGAAGCGGCGGCCAAGGCCGATGAGTTGCTGAGGCTGATCAGCCTGGAGGATAAGGCCGACAGTTATCCCGATGCGCTCAGCGGTGGCCAGCAGCAGCGTGTGGCGATCGTACGTGCCTTAGCGATGAGGCCCGATGTGATGCTTTTCGATGAGCCTACCTCGGCTCTCGACCCGGAGATGGTAGGTGAGGTGCTCAGCCTGATGCGTGAGCTTGCTGCCACGGGTATGACCATGGTCGTAGTCACCCATGAGATGGCGTTTGCCCGGGAGGTGGCCACCCGTGTGCTGTTCTTCGCCGACGGCATTGTCACGGAGGACGGTACTCCCGAGGAGATATTCGTCCATCCGAAGTCGCCTCGTCTTCGGGAATTTCTCAGTAAGCTCTTATAAACCCAAATCGGTCATTAGAATTTCTTTGTGTCGTAAGGCAGCGAGAAATCCTTTAT
>OGQM01000729.1_pt1 | contig 26824 bp, 20 predicted proteins | sample 1553191 | NCBI WGS metagenome assembly OGQM01 (sample SAMEA2579954, study PRJEB22360) | human gut metagenome | biome: human gut; feature: human-associated habitat; material: faeces | place: Denmark | collected 2008/2010 | reverse complement strand
GAACTTCAGCCTTCCAAGCTGACTACGTGAGTTCGATTCTCATCACCTGCTCCATGTAAAATATTAACTCGCAAATGCGAGTTTTTTTATATCAAAAATGCCAAGGACCTACTCCTTGGCATCATTTATAAACGCATATACATCTTCATAAATCCTTTGATTCTCTTTTTCATTTAAGATTTCATGCTTTAAAGTCGGATACAATTTACTAGATACATTCTTATATCCAACCCCCATTAAAAATTGTTTCAACTGTTCAAATTTATCCTTATTCTGAATAACCGGATCTTCTTGACCTGCAATCATCAAGATTGGCAATTCACTATTTGTCACCTTCCAATCCTTTTTATCAAATGCTTTAACCATCAATTGAAATAAGTTTATAAAACCATTTGTTGTAAACAAAAAGCCACACAATTCATCCGCTTCATATTGATCTACATTCTCTGGATTTTTACTCAACCAACGATTCCCCGATTCATATCCCGCAAAAGCCATCTTATTTAATAAACCATTGCCTTTCTTTTCTTTAAAGAAAGGTTTTATAATTTTAGCCAATCCAACCGCAAAACTAGCAGCCGAATTTTCTGTAGGAGGACCACACAAAATCAAGCGACGAATATAATTGTCATATTTTTTTAAGTAACAACGAGCTACCAAAGTACCCATACTATGACTAAATAACGTTACCTTTAATCCAGGATACATATCACGTACGTACTCAGTCACCTGGAATAAATCATCCACAATATAATCCGCATTTTCAGTATAGAAATATCCATAATCATTCTTTGATTTTACACTACCACCATGTCCTCTATGATCATGGATCACACAAATATAGCCTCTTTCATTTAAATACTGCATAAAATCAAAATAACGCTCTTTATGCTCCGCCATCCCATGTGAAAACTGTATAATTCCTTTTGGATTTTTACACTCCATTATCGCAATCTCTAACTTTAATCCATCTTGCTTTGATGTAATTTTTTTAATTATCATATTATAGTACCCACATTTCTTTCTTGATTTAATTGTATCAAATATATAATTATTTCAACTAGACAAATCAAAAAAAAAGACCATTTTTAATGGTCTAACTAGTTTTCACTAATTTCTACTTTTACTTTGTGATCTGCTTCCACATCAAAAGTAATCTTTGCGAAGTCATCTAAATGATTTGTGACAATATTATGAACTTGATCAAATACTTCATCCTCTTTTTCTTCAGACTTGCAATCATATTCAATAGATGTAACTGTATGCTTTTTAATTTTTACATCTTTTAATTCTTCTAACATTGATTTCATAGTTATCTACCTCGATATAAGTCTATCACTTATTAAATCCTGTTGTCAAATTTATGCGTGAAGCCAATCTACCCTATGATAATACATAAGGAAAGTAATACTTGATAAAGACCAAGTAATTGGATAGATCCAATATACACACCATATATTATGTACTAACATACCCATAACTGTAAGGCCTGCAACACGCACGAAGCACCAACAAACCATCATAACAATCATCGGAATCATGGATTTACCTGCTCCTCTTAAGATAGCCGATACACAATGTGAATAGGCTAATAAACAAAAGAAGAATGCACTTGTCTGTCCTCGTAATGTACCAAACTGAATAACCTCTGGTGTCGCATCAAAGGCTGCAATAAATTGAGAGCCAAACACAAAAATAATTACACCAATGATTTCCGCCAAAGTCATCGAACAAATCATACCAAATTTAGCACCCTTTAAAACACGATCATATTGACGAGCTCCTAGATTTTGTCCAACAAAAGTCGTAAGTGCCATTGTAAAACTAGTAATTGGCAAGAACGCAAAACCTTCAATTTTTGAATAAGCACCACAACCAGCCATGGCCATATCACCAAAAGAGTTGATATTCGATTGAACAACTACATTAGCTAGTCCAATAATGGAATTCTGAAATCCACTAGGCAAGCCATATTTTAAGATTTCCCCTAGAAGTTCTTTATGAATCTTTATCTCAGAAAGAACAATACGATGTGTTCCCTTTGTCGTCAACAATAAATATAGGCATAGACCCGCTGAAATATACTGTGAGATGATTGTAGCTAAAGCAGCAGATCCTACACCCATTTTAAGAAGCGCAATAAAAAATAAGTCCAATACAATATTTACTATACTTGAAATAATCAAATAATATAGTGAATGCTTACTATCACCTACTGCCTGTAAAATACCTACAAAAAAATTATACATAATGGATCCAAAGGAACCTAAAAAATAAATTTTAAAATAAGTCACAGACGCATCCATTACACTTTCTGGTGTTCCCATCCATTGAAGCAATGTAGGCGTAAAAAAGATACCTACAAGTGTCATAATAAAACTTACGATCAATCCAAATGCAACCGTTGTATGGATTGCATTCTGCATACGTTCTATTTCTCTTGCTCCAAAATATCGTGATATGACTACACCTGCACCAATCGCGACACCATTAAAGAAACCAATCATCAGAAATATAATATTTCCACTTGAACTTACAGCCGCAAGAGCCTGGCTTCCTAAAAAGTTTCCAACAATCAGTGAATCCACCGTATTGTATAACTGTTGAAACAAATTCCCTAATAAAATAGGTAGCGCAAAGAAAACCATTTGTTTAGGAATCGAGCCCGATGTCATTAACTTTTGTCCTTGTGCCAACCCTAACACCTCCTATGTTACTAAAAGAAAAGGAAGTTTAAACTTCCTTGTAAAAACTTTGTAGATGACTACAAGAAGAGTCAAACTGTTCCTTTTCTTCTTTTGTCATTTCAATCTCAACAACCTCTTTGACACCAGTCGCATCCAAAATGGCAGGAACACTAGTAAATACACCATCTTGTCCATATTGACCATCTAAATAAGTAGAAACAGGAAGTACTACAGATTCATTAAACATCAAAGCACGAACAATACGTGTTGTACTTGCGGCAATACCATAACATGTATTTCCTTTACGGTTAAAGATTTCCCAACCATCTTTCTTTACCGCTTCATGAATACTATCAAACATTCCCTCATTCATACGAGTTGGATTATCTTTAATGATTTGATAAATATCTTTACCACCAACACGAACTGTACTCCATGGAATCATTTCACTATCTCCATGTTCACCTAAAACATACGCATGAATACTCTTTGTATCTACATCAATACAATCGGCAATATGACATTGTAAACGTGCTGAATCAAGTAATGTACCCGATCCAATAATTTGATTTGCTGGTAAACCAGAAACTTTATAAGCCACATAAGTCATAATATCCACTGGATTTGATACAACTACAATAAAGCCATTAAAACCATTTTCCATAGCACTCGATACAATGCTTGTCACAATCTTAGAACTTGATTTTAAAGCCACTAAACGATCATTTTCTTTGCCCATTGGAGCACTAGCTGTAATCACTAAAACATCAGCATCTTTACAATCTGTATAATCCCCTAATTTAATCTGCATATTACGATTCATAAAGGCAATACTATGAATCATATCCAAAGTTTCTCCTTTGGCTCTTTCTGTATTCATATCAATTAAAACAATTTCATCACAAATTCCTTGGTTGATCATGCAAAAAGCTGTACTTGCTCCAACATTTCCCGCACCAACAATTACTACTTTTCTTTTTTTAATCATAATGGCTCCTCCTACAAAAATTTAGAGATATATCCCTGTATAAATATTACCAAAATAATTACAGGAATGATATACGAAACATAGAAACCTACTTGTTTAGGAAAAGAGATTCCCTCACCACAATTGGCTTCCTTTAAAAAATTTTTAAATCCCCATCCATATTTAGATGTACAAAACAATACATAACAAAGTGATCCTAAAGGCAATAAATTATTCGATACAATAAAATCTTCTAAATCCTGAATCGTTGTACCAGCACCTAATGGTTGAATAAAAGACAACACATTAAATCCCAATGCACAAGGTAAAGATAGAACAAAGATAAGTACAAAACTTACTTTGATGGTTTTTGAATGAGACCATCCTGTCCATTCCATTGTCATAGTGATAATATTTTCAAATACCGCAATAATTGTAGTTAATGCCGCAAAACTTAAAAATAAGAAGAACAAAGCTCCCCACACATTTCCAAATTGCATATTCGCAAAAATATTAGGTAATGTCTGAAAAATCAATCCAGGACCTTGCCCAGGATCCACGTTATATGCAAAACATGCCGGAATCACAATAAAGCCTGCAACCAATGCGACAAATGTATCTAAACACACAACCGTAATCGCTTCTGAAGTTAATTTCTTACTTTTATCAACATAGCTGCCAAATATCGCAATGGCACCAATACCTAAACTCAAAGTAAAGAAAGCTTGCCCCATAGCCGCAAATACGACTTCTGATATATTTTGCATCTTTGAAAAATCAGGCAATAAGTAAAATTTAACACCAGCCATGGCTCCTGGCAAAATAAGTGAACGTACTGCTAATATAAGCATCAACGCCAATAAACACAACATCATATACTTTGATACTTTTTCAACACCGTTCTGCAAACCTTTTGAACAAATGAAAAAGCCAATACATACAACTAGAAACATCATGCCAACCTGAACTAAAGGATTTGACAACATCAAACCAAACTCATCATTAATTTGACTTGCGTTTAAGCTATTAAAATCCCCTATCAACATCTTATAGAAATAATAGAATAACCAACCACAAACCGAAGTATAAAACATCATCAATATATAGTTTCCTGCCATAGCAACATATTTCATAAAATGCCACTTCGTACCTTTTGGCTCTAATACATCAAAAGAAAGGGCTGCACTTTTTTGACTTGCACGACCTACTGAATACTCCATAACCATAACGGGCAATCCTAATATGACTAGAAAAAATAAATAAATCAAGACAAAAGCAGCTCCTCCATATTGTCCTACAATATATGGAAAGCGCCAAACATTGCCAATTCCAATTGCGCATCCTGCACTAATTAAAATAAATCCTAAACGATTTGAAAACCTATCCCTCATCCTGTTATCTCCCTATAAAAACAATCTAAACAACCCATATACCTTCCATTCCAAGGTTTCATTCTTCCACAATAATGAATAATTACACTATTTTGTTTCACCCAATCCAAATCCATCTTATTTCTTGGGTTTCTTAAATTATAGAAATTCATCATTCTTTCACTCAAATTATATTTACGATAATCCACAAGTTTCGTTTTATCTCCATATAATGCAGTTAATACATCTTGATCAAAAAGTACAAGTTTTTTCTTGTATGTATTCACATAATTTAAGATATCTTGCTTATTCAATTGTTTACGTAACGCAACTAGATTCATCAATAAAACCCCAGTATTGATATATGGAACATCTTCATTTAACCCTAATCTTTTCGCATTTAAATGTGTCATATTCTCACTTACATGACTACATGCGATATAAAGATTGTCTTCAAAATCCATATTATACAATTCCTTTAAACTTTGAATCACCACAATATCCACATCTAAATATAGAATTCGATCCAATGTATCCGGCAATAAATCCGATGCGAATAATCGATAATATATTTCTAATGGATATCTAGATGAAATAGGAAATTCTTTAAACTCTTCTTGCTTTACTTCAATAAAATGAAATGTACATCCTAAAAAAGAATTTCTTAAAGCATCCATATGTTCTTGATTCAAATCATGATGCAGAATATAGAAATCAATATTCTTATCAAAACGAACGATGGATTGTATACACGTCTTTGTCAAATCTATGAATTTTGCGTTAATTGAAAATAAAATGTTCATAAAATGATTTTATCACAAAATTAATTGAAAATCTTTTCATAAAATATGATACAATATTTACATTAAGGAGAAGATGATAATATGAAACTTATTATACCCGAAAACTACGATCCAGTATTAACTGTTAGAGAAACACAAGAAGCCATTAAATATATTCGTGATACATTTCAATATGAATTTGGTAAGGAGTTAAATCTTTCTAGAATTTCTGCCCCTTTATACGTAACACAAAGTTCTGGTTTAAACGACAATTTAAACGGTACAGAAAAACCCGTATCTTTTACTATGAAAGAATTGCCTGGTGAACAATTAGAAGTTGTACACTCTTTGGCAAAATGGAAACGTATGGCTTTGAAGAAATATGGTTTTAAGCTACATGAAGGCCTATACACAAATATGAATGCCATTCGTAAAGATGAAGAATTAGATAACTTTCACTCTACATATGTCGATCAATGGGACTGGGAAAAAATCATTTCTAAAAATGAGCGTACCCAACAAACACTCGAAGAGCATGTTCGTACGATTTTTAAAGTCATTAAACATATGGAACATGAAGTATGGTACAAATATCCTCAGGCTGTGAATCATTTGCCTGATGATATTTTCTTTATCACAACGCAGGAACTATTGGATAAGTATCCAAATTTAAATTCAAAAGAAAGAGAAAATGCCATCACAAAAGAACATGGCTGTGTATTTGTGATGCAAATTGGTGATAAATTATCAAATAATGAAAAGCATGATGGTCGTGCACCAGATTATGATGATTGGAAATTAAATGGCGATATTCTATTCTGGTATGAGCCTCTACAAAGTGCTCTTGAAATTTCTTCAATGGGTATTCGTGTGGATGAAGATACTTTATTTGAACAATTAAAAAAAGAGAACTGCTTAGATCGATGTGAACTTCCATTCCATAAAGCAATTCTTAATAAAGAATTACCATATACTATAGGTGGAGGCATTGGGCAATCAAGACTTTGTATGTTGCTACTAAAAAAAGCACACATTGGAGAAGTCCAAGCAAGCTTATGGCCGCAAGACATGATTGATGCATGCTTAAAAAATAATATTCAAATCTTGTAGGACAATCGTCCTACTTTTTTATTATCGTACCATTTGGATTGGATACATAATCTCCATATTCTAAATCAGATACTTCGCATCCATTCACTGTAATATTTCCAGCACAAACTGTAATAGCTCCATCTACATCTTCTTGTTGTCCATCATAAATAAATGCGCCATCAAACAATAAACCATCCATAATATTGTGTTTTATATCAATATCATCACATATTACACTTACTGTACACTGATTTTTCTTTGTGCTGTTTTTTAAATATGTATAATAAGCTCTACCTAAATCAAAGTATTTTATCATCTTTTTCTCCTAAAGAAAAGGAATAGGTATTCACCTACTCCTTATATTTTATTCTTCTGATTGAATATCAATTGATCCATTATCTGTAGTTTCTGCATCTTGTAGAATTGATTCTTCTACAGATGATTCTACATTTTCCATCACTTCTCTATCGTCTGATCCTGATACTAATTTATCAAATTTTTCAGAATTTTCATTATGAACTTCATTCATACGTGCAATACGTTTTTCACGAAGCTCTTTTGCTTTAGCTGCAACGATTTCATTTTGAGGACGATCACCTTGACATCCTGTACCTGCAGGTATCAATTTACCAATGATAACATTTTCTTTCAAACCAATTAAATGGTCAACTTTACCTTTAATTGTCGCATCTGTAAGAACCTTTGTTGTTTCCTGGAACGAAGCGGCAGATAAGAAAGAATCTGTTTCAACTGAAGATTTAGAAATACCTAGTAATACAGGTTTGAAAGTAGCTGGAGTTTTTCCGCTTAATAATGCATCACGGTTGATTTTTGTGATGTTGTTAAGTGATAATTGAACACCAACATTTAAATCTGTATCTCCACTATCTACAACGATTACTTTCTTCATCATCTGTTTAATCATTACTTCCAAGTGCTTATCGCTAATTTCGATACCTTGGCTCTGGTATACTTTCTTAACTTCTTTTAAGATATAATCTTGAACTTCACGGACACCAGCAACACGCAATAATTCTTTTGGATCTAATGGACCTTCTGTTAATGCAACACCGGCTTCAATCTTAGCTCCAATTTGAACCCATGGACGCATTGATTGGTTTGCATTAATTTTATGAGAAACACTTTCATGTTCATTTGTGATAATGACTTCTTGGCGCATTGTTCCTTCAATACGTTCGATTGAAGTGATTTCACCAGAAATCTGAGCAATTACCGCAACACCTTTTGGACAACGAGCTTCGAACAATTCTTCAACACGAGGCAAACCTTGAGTGATATCTTCTGCACCAGCACCGGCAACACCACCTGTATGGAATGTACGCATTGTTAACTGTGTACCTGGTTCACCAATTGATTGGGCAGCCATAATACCAATAGCTTCACCAACTTCAACGTCTTTACCAGTAGCCATGTTACGTCCATAACATTTACGACAAATACCTAAACGAGATTTACATGTAAATACAGAACGGATATACATACCTGTAACACCAGCATCTACAATTTTCTTTGCAAGTTCATCTGTGATAAACTCATCACTCGCAATAATTAACTCACCCGTTTTTGGATCTGTTACATCTTGTTTTGAATAACGACCAACTAAACGATCTTGTAATGGTTCGATAACAGAATTTGTCTTGCGATCCATTAAAGTTTCAATCCAGTAACCCTTATCTGTACCACAATCATCTTCTTTGATAATTACATCTTGTGCAACATCAACCAGACGACGAGTTAAGTAACCAGATTCGGCAGTCTTCAAGGCAGTATCAGTTAAACCTTTACGCACACCGTGAGTAGAGATAAAGAACTCACTTACGTTCAATCCTTCACGGAAACAAGAGTAAATAGGAACTTCTATGATAGTTGGAACATATTCGCCTGCACCCGCTTTGGCGTGACCTGGCTTAGCCATTAAACCACGCATACCAGCTAGCTGCGTAAAGTTTGACGCGTTACCACGGGCACCAGAAGTCGCCATCATGTTAATTGGGTTTTTACGAGGTAAGTTTTTCATCAATGATGTAACAATCTTATCTTTTTGATCATCCCACATCTTAGATAAGTGACGTTCCCATTCTTCCATTGTCAACATACCCTTACGTTGTAAGTGTTTTAATTGATCGGCTTTAACACGACCCTCATCGATATATTCATCTTTGTGAGGAGCCACTTCGATATCTGATAAGGCAACTGTAATACCAGCTACTGTTGAATATTCAAATCCTAATGATTTGATTTGGTCAAGAATTTCAGCTGTTTGATCAGCATCATAACGCTTGAAAACTTCGGCAATAACTTTACCTAAATCTTTTTTCTTAACGGCATCAACTAAAGGCATAGCTTCAATATATTCTTTAATGTTTTGTCCTGGAGAAACAAAATATTTGTCAGGAGTACTTACAAAGTTTTCCTTACTAACCTCATTGATATAAGGGAAATCTTCAGGGAACATTGAGTTGAATACGATCTTTCCAACAGTTGTAATTAAATAATCATTTTTATGTTTTTCATCAAATGAAGTTTTATGCATGTTGCATACTGGCAATGCGATACGAGTGTGAAGGTGAACTTGTTTTGACTGATAAGCCATCATGACTTCATCTTCATCTGTATATACATGACCTTCACTTTCACCAAAACGGTGCCAGTGAGCAGCTTCTAATGGGCAACCAACTTCTTCGTAGTGTTTAGCTTCTGCAAAGAATTCATCTTTCGTTTCTTCCATTGTTAAATAGAAGTTACCCATAACCATATCCTGTCCTGGTGTAACAATTGGCTTACCATCTTTAGGACCTAAGATATTGTGGGAACCTAACATCATAACTAATGCTTCGGCACGAGCTTCTTCTCCTAATGGAACGTGGATGGCCATCTGGTCACCATCGAAGTCGGCATTGAACGCTGTACATACTAGTGGGTGAAGACGCATTGCACGTCCTTCAACCAATTTAGGCAAGAAAGCCTGAATACCTAAACGGTGTAGTGTAGGTGCACGGTTCATCAATACTGGATATCCATCAATTACTGTTTCAACAACATCCCAGATACGTGGATCGCGACGTTCGATTAATTTTTCTGCATTTTTAGGATTTTGAGCCAATCCTTGGTTTACAATTTCATTAATAATAAATGGTTTAAACAAGTTTACTGCCATTTCACGAGGAATACCACATTGGTACATCTTCAAATCTGGTCCTACGGCAATTACAGAACGACCAGAGAAGTCAACACGCTTACCTAATAAGTTTTGACGGAAACGACCTTGTTTACCCTTTAATGAGTGAGACAATGATTTTAATGCACGTCCACCCGCACCTGTAATCGGTTTTGAACGACGTCCATTGTCGATTAAAGCATCCACAGATTCCTGTAACATACGTTTTTCATTTTGAACAATGATATTAGGAGTGCCCAACTCTAATAATTTACGTAAACGATTATTACGAGTGATAACACGACGATATAAATCATTTAAGTCACTTGTCGCAAAACGACCACCATCCAATTGAAGCATTGGACGTAAATCAGGTGGTATTACCGGAATGTTAGTCAGAATCATCCATTCTGGCATATTTTCACTATTGCGGAATGCGTTAATAGTATCTAAACGTTTGATTAATTTCTTACGTTTTTCACCTTGTGCTTTTTCAAGAGCATCTTGTACTTCTTGATATTCGGATTCTAAATCTACATCTTGCAATAGACGAAGTACAGCTTCAGCACCTGTTTGAGCAGTAAATCCTGTTGAACCATAAATAGCTTGGTTTTCACGGAATTCACGTTCAGAAAGAATTTGTTTATAAGCTAAACCAGATTCTTTTGGATCAGTAACGATGTAACTTACAAAGTATACAACTTCTTCTAATTGTTTAGGTGTTACATCCAACAACAATGCCATACGGCTAGGAATACCACGTAAATACCAAATATGAGCTACTGGTGCAGCTAAATGGATGTGACCCATACGTTCACGTCTTACGCTTGCCTTTGTGATTTCTACACCACAACGGTCACATACAACACCTTTAAAACGTACTTTTTTATATTTACCACAAGCACATTCCCAGTCCTTAGTTGGACCGAAAATGCGTTCGCAGAATAAACCATCACGTTCAGCTTTTTGTGAACGATAGTTAATTGTCTCAGGCTTAGTTACTTCACCATGACTCCATTTCAAAATCGTTTCTGGACTCGCTAAGCGAACCTGAATCGAGGCAAAATTGTTAATACTCATATTTTATACTACGCCTCCTCTTCTTCGTTATTTTCTTCTTCAATATCGTCGACTAACTCTTCCTTTTGAACTTCCTCTTGTAAAGGTTGAGCTGGATGAGCGTCCTGGTCATCATCATCTAATGTGATGTCAACCTCATTATTATTTTCATCTAACAAACGAATATCGATTGCTAGACCTTGTAATTCGTGCATCAATACACGGAATGATTCTGGAACCCCTGGTTCTGGAATATCTTTACCTTTGATAATAGCTTCATAAGTCTTAATACGACCTTGAATATCATCAGATTTGATTGTCAAGATTTCTTGCAAAGTGTGGGCAGCACCATATGCTTCCAATGCCCAAACTTCCATCTCTCCAAATCTCTGACCACCATTTTGAGCTTTACCACCCAAAGGTTGTTGAGTTACTAAAGAGTATGGTCCTGTAGCACGAGCATGTAATTTATCGTCAACCATGTGGGCCAACTTGATCATGTACATTACACCAACACTAATACGTTCATCAAATGGTTGTCCAGTTTGTCCATCGTATAATACCTGTTTTCCATCTACAGTCATGCTTGCTTCACGCATTACATCCTGCAAGTCTTCATTTGATAAACCATCGAATACAGATGTAGAGAATTTAACACCAAGTTTACGAGCTGCGTAACCTAAGTGGATTTCTAGAATCTGTCCAATGTTCATACGAGAAGGTACACCGAATGGATTCAACAAGATATCAACTGGATGTCCATCAGCCATAAATGGCATATCTTCGATTGGTAGAATCTTAGAGATGACACCTTTGTTACCGTGACGACCAGACATTTTATCACCTTCAGAAATCTTACGTTTCTGAACGATATATACTTTAACACGCATATTTACTCCAGGAGGAAGATCCGATCCATCTCCACGTTTAAACACACGAATAGAATGAACAATACCAGCACCACCATGAGGTACTTTCAATGAATTGTCACGAACTTCACGTGATTTTTCACCAAAGATTGCTAATAATAATTTTTCTTCTGGACTAACTTCACTTTGTCCTTTTGGAGTAACCTTACCAACTAAGATATCTCCTTCTTTTACTTCGGCACCAACCATAATGATACCATTTGAATCTAATTTACGAACTGCGCTTTCACCAACGTTAGGAATATCACGAGTGATTTCTTCAGGACCTAACTTAGTTTCACGACAGTCAATATCATATTCTTCTACGTGGATTGAAGTATATACATCATCACTAACCATACGTTCTGACATGATGATGGCATCCTCGTAGTTATATCCATGCCATGTTGTATATGCGATAACAACGTTTTGACCTAAAGCCAATTCACCATTTTGCATACTTGGACCATCAGCCAAGATATCGCCCTTTTCAACTTTTTCTCCAACCTCTACAATTGGACGTTGGTTAATACAAGTACTTGCATTTGAACGAGCAAACTTACGTAATTGATAAGTATGGTTTTCACCTTCATTATCTTTAACAACAATACGTAAACTATCTACATACTCTACAACACCATCTTGTTTGGCGACAATACCTACACCAGAGTCTTTGGCAATTTTATATTCAATACCAGTACCTACATAAGGTGAATGTGGAACTAATAATGGAACGGCCTGACGTTGCATGTTGGCACCCATTAAGGCACGAGAAGCATCATCGTTTTCCAAGAATGGTACACAAGCAGTGGCAACAGATACGATCTGTTTTGGACTGACGTCGGCAAGTTCTACTTCTTCACGGTCAGCGATAATAGTTTCGCCAGCCTTACGAGCTACGACACGTTCATTTACTAAATGACCATCACGAACCTCATTGGCCTGAGCAATTACATAATCTGCTTCTTCATCCGCACTTAAGTAAACTGTATCTTCACTAACTGTACCATCTGCATTTACCTTACGATAAGGTGTTTGGATAAATCCATATTCATTGATACGAGCATAAGTTGTTAAGTTATTAATCAAACCAATGTTTGGTCCTTCAGGCGTTTCGATTGGACAAATACGACCATAGTGAGAGTTGTGAACATCACGAACTTCAAAACTTGCACGGTCACGACTAATACCACCTGGACCTAAAGCTGAAATACGACGTTTGTTTGTCAACTCAGCTAGAGGGTTTTGTTGATCCATGAACTGCGACAATTGTGAACTAGAGAAGAATTCTTTAATTGCAGCTGTCAAAGGACGAATGTTTGTCAATTTTCTTGGTGTTAAGCTATCCATTTCTTGAATTGACATACGTTCTTTAACAACACGTTCCATACGAGATAAACCAATACGGAATTGGTTTTGGATCAATTCACCAACAGAACGAATACGACGGTTTCCTAACATATCGATATCATCTGTTGTTCCTACACCTTCCATAACATTTAAACTATATGAGAAGAATGCATACATATCTGAAACTGTAATTGTATGCTTGTTTGCGAATGGGTCATTTCCAGCAACACGTACTTCATCCCCATTGTTGTCAATAATATATACTTCTTGAACACATGCACCAATCAACCATGCTGTGATATCTTCACTTAAAGCACGTTGTTTAACTTGTGTTTCAACATCACTATCGATAGCATCTGGACTTACGCCAACCATATAACGGTTCGCAACTAATTCCATATCCGCATCAACAATATCTTCACCTTGCGCATTTGTTAAACGTCCAAGTGCATATAAACGTTGTCCATAGTTAAATACAGAATCCATATTTTCAGCTGTTAATTTAACTGGTTGTGCAAACAATCCTGCAAAAATTTCAACATTTTCAACAACCTTTTGGATTGCTAAAACATCTTGTTCAGTTAATACTGTACCAGCATCTAAATAAGCATCTTCCGTTTCTACATCACTAGCCAATACACGACCAATTAATCCTGTAGTCCAGCTTGTCGGAATTGAAACAATATCTTCTTCATGGAATTCTGAGCGGAATGGATAAGCGACACAATAAGTGCCTTTAGCCAATTCTTCACGCAATGCATTTCTTTCATCACGATGAACCATAGTACCTTTTTCCATGAAAACATTACCATTTACATCAACTATGTCATGAGCAAGTGTCATACCATACATACGATCGATTGCATTTAATTTCTTGCGTAATTTATAACGGCCAGCCTTTGTCAAATCATAACGACGGTGATCAAAGAATTTAGCCTGCATCAAAGTGATTGATCCATCTAATGTAGGAATTTCATCACTTCTCTGGTTTTCATAGAAAGAAAGTAAAGCTTCCTGAGTAGTTTTTACTTTATCATTCAATAAAGTATTTTCAATTTCTTCATATTTTCCAAAGAAGGCAGTGTACAACAACAAATACATATTCATGTATTCGCGATCTTCTGCATCTGTAGCTACATCAGACCAGTTACGTCCCATTGCACGTAAGAACGTTTCCATCATTGATGTATCATGAGTATCTTCATTTACCCCAATATTCAAAGACATACCTATAGCCTTGAATAAGATACTGAATAATACTTTACGACGACGGTCAATAGAAACGTTGATCAAACGTCCATTTGTAGTTTTCTTTTGTTCAGTCATGAACTCTAGCCAAGTACCACGACTTGGGATTAATTCACAACTAAAGTTTTGTTTACCAGTCTTTTCATCATAACTGTCCGCAAAATATGCTCCAGGAGAACGTACGATCTGACTAACGATTACACGTTCCGCACCATTGATGATGAATGTACCAGTTTCTGTCATTAAAGGGAAATCCCCTAAATATACTTCTTCGCTCTTGGTTACAACTTCCCCAGTTTCTGAGTCTGTAACTTCCAATTCCATATCTGCATATAGAGGTGCTGCAAAGTTGCATTCTCTATACATAGATTCTTCAGCGTTATATTTTGGTTCTTCAAAATGATAACGCAAGAAATTTAAACGAATGTTTTTTCCATAGTTTTCAATTGGATAGATTTCTTCAAATACTTCTTGGATACCTTGTTGCGTAAACCATTTAAATGAATCTGTCTGGATTTCGACAAGATTAGGTAACTCTAATTTACCACTAACCTTTGAGTAATCTCGGCGGGAAGATTTCTTTCCACACGAGACAATACGATATGCTTTGTTGTTGTCCATGCATGCCATCCTTTCGTTCGAATTTGTACTATATTAGGAAGTTTTCATCCGAAAACTTACACTATTATGCAATTTATTATACTACTAGTAAAAGTGCCAAATGTCAAGAAAAACTTGACAAAATCATGAAAATAGGATATAAATAATGCCTATCCTTTTTAAGCACCCACATGAAATAGGTGCTTTTTTCTTTTTTTGACATACAAACCAATTCCTAATACAATAATGAAAGTTAGAAGGAGTCTATAATGAAAAAACTATTAACATTCATATTAACTTGTTTTTTATCCCTTTCACTTGCAGGATGCTCGCACTCAAAAAATAACGATGATATTCTCACATTCTTTAATGCGTTAGATAATACACTAAATTTAAAAAGCGCCCAAATCAATGGAATACTCACTATGAAAGATTCAAAATTAAATATTAATGCCCAAATTCTTCAAAAAGACGATTTACAAGTTGCCAGTTCAATCGGTCTTGTTGCAGGAAAAAACGTACAAAACAACTTTTTGAACTTTTATATCAAAGATGGAAAAACATATTTAAATTCCATGGGAACAAAAACACAAAGTACAGTGGATAAGATTGGGTTAAAACAAAATTCAAAATTAAATGCATACAACCCATTTCTAGATTTAACGGATGATCAATTGTGTGAATTGTTTGATTCCTCTAAAAAGGAAGATAACAACTATACTTTTAAAGTTAATACAAGCAAATTAGCAACACTACTCGATAACATGGGATCAATCAAACTAGATAATGCTACATTAGAAGCAACAATCAGGAATAATAAAATTACTCATCTTGCTCTAAATTTTATAGGAACGCAAACAGTAGAAAATGCAAGTGCTGATATTGATGTTTCATTAAAATTAAACATCAAAAATCTAAAGAAGATCAACTTTCCAAATGATTTAGAAGAATATAAAAACGAAACTGCAGAAGATTAATTTTTCTGCAGTCTTTTTCTATTTTTTTACTTTTTCTTCTATCTCTTTTTGTTTTTGCATAACTTCATTAATTTTTTCTTGAATTAAATGAGCATAGGCATCTGCTCCAGGTTCCATTGGATGTATTCCATCTGCTTCTAACAGGTCTGTATGCTGTGAAATATAAGAATTCCAATCAACAATTGTTATATTTGAATGTTTTTTTGCTAACTCTTGTAAATATTCATTATTGCTAGCTTCCCATTCAACACCTGGCGCATATATATTGACCCAGAAAATAGATTTATCTGAACCAATCATTTCTAGCACTTGTTCAACATTATTTTCATCTAAAACGCCATTTGTTCCAAGTGAAATAACAACTGTATTATGAATATTTCCTTGTGACTGATACCAACGCAATATGTCTTGAGCCTGATATATTTGTCGTGAAACAGCTGCATCTACAATAGAATCAGGATAAACGGCTTGAATATTTGTATATGCCGACAACATAACGGAATCTCCTATGCAGAATAACCCTTTATCGGATACTTTCTGTGAATTTCCACTTGAGCTATAATCTACATCTTTAGCCTTTTCCATTTTACCATCTGATTTTGCATTCTTTTTCTTTTTGATTGCTTCTTCATTTTCTGCAATACGCTTTTGTAACTCAGTTGAATCCACTTCTTTTGAAGTTACTAAAGCAACAACACCAGTTGCCTGAAATACCAAGCCAACGATTCCACAAGCCAGTACCGCTTTCTGAAATTTAGGCTTAATTTGCTTGTACTTAAACACTTTTAAGAAATAATTTGTCCATACAACAAGTGCAATCAAAATTACAAATTCAAATAAATATATGATGAAATGTTTATTCCAATCCTTATACTGAAACAAATAAATCACTGGATATTGCCATAAATAAATTTCATAACTATGTCTACCAATCCAATCTAATATAGGCACATCCAACGAAACTGAGCTATTTGCCGTTTTCTCAATTAAGAACATAGACAAAATTGTTGTTAGTGCCAACACTAATAAATATACAATTGGCATTTTACCAGCAAAAATAAAGTAAGAAACAGCCAATATTCCAATCAAAGAAAGTGAAATATAAAAATTCTTTTTCGTTTCCTCTTCCTTTGTATATATCCAACCCAAAAGCATTCCGGCAAATAACGAATAAACTCGAGTATCTGTTCCATAATACAATCTTGTTACATTAAACCCACACAAATAAAGGACTGGCATTATTAACGCAAAAGCAACAGTGACTCCAAACATTGTCTTGATTGTATTCGACTTTCCTTTTTTTTCTTCCAACTTATATAATCCAAATAATAAAAGCGGAAAAATCAAATAAAACTGCATTTCAATAGACAAGAACCATAAATGAGAAAATGGTGAAGTATTCGCAATTCTAGTAAAGTAATCCAAGCTCTGTGAAATCTGCCAAAAGTTATTAAAACCCGCAAATATACTTAATACTTGCATCTTCATTCCACGCAAACTATCATTAGCCAAAAAGAAATAAATTCCTAAAGTTGTAAAAACCATTACCAACAATGGCGGGTACAATCTTTTTATTCTTGATACATAAAATTTTATAACAGAAAATTCCTTGTTTTCCATTTTTTTCTTATTTGTGATAACCATTAAAAAACCAGTTAAGACAAAAAATAAAACAACTCCTAAATAACCACCCTTAAAGACATTAGGAAACATATGGAAAAGAGTAATTCCAATAATGGCAATACCCCGCAATCCATCCATTCCCTTTATTCGGTTTCCTTTTTCTTTCATATCAACATATCCCCTTATCACGCTCTTATAAGCAGTTTATATTTTAGCACAAATAAACCTTAATATTTATTAATAAATATATAAATTTTTAATATCACTTTTTTGTAAAATACAATATAATATATAAAGATTCCAGAAAGGAAAATAACATGCAAAGTATTAAAACAATTTATAAAATCGGACCCGGACCTAGTAGTTCACATACATTTGGTCCAATGATGGCTTCTAAGTATATTAATAAGCACTATCCAGATGCCTCGCACTTCAAAATTACCCTATTTGGTTCTTTAGCACTTACAGGAAAAGGACATCTTACAGATAAAATCATCCTAAAAACATTGGGTGCTAACAAATGTGAAATCATCTTTGATTTAAAAAAAGAAGTTGAACACCCAAACACGATGATTATCGAAGTTTTTAATGATGATACTAAAATTGCACAACACACTTTCGTTTCAATTGGTGGCGGTAAAATTGAAATCGATGGAAAAAAAGGCAATGTCGACCCTGAAATTTATCCACATACAAAAATGGATGATATTCAAGTCTATTGCAATGAACGACATTTACGTTTAGATCAATATATCGATGAAGTAGAAGGTACTGAATTTGATTCTTACATGAATCAAATCTTCAAACAAATGTTAAAAACAGTAAATACTGGATTAAAAAAGACTGGAGTATTGCCTGGAAGTTTAAAAATCGATCGTGTAGCCCACGCATTATACCAATCAGCACAAAGTTGTAGTGATATCCAAGACAAAAACAGTTTATTACTAAGTAGCTATGCCTATGCAGCCAACGAACAAAACGCTAGTGGAGGCATTGTCGTAACTGCTCCAACAATGGGTAGTTGCGGTGTATTACCGAGTCTTGTATATCATTTCTATCATGATCAAAAATATCCTAAAAAGACACTTATTCAAGGTTTAAAAGTTGCCGGATTGATTGGAAATCTAATTCAAACAAACGCAACCATTTCAGGAGCTAAAGCCGGATGTCAGGCCGAAGTTGGTGCTGCCTGCTCAATGGGTGCTGCCTTTGTAGCTTATTGCCAGCTTCAAAATAATGAACAAATTGAATGTGCTGCAGAAATTGGATTAGAACACCATCTAGGACTTACATGCGATCCAGTTGGCGGATACGTCATGATTCCTTGTATTGAAAGAAATGCCGTAGCTGCACAAAGAAGTGTGGATGCCGCAAGACTTGCCAAATATTTACGCAATGTGAAAAAGAATCGTGTAAGCTTTGATATGGTCGTTCAAACCATGAATCTAACAGGAAAGAAACTTCCAATTGAATTAAAAGAAAGTGCACTAGGCGGACTAGCCGTTGTTGTACCAGAAAATGCATAAAGGCCTAATTCATGTGAATTAGACCTTTTCTCTATTTATCACGAACAAAACACTCTAACACTTTATAGCCCTTGCGCTCTAGATCTGCCTGCAAATCATCCGGATCTGTTGTATCACAACGAATAACTAGATTGGCAATTCCATCTTCAAAAGAATACACACCAATATGATTGATATTCACTTTGTTTTCAACAAAGATTTCCGACAACTTACCAATGGCACCAATCTCATCTTTGACGGCAACCGTAATTCTTGAACCCACTTCATCCCATCCAAGAACATTCAAGAAACATTTAAATACATCATTTTGCGTTACAATACCCGTAACTTCACCCGATGCATTGACTACCGGCAAACATCCAATATTGTTTTTCAACATTTTCTGTGTCGCATATTCCATCAATTCATTCTCATCCACGGAAATGACTTTTTTTACCATCACAGTACTTACAGTTGTTTTTGACAATAAATAATTCAATTCATATATGCTTAAGCTTGTCGCATTCGTTGTACCCGAATTTGAAATCATACCCTCAGTAATCAATCCAACAAGTTGACCTTTTTCAACAACTGGAACACGGTGAATTCCCTTTTCCTTCATCAAATCAATGATTTGTGAAATCGTTGCATCTGGTTCAGCACATATAACATTTTTTGTCATATAATCCTTAACTTTAAACATCTTATTATCCTCCTAGATATGCCTTTTGAACATCCGGACTCTTGGCAAGCTCTTCACCTGTACCTGACATTACAACTTTACCCGTCTCTAAAACATAGGCACGATGCGCAATTGACAAAGCCATCTTTGCGTTTTGTTCTACCAATAAAACCGTTGTTCCCGACTTATTGATTTCTTCAATAATATTAAAGATTTCCTTAACCAAAATAGGAGCAAGCCCCATGCTTGGCTCATCCAAAAGTAACAATTTAGGCTTAGCCATTAAAGCACGTCCCATTGCTAACATTTGTTGCTCACCACCAGATAAAGTAGAAGCATCCTGATTCATACGCTCTTTTAAGATTGGAAACTGTTCACAGACCTTTTCATAATCACGCTTGATTCCGTCTTTATCTTTTCTTAAAAAAGCACCCATCATCAAATTTTCATACACACTCATACCCGTAAAGATACGACGACCTTCCGGCACTTGCGTTAAACCCATCTCAACAATATTTTTCGGATTGGCCTTCATAATTGATTCATTTAAAAAGTTGATTTCTCCACCCGACTTTTTAACAATGCCACTAATTGACTGCATCATCGTCGTTTTTCCAGCTCCATTGGCACCAATCAACGCGACAATTTCACCTTCATTCACTTCTAAACTAATGCCTTTTAAAGCTTCAATAACACCATAATGCACATGAAGATCTTTGATTTCTAACATTGCCATACTAGATCTCCTCTCCTAAATATGCCTTAACTACAAACTCATTTTGTTTGATTTCTTCAGGCGTACCATTCGCTATCATTTTACCATAGTTCAAAACATAAATACGCTCGCAAATCTTCATAACCAAAGACATATCATGTTCAATCAGGATTACAGTTAATTTATATTTCTCTCGAATATGATCAATCAATTCTGTTAACTCTTTTGTTTCCTGCGGATTCATACCAGCAGCCGGCTCATCCAAATATAAAATTTTGGGCTGAATTGCCAAAGCACGAGCAATCTCCAATCGACGTTGTTTACCATAAGGAAGATTTGTCGCCAATTCATTTCTTAAAGAATATAATCCAACTTCTTTTAAAAGCTCTTCTGCCTTTTCTTCGACCCATTTCTCTTCTTTATAATACGAAGGCAAACGCAAAATCGCAGCTAAACTTCCATAACGAATATTTTTATGCATCGCAACCTTAACATTTTCTAATACTGTCATCGATTTAAATAAACGAATATTCTGAAATGTACGTGCAACACCTAAGTTTGTGATTTTATAAGGCTTCAATCCACCAATCTGAATACTCTTATCTTGATCCATCAACTCAATCAAACCACTACTTGGTTCATAGACCCCTGTCAACAAGTTGAATAATGTTGTTTTACCAGCACCATTTGGACCAATCAAACCAATAAGCTCTCCCTCATTGATTGTCATAGACACATTAGAAACTGCACAAAGACCACCGAAATTCTTTGTCAAATTTTTTACATTTAAAATTGTTTTCATGCAGATTTCTCCTTTCGCTTATCAAATAATTTCTTAAATGACAATTCTTTTGTGCCTAAAATTCCCGTTGGCTTAAAGATCATGATTCCAACCAATGCCAAGCCATAAATAATCATTCGAATTTCTGAAAAGTTTGCCAAAACAACATTGATAATACCAATCGCAACAGCTGCCAAGACACTTGATGTCATAGAACCCATACCACCAAATACGACCATAACTAAGATATCGATTGATTTATTAAATGTAAATTGATCTGGCTTAATAACATAGAAGTTACAAGCAAACAATGCTCCAGCTAAAGAAGCTAATAACGCACCAATCACAAAGGCAATAACTTTATATTTCGTGGTATTGATGCCCATTGCCTCACTAGCAATCTCATCTTCACGAATCGATAAACAAGCTCGTCCAGGAGCAGAATGTGTAAAGTTACAAACAACTAAAATTGAAATAACAGCACACACAAACAACAATGGAAATGTAGTTAATTTTGGAATTCCATTTAGTCCGGCTGCTCCATTTGTGATTTCCATATTCTGTACTAGGATACGAACAATTTCTGCAAATCCCAAAGTTGCAATAGCCAAATAATCCCCTTTTAAACGTAATGTTGGAATAGAAACAATCAAAGCTACAATGGTTGAAAGAACAAAACCAATCAATACGCCAATCACTAGTCCTGTCATATTTGGCATCATTTTAACCATAATACCAGCACAATATGCTCCAATACACATAAATCCAGCATGTCCTAATGAGAACTGACCACATACACCAATAACTAAATTTAACGAAACAGCTAGAATAATATTAATAAAAATATTATATAAAGTAATTGAATAATAAGATCCAATAATTCCAGCTTTCATTAAAATCGTTAAAACTACAAAAGATACAACAGAAAGTACAAGCCAGGCAAAATTTGCCTTATTCAATAATTCTTTACGCATGACTTACACCTTCTCTCTAACGTTTTTACCTAATAAACCAGCTGGTTTTAAGATCAAAATCAAAATCAAAATAATGTAAACAATCGCATCCTTATACAAAGAACTACCATATGCGGTAACCATCGTTTCGGCAATACCAATAAACAATCCACCAATCATGGCTCCTGGAATACTTCCAATGCCACCAAATACAGCGGCAATAAATGCTTTTAACCCTGGCGTCATACCCATTAATGGATTGATTGAGTTATAGTAAATACCAACTAGAACACCGGCAACACCCGCTAAAGCAGATCCTAATAAGAATGTAAAAGAAATTGTTTTATCTACATCAATTCCCATCAAACGTGCAGCATCTTCGTCAACACTTACAGCACGCATGGCGCGACCCATTTTTGTCTTTTGAACAATAAATTGCAAAACAATCATTAAAATTACGGTAATCACAAAAATATAAACTTGTTGCATCGTAATCGTAACGGGTCCTAAATGAAAAGATGCACTCGTTAATAATTTAGGATAAGTTCTTACTTCACTTCCCATAATATATTGTGTTGCATACTCCAATACATAACTTACACCAATTGCTGTAATCAATGCGGTAATTCGAGTCGCATGACGAAGTGGCTTATACGCAATGCGTTCAATCAAAACACCAACGACTCCACAAAAAACCATTGAAATCAATAGGGCAGGAATAAATCCCAATCCACAATATGTTGTGATTAGAAATGCACAATACGCACCTAACATATAGATATCTCCATGTGCAAAGTTAATCAATTTAATAATTCCATAAACCATGGTATATCCCAAGGCAATCAAGGCATAAATACTTCCTAAGGATAGACCATTGACTAGTTGTTGTAAAAAAGCTGTCATATTAACCTCCTTATTAAAAAAGAGGGGGAATTGTCCCCCTGAACAAATACTTATTTATTTGGATCTACTGATACGGCTTCAGTTTGAACACCATCTACTAAGTTAACAACTAATACAGATTTCTTAGGTGAATGTGTCTTATCAAATGTGAATGAACCAGTCAAGCCTTCAAATTTAGCATCAGCGATAGCCTTTTGTAGATCTGCACCTGTTTTACCAGCTTTTTCTAAAGCTTGTAAACCTAAGTTAGTAGCATCATATGTTAATGCAGAGAACATATTTGGAGCTTCTCCATATTCTTCAGTATATGCATTTACAAATGCAGTTAAATCATCACTTGCGTTAACTGTAGTATAAGCAGTTGAATAGTAGCAGTTATTTAAATTTTCACTACCAGCAAGTTCAGCTAATTTTTCTGATTCAAATCCATCAGCACCTAAAATTGTGCAATCCATGCCAGCTTCACGAGCTTGTTTAATAATTAATCCAGCTTCTGAATAGTAACCAGCGATGAATAATACATCTGCCCCTTTATCTTTTACTTTCGTGATAATACCTGCAAAGTCAGTATCTTTAGCATTATAACTTTCAGTAGCTACAACTTCTCCACCCAAATCTTCAAATTTTTGTGTAAATACCTTAGTAAGACCTTTTCCATAATCACTAACTTCATTGATAATTACAGCTTTTCTCTTTCCTAAATTTTCATATCCAAATTTAGCCATTGCCTTACCTTGATATGAGTCTTCAAAACAAATACGGAATGCATATTCATAAGGAGAATCTCCATTCATTGTTGCATCGACCTGAGTAGCTGATGGTGAAATAACTGGAACCTGGTTTTGATCCGCTACTGGATATGTTGCGATAGAAGCACCAGAAGTTGCAGGACCTACAACTAATGCTACACCATCTTCAGTCATCAATTTTGTAGCCGCACTAGTAGATTCACTCGCATCTCCTTTATTATCCATTTTAACAGCTTTAATTTTATACTTTGAATCCTTATTTGCGTTATATTGTTTAATCGCAAGAGAAGCCCCTTTATACTCCGCTTGACCATAAGAAGCTACAGCACCCGATAATTCATAGTTCAAACCAATTTTGACTGTATCTCCCTCTTTTAATTCTGTACTAGCAGTTCCACTTCCCGAACTACATCCGACTAACATGCTTAATGCGACAGCACTAGAAGCAAACGTTTTTAATAATTTACCTTTCATAATCTATACCTCCCTCGAGTTGTACAGATATAATAGCGCAAGCAGAAAACGTTTTCAAGTATTTTTTACATTTTATTACAACTAGCTTTACATTTAGTTTACATTTTACATCGTTTTCAAATTCTTTCTTTACACAAAAAAATAGCTAAAGTTATCAAAACCTTAGCTATTCAATCAACTATTAATACATTCCCTGAGGCATTGCAGGTGCTGGTTCTTCTTTATCGATTTTTGCAACTCCAGCCTCTGTTGTTAAGAACAATGCTGAAATACTAGAAGCATTCATCAATGCATTACGAGTTACCTTTGTAGGATCAATGATACCAGATTCAATCATATCTACCCATTCACCATTTTTAGCATCAAATCCTACATTTTCGCCAGCTTCTTTTTGTCTTTCAACAATCTCTTCACTGTTATATCCAGCATTATCAGCAATCTGTGCAATTGGAGCCAACAACGCATCAAATACGACTTTAATACCCTTTTGTACATCCACTACATCCGATTTCACTTCATCTTTCAAAGCCACATAAGCCTTTACTAAACAAGCTCCACCACCTACGACAATACCTTCACTAACGGCAGCACGAGTTGAGTTCAATGCATCTTCAATACGAAGTTTCTTTTCTTTTAATTCGCTTTCAGTTGCAGCACCCACTTTAATGATCGCAACACCATTTGATAATTTACCTAAACGCTCTGCCATACGTTTCTTATCATAATCACTTGTAGTGTTTTCCATTTGCGCTTCAATTTCGGCTACACGAGCAGCCACTTCTTCTTTACTTCCAGCTCCACCAATCATTGTTGTATTATCCTTTGTGACAACGATCTTCTTAACTGTACCTAAGTCAGATAACTGCATATCTTTCAATTCCATATTCAAATCTTTTGAATAGAATTTAGCACCTGTCATAATCGCAATATCCTGCAACATTTCTTTTTGGTTATCACCAAAACCAGGAGCTTTAGTAGCCACTACATTGAATGTTCCACGAAGCTTATTCAATGCCAAAGTAGAAACTACTTCATTTTCCAAATCTTCCGCAATAATCAATAATGCACGATTTGCCTGAACCAATTGTTCTAGTAAAGGCAAGATTTCTTGAATATTTGTGATTTTTTGATCCGTTACCAAAACATAAGCATTTTCCATGGTTGCTTCCATCTTTTCACGATCACTAACCATATATGGAGAAACATAACCCTTGTCATATTGCATACCTTCACTAATTTCAAGTTCTGTTTCAAAGCCTTTTGAATCATCTGTTGAAATGACACCATCACGACCTACTTTTTCCATCGCATCCGCAATGATCTTACCAATTTCTTCTGAACCTGATGAAATTGTCGCAACATTGGCAATATCTTTACTGCTTTCTACTTTCTTAGAAACAGATAAGATATATTCACTTACTGCCTTAGCTGCCTTTTCAATACCTTCACGCATCAATACTGGATTAGCTCCACGATCGACTTGGCGTAAACCATTTTCAATCATACTTTGAGCTAAAATAGTAGCTGTTGTAGTTCCATCACCGGCTGTATCATTGGTCTTATTGGCAACTTCATATACCAATTTAGCACCCATATTTTCAAACTTATCTTCCAATTCAATTTCTTTGGCAATACTTACACCATCATTTGTGATCAATGGTGAACCATAATCCTTTTCAAGAACAACATTACGTCCTTTAGGACCTAAAGTAACGCGAACCGCATTTGCTAATGTGTTGACACCTCTTAACATGGATTCACGAGCATCTTTTGAAAAACGTACTTCTTTAGCCATAATTCATTACCTCCTACTTACTTACTGCAATGATATCTTCATCTTTGATGACAATAAATTCTTCATCATCAACCTTCATTGTAGTTCCTGAATATTCTTTATATAAAACTTTATCTCCACAAGCATATCCAGCATCTTTAACATCTGCACCAATACTTGCGACAACTGCAAGCTTTGACTTTTCTTTTCCACTTGTCAAAATGATTCCACTTGCCGTAGTTTTTTCTTGTTTCTCTTTCTTTAATAAAACATAATCATGTAAAGGTTGTAACATAAAATCATCCTCCTTTTAGCACTTAGTTGTTCTAATTGCTAAATACTATTATACTCACTTTTAGCACTGATGCAATAAGTTTGCTAAATTTTAACAAAAGAAAGTAGGCGATAGAGTTTAAATTCTACCGCCCCTTATCAAACCATACGTGC
>OGQM01000717.1_pt1 | contig 27143 bp, 19 predicted proteins | sample 1553191 | NCBI WGS metagenome assembly OGQM01 (sample SAMEA2579954, study PRJEB22360) | human gut metagenome | biome: human gut; feature: human-associated habitat; material: faeces | place: Denmark | collected 2008/2010 | reverse complement strand
GAGGTACATTTGCCACAATATATGGCTTTGCGTAATATTGCACAGCAAGCGATAATGCACCATAATCTTTCGTCCCCGGACCGACCTGCATCCGGTCTGCCACTTCTTTCTGCACCATAACTGTAATGCTTTTGATCGGCACATGATTCTCAAACAAGCCCATAATGATCGGTGTCGTGATGTAATACGGAAGATTGGCAACGACCTTGATCGGCTTTCCTCCATTTTCTTCCTCTGCCAGTTTTGCGATATCGACTTTCAGTACATCATGATTGATGACCCGCACATTTTCATACTCTGAAAGGGTATCCTCCAGAATCGGGATCAGTGCCTTATCTATCTCTACTGCGATCACCTTTTTTGCCGCACAGGCAAGGTACTGGGTCATCGTTCCGATTCCGGGACCGATCTCCAGTATAAAATCATCCTTCGTAATTCCGGAAGAATCAATGATCTTTTCCAGAACATGTTCATCGATCAGAAAATTCTGACCAAACCTTTTCTGGAAAACAAAATGATACTTTTTAAGGACTTCAATGGTATATTTCGGGTTACCAAGATAAGGTCTGGCCATATTTTTTACCTCTGCTTTTCTGTTTATTTTCAGCTGAAATCCTTTTCAAGAAGTACGGTGAATCCATCACGGTCCACACGCTTCTTGGAGCGTTTGAATAATCCGCCCTGTGCTTTTGCCATGGCATTATCCAGCATGGTCTTCACAGTTCCGATGCACATCGGCTGATCTTCCTTCTGGTTGATTCCGATCAGATTATACAATGCAAGCATGCCCATCTGATCAATGCGGAATCCATTTTCCATGGTATAAACCTTGGCAAAATTAACAAGTTCATCATTTGTAAATACAGGAATATTGATCATGGATGTAAATTTCTTCGCAAGTTTCGGATATCTTGCGATCAGCTTACGCATGCCGATCTTTTCATCCTCAAGGATCACGATCATACTCTTTGTATTTCCATTCATTACTTCATCAAGCTCATCTGCTGTTTCCTGGGAAAGCTGGTTTGCGTTCTCAATAACGAGGAAACCTCCTGCAAGCTTGGATGCAATCTCTGCAATATTTTTTCCGTTAAGGTCTTCCGCAAATATGTAGGCAACCTTGGATGCCTCAATATTCAGCTCTCTGCAGATTGCCGGGATAAGGCTTGAGATCAGTCTTGTCTTTCCTGTTTCTCTGCTGCCCATAACGATCACATTTCCAGTCTGGGAAGTTTTGTCAGCCGCACCTTTCTGTACATCGCAGAGTACATCCACCAGCTGCTCTTTCATTCCCGGAACTGCTACAAAATATGTGAACAGCTGCTTCTCTTCATCTGTAAGCTGTCTCTTTCTGGAAATAATAGTGTTCGGATCGATCTCCGGCTGCATATCCTCGATAAAGCGCTCCAGCTGTTCTTCCTCGCTGAGTTCTTCTTCCTCATCGTCTTCTTCCATATCTTCTGTAAGACTTGAGATAAAATCATCCTCTTCATCATCTTCCGGCTCATCTTTGAATCCGAAATCATCGTCACTGAATTCTTCTTCCTCATCAAGAGGTGTCTCATCTTCGACAGGTATCACAACATCGTCTGTCAGTTTATCCGCTCTGCGATCGTCACTTTCATCCTCAAGAGAAAAGTCTTCATCCTCAAGGGAAAGATCCTCCGGCATTTCCTTAAGTTGTTCCTCTTCTTTCAGATCATCAAAACCGTCGAATTCGTCCTTGGTATCAGGCTTCTGCACGCCTGTGGGACCATTCAGGAATTCTGCTTCCGCAGCCTGCATATCTTCTTCTGTAACCGGCTCTTCATCTTCATCCAGAACCAGATCCGGAATTCTCCTGTGCGCCGACTCACTTACATCTTCTGCCTGCTGTGCGGAAATCTGTGCCATGATATCCTCAATATCCGCTGCATCCGGCTCCTCTGGAACAAATTCATCTGCCGCGATATCCAGATCTTCTTCGTCTTCTGTTTCCTCGGTTACTTCTGACTGCTGTACATCCGGAGATTTCTCTTCCTCCGGAATATTGATTCCCTGCTCGCTTGCAGCTGCAAGAATGGTATCTTCCAGATTGAATTCCTGCTCTTTCTCAGGTTCCTCGTCTGCTTTTTTATCCTTGGCAACTTCCGCCGCGATCTCATCAATGCTTCCAAAAATTCCGGATGCGTCCGGAATACCGGCAGCGCTGCTTGCATTTTCCGGATCTACATTGATCATAGACTTCGGGATCTTAAGCTCCGGCATACGGATCGTTGCTGAAAAATCAGGCTTGCCGTCTTCATTAAGGGGAACTCCTGAAGTTTCCTTCGGTTCCTCCACGGAATCTTCCTCAACGATCTCAGAAACACTTTCAACTAATTCCTTTTCCGTCGCCTTCTCTGCTTCCGCCTCTTCCGCTTCCTGATAAGCTTCTTCCTCTTCGTCCTGCGGTTCCTGTGTCCGGGCATTTAACTGTACGGTTCCGGCAGACAGATTATCAATACCGGATGCCAGAAGTTCCTCACCATCTCCAGCCTCAGCAGTTTCTGCCGCCTCTTCTTCAGAAGCGTCTTCTTCGGACTTTTCTTCTGTGGCAGCAGTCTCAGCTTCCGGAGTTTCCTCCTCACCAGACTCCTGATCTGCAGAATCCTTGGCAGCTTCAACAGCTTCTGTCTCAGAAGTTTCTTCTGTGTCATCCTGCTGTTCTTCTTCCACGTCCTCAGTTTCTTCCGCAGCCTTCTTATGACCACCGAAGATATCACGGATTCCCTTGGAAATCTTCTCCTGGAAAGTCTCTGCACTGTTCAGATCACGCTCGTCATCTACCTGGATCGTATCTGTAACCGGTCTGGACTCCTCATATTCAGTTTCTGTAACAGCTTCTGTTTCCTTGCTCTCCCTGATCTCCTGAGCCTTTTCCGGCGGAATCAGTTTCGGGATAAAACGCTGTTCGTATTTCTCTTTTTCTTCTCCTGTGAGAACTCCCATACGCTGTTTCAGGTCAAGGGCTTTCATCACATAAGTTCCGTCATTGAACCAGAGAATCATCTCATTGCAGAGATCCAGGCACTTCTGCTTGTCTCCTGCCTTATAGTAGAGTTTAGCCAGTTCATAGGACCAGCGCTCTGTAAACTCTTTCTCCTTATATTCCTCAAGGATACGGATCTGTTCATTCAGAGATGCATTCTTCGCTCTGGCAATTTTATATCGCAGTATATACTGGCTGTTATCACTACCTGCCACCTCTCTGTACTCGTCAAAGAATTCTGTGGCTTCACTGATCTGTCCCATTTTCAGGGAAACTTCGATCAGACGGTAAAGTATGTTCTTGCCGATCGTCGCTCTGTGATAAGCAAGAAGAAAAATTTCCTTGCTCTCTTCATAGCGCTTGTTAGCTGCGTAGATCTCGCCCACAACACAAAGCGTACGGACATTCTTTACGCGACGCCAGTCAATGCTGTCTACGATCTGCATGGCGCCTTTGTAATCCTGGGCTTCAACCAGCTTGTTGATCTGTCCCAATTTGACGCGAAACTCCTCTTTATCCAAAATATTCACCAACTTTCCATAATCAGAATCAGTTTACCATATGCATACGGGCTTGTCAAAACCCTTTAGGCATATAAACATGCCCCTTTATCACCTGAAAAACCCTGTTTATCTCAAACTGATGACTGACAAAATCATCCAGTCCTGTACAGGTGATCAAAGTCTGAATATCATGTATACTTTCCAGAAGATAAGTCTGCCGGTTACTGTCCAGTTCCGAAAGTACATCATCCAGAAGAAGCACCGGAGTATCCTTGATCTTCTTTTTTACAAGATAGATCTCAGAAAGTTTCAGAGAAAGAGCTGCTGTCCTCTGCTGCCCCTGGGAACCGTATTTCCGGATATCGATCCCGTTTACCTTTACACAGAAATCATCTCTGTGCGGTCCCACAGATGTCAGCTTCATCCGAAGATCCCTGTCCCGGTTCTGCGCCAGTTTCTGTTCAAACTCTGCTGCAGTTACACTTGGTTCATACAGGATCTCCAGTTCTTCCAGCCCACCGGTCAGACCTTTATGGAGGCCTTTTGCAAGTTCATTCAGTTCTTCCACAAACTCTTCTCTTTTTTCAATGATCTTTTTTCCGTAATCTGCCATCTGCATATCCCAGATATCCAACGTACTTTTTAATCCCGGGTTCATATAACAGTCTTTGAGAAGACGGTTTCTCTGGTTCACAATGTGATTATAGCTTGCCAGCTCCGTGATATAAACTCCATCCAGCTGACAAAGCTCTGAATCCAGAAAACGTCTTCTCTCGCCCGGTCCATTCTTGATAATATTAAGATCCTCCGGAGAAAAAAACACAAGATTTACCACACCGAGCAGCTCTCTTGCCTTGCGGATCGGCAGCCCGTTAATGGCAACTCCTTTTGCTTTGTTTTTCCGGAGGTGCATGTCTATTTTGTATGAAAGATCGCCCTTTTTTACCATCATTCGGATATGGGATTCCTCATTCTCGAAGCGGATCATTTCCCGGTCCTTGCTTCCTTTGTGGGATTTACTGGTTCCGGCCAGATAAACCGCCTCCAGAATATTGGTTTTTCCCTGGGCGTTGTCACCGTAGAGAATATTGGTTCCCTGATCAAAATTCATCTCCAGCGACTCATAATTCCTGAAATTATTCAATCTGATGGATTCAATGTACATTCCTTCACCCAATTACATAAATATCTTTTCCATCGTAGGAAATCGTATCTCCCGGATGGATCTTACGGCCACGGCGGTTCTCAACCTCACCGTTTACCAGAACAAGTCCGTCATTGATCACATATTTTGCCTCAACACCGTCTGATACAAGTTCAGCAAGTTTGAGTGCCTGGCCAAGTTTGATAAATTCGTCTTTAATTCTGATCTCCAATTTTTTTCCCTCTTAAATTTTCTTTCCTGGATTTGGTTAACACTTTCCAATATATTGCTCAGTGGTGGTAATTAAATACCCCCATTCCCGGCGTTTTCCAAAAGGTGGTATTTTAAATTACCTCCTTCTGGCAGTTTCCGGAGTTTATCCTTTAGTTATCTTGTTTTTGTAATGTGCGTGACCAGCGGACACGCGCCGCCGGCCACATGTTTTTTCAGCATATGGAGAAAAATCTCCTGCTGTCTTTTTGTCCATTATATTGTACAAACTATTATCTTGCCTGATTCTGGTTGATATTTACCGGAAGAATCAGATACGTGTAATTTTCTTCATCATCACGGATAAAGCAGGGAGCTTTCGGGTTCACAAGATAAATTGTTACCGTTTCATCATCAATAACACGAAGGGCATCGATCAGGAATTTCGGGTTAAAACCGATCATAATATCTTTACCCTCTTTTTCAATATCGATCTCTTCATTCATGGAACCCATTGCAGAATCGATCCGAAGTTCCATATCATCATCTGTGATATTAATGATAATTGGTTTCTTGTCAACTTCACGAACCAGCAGCGTTGCACGGTCGATACAATCCAGGAATTCTTTTTTGTTGATTTTGAGTTTCGTCTCGTAATCACTGGAAAGCATCTGGTCAATTCTGAAATATTCTCCTTCAATCAGTCGAGAAACTACCATAGTCTGGTCAAATTCAAACAAAATATGGTTTTTTGTGAAGTAAATACTTACCTGATCGTCAACTTCACCGGAAAGAATCTTGCTTACCTCACTTAAAGTTTTTCCCGGAACTACCACCTTACGGTCAGAATATTCTCTCTTAAGGGGCATTTTTCGGATCGCAATTCGATGTCCATCCAGAGAAACTACCTTCAGACAGTTATTTTTAATCTCAAAAAGTTCACCTGTCATCAGTTTATTATTCTCATTAACAGCGATAGAAAAAATGGTTTGTCTGATCATTTCTTTCAGCGTGTACTGAGAAATTGTCAGCGGTTCATCTTTTTCGATCATTGGTAAATATGCAAAATCTTCTCCGGATTTGCCAGGAATATTGAATTTTGCTTTTTCACAGGTAATCGTTGCTGTATATTTTTCGTCTGTTTTGATGGTAATGTCGTTATCAGGAAGTCGTCGGATGATTTCATAGAATATTTTTGCATCAAGAGCAACCCTTCCTTTTTCTTCAATAGTACCTTCAACAATTGTTTCAATTCCCAGTTCCATATCGTTGGTGGTAAATTTGATCTGGTTTGTTGTTGCATCCATGAGGATACATTCCAGTATTGGCATGGTGGTTTTTGATGGAACTGCTTTGAGTGCGATACTTACACTTTTTAACAGACTTGATTTGGAGCAGATAATTTTCATAATGTGTATAACTCCCTTTCTGGATAAATTGTGGTTTTTATAAATATATTTATAGAAAAAATCCGCCGTAACCGCCGTAGGGGGCCAGATTTTGTGAAAAACTCCCGCGAGGCCGGTGTTTTCAGGGTTTTTCGGGTGGGATAACTTTGTGTAAAAGTGGTAGTTTTGGATGTGAATAACCCGGGGATAAAATTACCGCCGTTTTTTCGCAAAAAAGTTGTACACATCTCTCCACATACAATCAACACGTTATACACCAGTAATGTGGAAAACTTCCCTAACCTTGTGGATTAATCTTCTTTTTCAATATATCAATGGTATTTTTTAAGTTATCGTCGGTCTGCAATTCGTTTTCAATCTTCTCGATACCGTGCATAACAGTAGTATGGTCACGGTTTCCAAGAGCTTTTCCGATATTTTTCAAAGGTGTGGAGATGATTTCGCGGCAGAGATACATAGAAACCTGGCGTGGCATGACGATTTTTGAGTTTCGTTTGTTTCCGCTTAGGTCCGCAGGTGTTACTCCATAATGTTCGGCAACAACGGAGATGATGTATTCTGGTGTGATCACCTTTTTTTCATCCGGAGAAATAATATCTTTCAGTGCCTGTTCTGCAAGTTCAAGTGTAACTTCTTTTTTCTCAAGCTTGGCTCCGGCCATGACCTTGTTGAAAGCACCTTCCAGCTCACGGATGTTGGATTTAATATTGGTAGCGATGTATTTGATAACATCTTCACTGATGCTGTAACCGTTCATTTCTTCATTTTTATGAAGGATCGCCATTCGAGTTTCATAATCTGGCAGCGTAATATCTGCGATCAGACCCCATTCGAACCGGGAACGGAAACGTTCTTCCAGGATTTCCATATCTTTCGGAGGTTTATCGGAAGATATGATGATCTGTTTTTTGGCACTGTGGAGACTGTTAAATGTATGGAAAAATTCTTCCTGTGTGGATTCTTTTCCTATAATAAACTGAATATCATCGACGAGAAGAACGTCAATATTCCTGTATTTTTCACGGAATTTGCTCATTGCCGTATTATTTCCGTTTCGGATGGTTTCGATCAGTTCATTTGTGAATTCCTCACTGGTTACATAGAGAACCCGGCTGTTTTTGTCGTGTTCCAGTATAAAATGAGCGATGGAATGCATAAGATGCGTTTTTCCGAGACCGGCTCCGCCGTAAATAAACAGAGGATTATAGGTATCTCCTGGTGATTCGGCAACTGCGAGTGCTGCTGCCTGGGCGAATTTGTTGTTGCTTCCTACTACGAAAGTATCGAAAGTATATTTTGGGTTTAAATGAGCTTCTTCGTAACGTGTATCATGATTCTGTTTATCATAGGAAGGTTTTTTTTCTTCTTCTTTCTCGAGGAGATCTTTTTTCAGAACAAATCGCACTTCACATTCTTCCATGCCTGTCAGTACACAGATTGTAACCTGAAGAGGTATTTTGTAGCGTTTACTGATGTAATTGACACCAATTGCCGCCTGTTCTGAAGGAACTGCCACTGTTATCAGACTTCCGTCAACCTCATAAACTTCCAGTGGCTTAAGCCAGGTATTAAAAGGGACATCATTCACCTCATATTCAGATTTGACAGTTTGCAGGATCTCCTCCCATTTTTCAATAACAGCGTTCATTTTTTCCTCCCATGAGTAATATAATAACCCCAGTCTGCGACTGGAGACAGATATCCTTTTATATATTACAATGAAAATGGGGTTTTAGCAATGGAAAACGTTGAGATTTTGGGGAAAACAATGTGGATAATTTGGGGAAATTACTGTGGATTAGGGTGGAAAATAGTGTATAACTGGGAAATCGGTTTCCATAAGTTAACGAGGTGTGGAAAATACGGAGAATTTATGTGTATAAAATTGTCCACTGTCAAAATACCGCAAATAAAGGGATTTTTTGAAGATGCTATAAAAAATCATCCTGAAAAAGTGGAAAGTTTTACTGGTAATCCACTAGTTATCCACAAGTTATCCACATTTTGTGGATAATGTTACGTAAACCATAAGCGTAATCCACATAATGATAAAAAATAAAAACCACGAAGCAGGCGGTATTTTTCAAACCCCTGATTTTATCGGGTTTTTTGCAATTTTCCCTTGACGAAAAGGAGGTTTATTTATATAATTGAAACGATGTTCTGAATGATAAGTTATTTCATAACAATTATTAAAATAGATAAAGGAGGTGCTTTACCTATGAAGATGACATTTCAGCCAAAAAAGAGATCCAGAGCTAAAGTTCACGGCTTCAGAGCTCGCATGAGCACAAAGGGCGGACGTAAAGTATTAGCTGCAAGAAGATTAAAAGGAAGAAAACAGTTATCAGCATAAGCTGTAAGACCGCATTTATGTGGTCTTTTCTTCTATCCGGAGAAATATCCGCGCAGGCGGTATGATTAAGGAGGATCCGTTTGATCAGATCAGAGTCCTTAAAAAAGAATCAAGATTTTAAAGTTGTATATCAGAACGGAACATCATACGCGAATCGGCTTCTGGTGATGTACGTGCTGAAGAATCAGCACATGAAGAATCGTCTGGGAATATCAGTAAGCAAAAAAGTAGGGAATAGTGTGGTTCGCCACAGACTCACCAGACTGATCAGAGAAAGTTATCGTCTCAACGAAACAGATTTTGACAGTAACCTTGATATTGTAGTAGTAGCGAGAGCTTCAGCCAAGGGCAAAGGCTTTCACGAGATCGAGAGTGCTTTTATGCATCTTGCAAAAAAGCATCATATAACAGGGAATGAACATGATAAAGAAATTTCTGATTAAGATGATAAGACTCTATCAAAAATATATATCGCCGATGAAGAGAACGAAATGTCCTTATATTCCCACATGTTCTCAATATGGTTTGGAAGCAATCGAAAAATATGGCGCATTCAAGGGCAGTCTTCTTGCGGCATGGAGGATCCTGCGATGCAATCCTTTTTCCCATGGAGGCTATGACCCTGTGCCATGAATTATTTTGTGACTGTTTGGCCTCTTTTTCCCGGGGCGAAATAGTTACCGGACTTTTACAATTGAATAAGAAGTCTAGGAGGAAATGAATTTGGAACTGTTTTTAGCAACAAAAACCGGAACTCCTATTATCGGACAGATCGCGTCTGTGATGGGATGGATCATGGATGGCATATATAAGATGCTTGACGGCCTGTTCGGAATCCAGAACATTGGTCTTTGTATCATTATCTTCAGTATTCTTATCTTTGCCTTTATGACACCGCTGCAGATCAAGCAGCAGAAATTCTCCAAGTTAAGTGCGATCATGCAGCCCGAGATCCAGAAGATCCAGAAGAAATATCAGGGTAAAAAAGATCAGGACTCCATGATGAAAATGAACGAAGAAACCCAGGCTGTTTATCAGAAATATGGTGTTTCTCCAACCGGTAGCTGTGTACAGTTAGCCATTCAGATGCCTATTCTGTTTGCTCTGTATCAGGTTATCTACCGGATTCCTGCTTACGTTGGAAGTGTAAAGAACATTTTTACTGGTGTAGTTGACAACCTGTTAGCTGTAAACGGATACACAGATATCCTGCAGCAGTTTATCACAGACCATTCCATGACACGAGTACGTCTCGTTATGGACAGTGCCGGAAATGCTACAAGTAACTCTATTGTTGATTTTCTGTATGCACTTTCTCCTTCCCAGTGGAAAGAGTTGGCACAGATGGATCAGTTTTCAGGATTTTCTGATGCGATTACAAAAGCATCCGGAAATATTTCCAAGATGCAGGGCTTCTGTGGCCTGAATATCGCAGATCAGCCGCTGTACTATATCATGGAGTTCTTCAAAAATCATGGTTCTCTGTTACTTGCGATCGTAGCACTTCTGATCCCGGTTCTTGCATGGGCAACTCAGATGCTGAACCTGAAGCTTATGCCACAGGCTGCAACACAGCCGGCAGACGGAAATGATCAGGCCAGCGCAATGGCAAACTCCATGAAAACCATGAACATGGTCATGCCTCTGATGTCTGCATTCTTCTGTTTCACATTCCCGGTTGGTCTTGGTATCTACTGGATCGCCAGTGCTGTCGTGCGAAGTGCCCAGCAGTTTGCCATCAACCGTCATCTTGATAAGATGAACATTGATGATCTGGTTAATGAGAATATGAAGAAGATCGAAGCAAAGCGTGCGAAGGAAGGACTTCCGCCGCAGAAGATCACCAATCAGGCTCATCAGTCCGCCAAGAATATCAATAAACCTGTGATCAATAAGGGTAACAGCGGAAACAACGGTGCTTCAGACAGAGCACAGAAGGTTGATACTGCTTATGAGAAGGCAAGAAATGCAAAACCAGGCAGCATCACAGCCAAAGCAAATCTCGTAAGAGACTTTGATGAGAGAAATAAGAAGAAATAATCAGGAACGGAGGGGTTCGTAATGGAGGATTACATTCAGTTTTCAGCAAAAACAAAGAATGAAGCTATCACAAAAGCGTGTCTTGAGCTTGGAACTTCCAGTGACCAGCTTGATATTCAGGTTATCAGTGAAGGCAGCTCCGGATTCTTCGGAATCGGCAGCAAACCTGCCGTGATCAAAGTTCGCAGAATCGAGCCAGTTTCTGATATGCAGGAGATCGATGAACTGGTAGAGTCCGTGAAACTGGACGCTATTAAAGAAGAGAAGAAATTAGACAAGCCTTTTACTCCAAATGTAAAGAAAGAATCTGCACCGAAGGCAGCTCCTGTAAAGGAGAAGAAACCGGTAAAAACAGAGTCTGTACAGGCGGAGAAAACATCTGAAGAGGCACCTTTGAAGGCTGCAGCACCGAAGGAAAGACCTGCAAGAGATTCCCAGGGTAAAGCAAAACCTGCACGTGAGAAACAGCCGAGAGCTCCGAAGGAGCGCCAGCCAAAGGAAACACGTGAAAAAGCACCGAAGCAGGGCAGACCGGTAGAGATCCTGACTGATCCGGAGAAGATCAAAGAGGTTGAGGAGAGAGCAGTAGTATTTCTTCGTGATGTATTCGGATCCATGGATCTTGGAGAAGTGGAGATCACATCGAAATACAACACAGCTGACGGTTCTCTGGATGTAGATTTTGAAGGTGAGGATATGGGTATCCTGATCGGAAAAAGAGGTCAGACACTGGATTCTCTTCAGTATCTGACAAGCCTTGTAGTAAACAAAGGCGAGTCTACTTACATTCGTGTAAAGCTTGATACAGAGGACTACAGACGCCGCCGTAAAGAAACTCTGGAAAACCTTGCAAGAGGAATCGCCTTCAAGGTAAAGAAAACCAGAAAACCGGTAGTTCTGGAGCCGATGAATCCATACGAGAGAAGAATCATCCATGCATCTCTGCAGGGCAACCGCTATGTAGAGACAGTCAGTGAGGGAGAAGAACCTTACAGACATGTAGTGGTAAAACTGAAACGTAATAATTACTGATTCAGTGGTAAGAATATAAGCCGTATCCCGGAGCGTTAAGCTTCGTGGATGCGGCTTTTTTTCATAAAACCGGAAAGTCAAGCGGATATTCGCAATTGAAGCAGGGGACTTACTTGATTTGGTTAAAAATTATCATTGCAATCTCCACAACAATTCTTTATAATCATTGAAGAGCAAATAATAAAAGATATTTCTGCAGCGGAGATCCGGAATGCAGAGATCAGCTTTATAAATATGGAAACTGACAGAAGATGTTATTCTAGGTGAAAGCGTGAATAACACGTGTTTTTTGCGTGTAAAAAGCTTTTCCGGAGTAACATTTTTGCGTTTAACCGGATAAACTGTGCAGCAGTTATCTGATGCAGAATTACATAGCAGATGCGGATGTTTTTATCCGCCTGATAAAGGAGAGTGAAAAATGGAAGAGACAACGATTGCGGCGATTTCCACGGCCATGAGTGCATCGGGAATCGGAATCGTCAGGATCAGTGGCCCGGAGGCCTTCGAGATCGCATCCAGAGTATACCGTTCTAAAGGAGGGAAAAAATCTCTGAAAGACGTTCCAAGCCACACGATCCATTATGGATATATCTATGATAGTGAAGAAATGGTAGACGAAGTTCTGGTCATGGCCATGCGCGCACCAAGAACCTATACAGGGGAAGATACCATAGAAATCGACTGCCACGGCGGTGTTTTGGCTATGAAAAAAGTACTGGAAACTGTGCTGAAAAACGGAGCCATTATTGCCGAACCGGGAGAATTTACCAAGCGTGCATTCCTCAATGGAAGGATCGATCTTTCACAGGCAGAAGCCGTTATGGACGTGATACAGTCCAAAAATGAGTACTCATTAAAGAATTCTGTAGGCCAATTAAAGGGTTCAGTCCGAAAAACCGTACAGCAGATCAGAGAAAAATTACTGTACCATATAGCGTACATTGAATCGGCATTAGACGACCCGGAGCACTATGATCTGACAGGATACTCAGAAGAATTAGAGCAGATCGTAGCAGAAGAAAAAGAAAAAATACAGAACCTGTTAAAAACATCCGGAGACGGAAAGATTATTCAGGAAGGCATCCGGACAGTAATCCTGGGCAAGCCAAACGCAGGAAAATCATCTCTGCTGAATCTGCTTCTGGGAGAAGACAGAGCCATCGTAACCGACATCGCAGGAACCACCAGAGACGTCCTGGAAGAGTACATCAACCTGCACGGGATCACATTAAAGATCGCCGACACAGCCGGAATCCGCCAGACGGAAGATATCGTTGAGAAGATCGGCGTATCCAAAGCCAAAGAAATGGCAGCAGATGCGGATCTGATTCTCTATGTCGTAGATTCCTCCGTACCGCTGGATGAAAACGACGAAGAAATCATAAAAATTTTGCAAGAGAAAAAGACAATTGTCCTCTACAGCAAGACAGATCTTAAATCTGCTATAGATATAGAAGATTTGAAGTCCAGAATAAACCAGCCGGTAATTCCAATCTCTGCAAAAGAAGAAACAGGAATTACGGATCTGGAAGAAAAAATCCGGGAAATGTTCTTCAGTGGGGAGATAAACTTCAATGATGAAGTATATATCACGAATGAGCGCCACAGGCAGGAACTTCTGAAAGCGAAGGAGAGTCTTTCTCTGGTAGAGAACAGTATAGAGAGCGGAATGCCGGAGGATTTTTATTCTATAGATCTGACGGATGCGTATGAGAGTTTGGGAAGGATTCTGGGAGAATCACTTGGGGAAGACCTTGTTAATGAGATATTCTCTAAATTTTGTATGGGCAAGTAGTTCCCACGAGGGTTGCGTGAGTACGCAGGGATTTATGCATAGGTATAGGTTGCGGAAGCCCGCAGAGGTACTTCACATTGGAATGTGAGAAAACCGCAAAGGGGCACAAGGCCGCGCCCCTCAGCACACCCCTGGGCCTTTTTTTACAAAGTGCAGCGATTGTAGAACACGGAAAGTTACTAACTTATACCTGTATGCTTCTGTACTGGCAATTCAACACTGAGCCGAAACGTGGCAAACAGAACTTTGTATACCCCCGCAGACGTGCACCGCACGTCGAGAGCCTCGTTGCAGCTACACTGCAACAATCGGCACAGCGTCCCATATTCAACACCGAAGAATACAGACAAAAGTCGATAAAGACACACTTGCTACAATCGAAGCACTCAACCTCACATCGGCACAGCGTCACACAACCAACACCGAAGAATACAAAAACAAGCCAACAAGGCCACACATCCCCACAACCAGGAACTCTTAAAAAAAGCCCGAGGGGTGTGCAGAGGGGCCGTGGCTTTACGGCCCCTTTGCGGTTTTCCTTATCTTCCCAAAGCAAGAACCCCATGTCTCCTGCCAAGGAAAGCAAAACATACATCACACAATAAAAACAAAGATAAAAAATAGAAATAAAGGAGAAAAAGCATGAAAAATCTGGAACAGTTTTTCGACATCATAGTAGTAGGCGCCGGCCACGCAGGCTGCGAAGCCGCATTAGCAAGTGCCCGTCTGGGCCTGCAAACAGTCATGTTCACAGTCAGCGTAGACAGCATCGCCCTGATGCCCTGCAACCCCAACGTAGGCGGCAGTTCCAAAGGCCATCTCGTCCGCGAACTGGACGCCCTCGGTGGAGAAATGGGCAAAAATATAGACAAAACATTCATCCAGTCTAAAATGCTCAACCAGTCCAAAGGCCCTGCAGTCCATTCTCTCCGTGCCCAGGCCGACAAACAGGCTTACAGCACCGAGATGCGAAAAACTCTGGAAAACACAGAAAACTTAACTATCCGCCAGGGCGAAGTAACAGAACTTCTGGTAGAAGATAACCACATCACCGGTGTAAAAACCTTTTCAGGAGCCACCTACCACGCAAAAGCCGTAGTTCTCTGTACAGGAACCTACCTCAAGGCCCGCTGCATCTACGGCGATGTCAGCAACTACACAGGACCAAACGGCCTTCAGGCAGCCAACTATCTCACGGATTCTCTGAAAAAACTGGGAATCGAAATGTTCCGCTTCAAAACAGGAACCCCTGCCAGGATCGCCGGAAACACCATCGATTATTCCAAAATGGAAGAGCAGTTCGGAGACAAAAGAGTCGTACCGTTCTCCTTCTCCACAGACCCGGAATCCGTACAGATCGAGCAGAAATCCTGCTGGCTGACCTACACAAACGAAAAAACACACGAGATCATCCGCGCAAACCTGGACAGATCCCCTCTTTATTCCGGAATGATCGAAGGAACCGGTCCGCGTTATTGCCCGTCCATCGAAGATAAAGTCGTCCGTTTTGCAGACAAAAAACGCCATCAGGTATTCATTGAGCCAGAAGGCCTTTACACAAATGAAATGTACATCGGAGGAATGTCCAGCTCCCTTCCGGAAGATGTCCAGTACGAAATGTACCATTCCGTACCAGGCCTGGAGCATGCCAAGATCGTGAAAAATGCCTACGCCATTGAGTATGACTGCATCAATCCACGCCAGCTCTACCCGACACTGGAATTCAAAAAGATCAAGGGCCTTTTCAGCGGCGGACAGTTTAACGGAAGCTCAGGATACGAGGAAGCAGCCGCTCAGGGTCTGATCGCAGGAATCAACGCAGCCATGGAAGTAAAAGGAAAAGAACAGCTGATCCTGGATCGCTCCGAGGCATATATCGGCGTTCTCATCGATGATCTGGTAACAAAAGAAAACCATGAGCCGTACCGAATGATGACAAGCCGCGCCGAATACCGCCTGCTGCTCCGTCAGGACAATGCAGACCTCCGTCTCCGCAAAAAAGGCTGGGAGGTTGGCCTGATCGATGATGAGACATACCATAAACTGCAGGAAAAAGAACGAATGATCCATGAAGAGATCGAGAGAGTAGAACATACGACTGTAGGCGGTTCTGCAGAAGTACAGAGCCTTCTGGAATCTCAGGGAAGTACATTGCTGAAATCAGGAACCACCATTGCAGAGCTGATCCGCAGACCGGAACTTAACTATAAAGTGCTTGCACCGATTGATAAAGAAAGACCGGAACTTCCAGAAGATGTATGTGAGCAGGTAGAGATCAACATCAAATATGATGGCTATATCCGCCGCCAGATGAAACAGGTGGAGCAGTTCAAAAAACTGGAGCAGAAAAAAATTCCGGAAGACATTGATTATGAAGATGTAGGAAGCCTCCGCATTGAAGCACGTCAGAAACTGGAGGCTTACAGACCGGTATCCATCGGCCAGGCATCCCGAATCTCCGGCGTATCCCCGGCAGATATCTCTGTACTTCTTGTATACCTGGAAAGCAAAGCCGGACATAAACATTGATAACATTCTGAATAATGAAAACATAAAAAACAAAGAATAAGAGAGGAAACTGCATGTACAATTTAGAAATCCTGGAAAAAGGCTGCGAAGAACTTGGAATTACTCTTAATGACACGCAGAAAAATCAGTTTATCCAGTTCTACGAATTCCTTGTAGAAAAAAATAAAGTTATGAACCTTACCGGAATTACAGAATTCGATGAGGTTCTCGTGAAACATTTCCTGGACAGCCTTTGCTGTGTCAAAGCCGTAGATATGAGCAAGGTAAAAACGGTCATGGACATCGGAACCGGTGCCGGATTTCCGGGGGTTCCCCTGAAGATCGCTTTCCCGGAATTGGAAGCCTGCCTTCTGGATTCCCTGAACAAAAGAGTGAAATTCCTGGAAGAAACCTTTGCACTCCTTGGACTTGAGAACATCTCAGCCATCCACGGAAGAGCCGAAGAATATGCAAAAAACAAAGCCTACAGAGAAAAATATGACCTCTGTGTATCCAGAGCAGTATCCGGTCTTGCAACCCTGTCCGAATACTGTCTCCCATACGTAAAAGTCGGAGGACTTTTTGTCTCCTATAAATCCGGCTCAGTAAAGGAAGAAGCCGAAGCGGCGGAAAAAGCAGTAAAAATCCTCGGTGGAAAGATCCGAGACATTCAGTACTTCGATCTTCCGGGATCCGAGATCAGCCGTTCCCTGGTCATCATCGAAAAAGTAAAAAACACACCTGGAAAATACCCGAGAAAAGCAGGAACGCCGCTCAGAGAACCACTGGCATAACAGAATCTTGCTGCTCAGAAAATGTAATCTCCTGTCGAACAAAAGAAGAATTTGTGTGACAGGAGATTTTTCGCTGATTTGTTTCACAAAATTATCACAAATTTATCCTACTTTTATCACAAATTACTTTTACACTATAAAATGATAGAGATGCCCCTGGATTCCCCCATTCTCTGTTTCATCCAGGGGCATTTTCTATTGAAAAGACGCCAGAGTCAAAGGGCCTCTGTTTTACGACCTTTTGCCTCTGGCATCTTATAAGATGGGAAATCAAGAATTGAAAAAGTATTTCCCGGAGAATAAAAGGAGGAGAGTAAAGTGATCGAAGTAAGTAATCTGGTCAAAAAATACGGCGATCATACAGCCGTTGACCATCTTTCCTTTCAGATCGAAAAGGGGAAAATTTACGGATTCCTGGGCCCCAACGGTGCAGGAAAATCAACAACAATGAACATGATCACAGGATACATTGCTTCCACAGAGGGAAAAGTAATGATCGATGGTCATGACATTCTGGAAGAACCGGAGGCAGCCAAGAAATGTATCGGCTATCTGCCGGAAATGCCGCCACTCTATTTTGACATGACTGTTCTTGAGTACATGAAATTTGCGGCTGATCTGAAAAAAATCCCAAGAAACCAGAAAGACAAACAGATAAAAGAAGTCATGGATATGGTAAAGATCACAGACATGAAAGACCGTCTGATCAAAAACCTTTCCAAAGGTTACCGCCAGAGAGTTGGCCTTGCACAGGCGATCCTTGGATATCCGGAAGTGATCATCCTGGATGAGCCTACAGTAGGACTTGACCCGAAGCAGATCATCGAGATCCGTGACCTGATCAAAAGCCTGAAACAGAAACATACGGTTATCTTAAGTTCTCATATCCTTTCCGAGGTGAGAGCAGTATGTGATTACGTTCTGATCATTTCACACGGAAAACTGGTAGCCAGTGATACGCCGGACAATCTGGAACGTCTGGCAGCAGGTTCCAACAGTCTCCTTATGAAAGTAAAAGGCGAGAAAGATACCATCCGAAAAGATCTGGAAACGATCGAAGGCGTTACCGGTGTGGAAATGTCCTACGACAGCGACGAAGAACTGTGGAAAACAAAAGTTTCCATTCAGGAAAATGTGGATATCCGCGAAAAAGTTTTCTATGCTATGGCAAAAGCAAACTGCCCGATCTACGAGATGCAGGTTAAGAGAGTTTCTCTTGAGGATGTATTCCTTGAGATTACCGAAGGAGAAAAAAAGAAATCCACCGGGAAACAGGAAAGATCACAGTGGAAACCGGTAGAAGATAAATCTTCGGAAACAGAAAAATCTGAGAAAACGGAGAAAGCTTCAGATAAAAAAGAGGGGGATCAGTCATGACAGCAATTTTTAAAAGAGAACTGAAAAGCTATCTGACCTCCATGGTTGGATATCTCTTCATATTTTTTGTCCTGGTGCTGACTGGAATTTATTTTTCCGCATATCAGCTCTCAGCAGGTTATTCAAAATTTGAATCTACATTAAGCGCACTGACCTTCGTGTTCCTGATCGGTGTGCCGATCCTTTCCATGCGTGTACTTGCAGAAGAACGTAAACAAAAAACAGATCAGCTGCTTCTGACAGCGCCGATATCTGTGTGGGATATCGTATTTGGAAAATACCTTGCACTGGTAGCCGTATTTGCCATTCCGGTTGTGATCATGTGCTTTTATCCACTGATCATGAGTAAATTTGGAACCATTTCCTATGCTTCCGCATATACAGGAATCCTGGGATTTTTCCTTCTTGGATGTGCGAATCTGGCAATTGGTGTATTTATGTCAGCACTTACGGAAAGCCAGGTAATTGCAGCAGTACTTACTTTTGTATTTCTGTTTGCTTTCTATATGATGAATGGAATTTCCTCATTTTTCTCACAGACTTCCATGTCAACGGCAGTGGCATTCGGACTTCTGATCGTGGCGATCGCAATTATCATTTATACCATGATCAAAAATGTTCTGATCTCTGCAGTGATCGGAGTTGTAGGAGAAGTTGCCCTTGTGATCGTATACGTTGTAAAATCAAGTATTTTCCAGGGTGGTATCCAGAAAGTACTGAATGTATTTAATCTGAGCGGACATTATGAGAACTTTACAAACGGTGTGTTTGACGTGACAGGAATCGTATATTTTATCTCTGTCGTTGCAATCTGTCTGTTTCTCACCATGCAGTCCATTCAGAAGAGACGCTGGAACTAGGGGGTGAATGGAAATGAAATTCAGTGAGAAATTCAAGAAAAATAAAAGCGAGGCAGTAGAGACAGAAACTGCGCAGGATTCCGGGAAAAAGAAACATAAACCAGATCCGAAAAAACTGGTAGGCACTATCAGTAAAAAGCATATTAAAAATGGTACTTACAGCATGGCTATGGCAGCGATCTTTATCGTGATCGTAGTTGTGATTAATATGATCGTAGGTGCAATCCCGTCTAAATATTCGCAGTTGGATGTAAGTTCATCCAAGCTTTATACCATCGGTGATGAGACAAAGAAAGTGCTGAAAGCACTGGATAAAGATGTGACCATTTACCAGATCGCACCAAGCGGCTCTGAGGATGATACGATTTCCAACCTGCTGTCACGCTATAAAGATGAGTCCAAACATATTAAAGTTGAAGTAAAAGATCCGGTTGTAAATCCGAAATTTGCTTCTGAATATACAAGCGATGATCTTGCATCAAACAGCCTGATCGTAGTTTGCGGAGACAGAAACAAAGTTATCAATTACAACGATATGTATTCTACTTCTGTAGACTACAATACCTGGCAGCAGACCACGACCGGATTTGACGGTGAGGGACAGATCACAAGTGCTATCGGATATGTGACATCCGAGAACCTTCCGATCATGTACACGTTATCCGGACATGGCGAAAAAGATCTGGATTCCAGCTTTAAAGAGGATATCCAGAAAGCCAACATTGATATCAAGGATCTGAACCTTCTCACAGAAGGAAAAGTTCCGGACGATGCTGACTGCCTGATGATCGTATCTCCGACGAGCGATATTTCCGAGGAAGAAAAAACAGAGATCCTGGATTATCTGGAGGCGGGCGGAAAGGCCATGATCTTCTCTGATTATACACAGGATGATCTGCCGAACTTCGATGCTGTCCTTGAAAATTATGGCGTAAAACGTGCAGCAGGAATCGTATTTGAGGGCGACAGCCAGCATTATGGAATGCAGATGCCGTATTATCTGGTACCGACTGTTAACAGCACAGATGCAAGCTCTGAGACCGCTTCCGCAGGCTCTTATGTACTGGCTCCATATGCACAGGGTATTCAGAAAACAGATGACGTAAGAGATACCGTAACGATTGACAGTATCCTGACAACTTCTGACCAGGCTTACTCTAAGACAAACATGCAGAGCAGCAATATCGAGAAAGAAGACGGAGATGTAGACGGACCGTTTGATCTTGGTGTTGCCATTACTGAGAAACTGGATGATGACAAGGAAACACAGATCGTTTACTACTCCACAGCAAATCTGATGGAGAGTCAGGTAAACCAGATGGTATCCGGCGGAAATGAAAAACTTCTTCTGGAGTCCTTAAACTGGATGACCAGCACAGATGACGGCAATTCCGTTTCCATCCCATCCAAGAGCCTTGAGTCTACAAGCCTGACCGTAACGGATCATGATGCAGCCTTCTGGAAGATCTGTACTATTGGTCTGATCCCGGGAGTGTTCCTTGTTGCAGGATTTTTAATCTGGCTTAAGAGGAGAAAAGCATAATGAAAAAATCAACAAAACTTGTTTCAGCTGTTGTTGTTCTGGCAGTTCTAGGTGGTACGTATGTGGGACTGAATACCTACGTATCCAAAGAGGAAAAGACAGAGAGCAGCAGTGAGGAGGAAAGCAAAACAGAAGTGTTTTCCGTGAAAACGGATGACATCAAATCTCTGGAATTTATCGTAGACAAGAAGGAAACTACCTTTGAGAAAAAAGATGATTCCTGGGTGAAAAAAGATGAGACTGCTTTCCCTGTAAATCAGACAACTCTGGATTCTGCAGCTTCCGCCATCGAAAAGGTGGAAGCTGACAGGGTTCTGAAAAAAGTAGACGATCTTACCGAATATGGACTGGATTCCCCGTCCAATACGGTGACCGTTGATACCAGTGATGGCACAACCAAGTTTAATATCGGAGATGAGAATACTTCCACGAATCAGTATTACATTTCCAAAGATGATGATGACAGTACTGTGTATGTAGTAGCGGCAGATACGGTCACTCCGTTTATGAAATCTCTTTACGATTATGCACAGGGAGAAGATTTCCCGACAATTGATTCTTCCACAGTAAAGAAAGTCCAGGTAAGCGAGGATAAAGATTCCTATGTTCTGGAAGAAAATTCTGATGGAGCTACCTGGGATGTTTCCAGCGATGGAAGCAGTGATAAAGAAACTGCGGATACTACAGCAGCAGGAAATGTAACCTCCGGACTTGGAAATTTTGCATATGATCAGTTTGTAAATTATAATGCAGAGGATCTTTCACAGTATGGCCTTGATAAGCCGTATGCGACGATTACAGTGGATTATCAGGAAGAGGTGAAGGATGACAGCTCAGACAGTACAGATTCTTCAGAAAAGGATTCTACAGCCTCTGAGAGTGATTCTGAGAGTGTCGACAGTACTGATGATAAAGCTTCAGCAGAAAACAGTTCGACAGATAGTTCTGACAGCACGGATGCTTCTGATGACAGCAGTTCTTCAGAGGATACCAAGACAACAACAGTAGATAAACAACTTGTTATCTACGTTGGCGATGAAGCAAGTGATGGCAGTCGATATGTAACTGTGGATAACAAACATATTTATACAATGTCCGCGGATACTCTGAGCGCAGTTATTGACAAAGCACCATCAGATCTCTGGTCACTGATCGTCAATTATCTGTCTGTAAAAAATCTGGATCAGCTTCAGGTTACTTACGGCGGCGCAACAAATACTGTAAATGTTTCACGTGAAACATCCAAAGATGATGACGGCAATGACAAAGAGACAACGACTTATCAGCTGGATGGTAAGGAGATAGAAAGTACAACCTTTACCACTTTCTATAACAAGCTGATAAATATGGCAGGCCAGAAGAGACTGACGGACGCTTATACACCGGCTACAGACCCGGAGATGACTGCTGTATTCACAGACTCTGATAAGAACCAGACAACCGTTACCTTCTACACATATGACACAAACTATTACGCAGCTGTCGTTGGAAACAAAGTATTTCTCGTAAACAAAATGACGGTAAAAGAAATGTTTAATGCATATGAGACACTGATAAACGGTGAATCAAAAACAGAAGCCACAGCAACACCAACGGCTGAGGCGGAAAAATAAAAAATAAAACTAAGCCCCGGAATTCCATGGATCAGGAGTTCCGGGGCTTTCTATAATAAAAAAACCTGTACAGTGGTTTTTCAGTCCACCGTACAGGTTTTATTTTTTTTATATCCAACAGAAGGTTCGGGGGAGCTTCTGTCAGTTACATATTAGTTAAGCAAGACCTCTTTCTTCCAGCCAGTCGAAGAGAACGATTTTTTCTTCTTTCTTTCTCTTGGCCATGTGATTGAACTGAAGGATTGTCAGGATCGTGAAGATCACAAACAGTACAGCCAGTACAATTACAGAAGTAGTAATGCTTCTGCCACCACTGATCGTTGCACGGAATGCATCAACTGTGTAGGTGAATGGCAGGTATGCGTGAATCTTTGCAACAAATGCAGGAGAAATCTCGACCGGATAAGTACCGGCAGATCCTGCAAGCTGAACGACCATGAATACCAGCATCAGGAAACTTCCTACTTTACCAAGTGTAATGTTGAAGAAGTACATCATGGATGTAAAGGTCATTGCTGCGAGGCAGGCGAAGAGAACTGTCTTGCCCATCTCAGCAGGGGTGAATCCGTTAAATGCATGTAACAGAAGGATCAGACAGATTGCCTGAAGCATTGCTACCGGATAAAGTACGGAAGCTTTGCTTGCCCACCATGCAAAACCGGATTTCAGTTTGCCTTTATACTGAGCCAGAGGATACATCAGGCAGAATGCCAGTGCACCAACCCAGAGGCCTACAGACATCATATAAGGTGCCATTGCGTGTCCGTTATTCGGAACATCGGTAAGTTTTGTTTCATCGCTCACAACAGGTGTTGCGTACATTTTAATTGTTTCATCACTTGCTGAGTTATCTTTAACTGTTTTAGCTCCATCACTGAGGCTTGTGGTTAATGTCTTGGAACCATCTTTCAGTTCTTTCATACCACTTCCAAGTTTCTTGGAACCATCATACAGCTGAGAGGAACCACTCTGGATCTGAGCAGCACCATCTGCAAGCTGTTTCGCACCATTGTTCAGAGTGCTGTTGTTACTTACAAGTTTCTTGGTACCACTGAGAAGAGTTGAGGTACCGTTTGCTAATGTCTTAGTTCCGTTTGCAAGAGTAGTAGCACCGCTGGAAAGAGTTTTAGCTCCAGTGGAAAGCTGACTGGTACCGCTTGTAAGAGCAGAACTGTTAGCGGCCAGTTTAGCGACGCCATCTGTGTATGTCTTAATTCCTGTAGTCAGTGTTTCAGAACCATCGGCAAGCTGACCTGCACCGGATTTCACCTGCGGAAGTGCGCTTGTGATCTGTTTTCCTGCTTTTTTCAGACTTGTTGCGCCATCAGTAAGTTTCTTGTTGTTTGCGGTTAATTTATCAAATCCATCGTTCAGAGCTTTGATTCCGGCGGCTGCTTTCGGGAAAGCTGCGGTACCAGTCTCCAGTTTCTGAAGTCCGGCGGAAACAGTTTTTGTTCCGGTATTTACAGCTGTTGCACCCGCGTACAGCTGCTGTGTAACAGCGGAAAGCTGAGAGATCATATCTGTAGGAAGCTGACCTGCAACTGCGCCCATTGTAGTAGCGGCTGTGCCCATTTCTGTAGCACCGCTGCCCATTTCTGCTGCACCATTGCTCATTTCTGTAGCACCACTTGTCAGTCCGTCTGCAAGCTGGTTCAAAGTTGCTGCAGCACCTGTCAGAGTCTGTACACTGCTCTTAATATCCTCAGTTTTGCTGTTCAGCTGTGAAAGTGCATCTCCAAGTTCTCCCTGAACTGCATCAATTTCACCATTTACAACGCCCAACTGGGAAACCTGATCAGAATATCCGGCTGCAAAGGAAGTATCTACCTGAGAAGCGCTTCCGGCAGCACCGGACAGAGTATTGATCACATTGCTGAGGCTTTCAGCGGAAATTTTTCCATCTTCATCCTGTGCGCTCTGAATTGCCTGAAGTTCTGCAACAGCAGAGTTCATAGCCTGCTGTGCGGCATCAATTCTTCCGTTTGCGTCATTAAGTGTTGAAGTTGTTGTCTGTCCGTATGTATCCATTGCGGAGCTTACTGCACTGATCTGAGCTTTCATTCCACCAAATGCAGTACCAAGACCCTCTGCTTTGGAAGAAAGCATTGTACTTGCATCAGTAAGAGCACTTGCTGCACTGTTAAGACCAGGTACGATCTGACCGGTAACAGCTGACGCACCCTGAGTCATGGCTGCGGAAGCGGATTCCATACCAGTTTGAGCCTTAGTCATACCGGCGGAAGCAGATTCCATACCTTTCTGAGCCTTTGTAAGGCCACTGGAAAGCTGTTTGAAGGATTCTTCAGTAGTGCTTCCCTTCAGAGCAGAAACAGTGTCGTTAAGTTTTTTGGTTCCTGCTTCCAGAGCTGCAGTTCCGGATACCAGAGACTGAGAATCTTTAGTTCCTTTTGTAACGCCGGTATTTAACTGAGCGATACCATCAGAAACATCTCCAAGGCTTTCCAGAGCGGAGAGCTGTTTAGCGCCGTCTGCCAGTTCCTGTGCACCCTTTACATAAGCGGTTGTTCCATCAGCCAGAGTATCTGCACCGCTGACATACTTTGTAGCACCACTGGAAAGAGTATTGATACCTTCGCTTAAAGCTTTGGCACCGGATTCCAGGCTGCTTGCACCGCTTTTCAGTGCATCGGAGTTTTCATTCAACTGATCAACACCTGCGGTGTACTGTTTCACACCTTTATCCAGAGTGTCAACACCGGTTGTAAGCTCCGGTACCTTGTTGGTGAGAGTAGCGACACCACTGTCAAGCTGTTTTGCTCCATCATCCAGACTCTTGGCTCCGTCGTTAACCTGAGCTACACCATCGGTGTATGTCTTAAGTCCCTCTGTGAGACTGTCAGCACCGCTTACGAATGTAAGAGTACTTGTGGAAAGTTTTTTCAGGTTCTTGGTAATGGTTTTGTTACCATCAGCAGCTGTAGTCAGTCCGTCTTCAAGTTTTCCGGATCCGTCAGCAGCTTCCTGCATTCCGTCACCCGCTTCTGAGATAGAATCAAAAACGGTTTCTGTATAGGTTTCTGTAACCTGGGAGGCGATGTTGTCGCGAAGCTTCAGCATTGCTGTTTCACTGAGCTTGGAAGCGATGTAGTTGGTTCCCGGATTGGTCTGATATGTCAGCTCCATCTGCTTGGGGTTATCATCCATTACAGTAGCTGCATTTGCGGAGAAGTCTTCCGGAATTGTGATAACCATGTAGTAGGTTCCGTTTGCCAGACCGTCCTCTGCTGTTTTGCTGTCTACAATGTTGAATGCCATTGAGTCGTTGTCTTTCAGCTCATCCGCCATATCCTTACCTATACTTAGCGTCTTGCCATTATACTCAACTGGTTTGTCTTCGTTTACCACGGCCACCGGCAGGTTATCCACGCTTCCGTAAGGATCCCACATGGATTTCAGAAACAGGCCTGCATAGATGATCGGGATAACGATGATAGCGATTACAACGATAAGCATGAGCTTGTTACGAAGTAGGCTTTTCCATTCGTCTTTGATCATTTTACCTATCCCTTTCTTTATTTAGTTTTATATAAAGCTTAGTTGCTTAATCAAACTTTATTCCAGTAATGGCTTCAAAATCTATTAAACATACTAAATTCTATTAATAGCTCTCAAATCCATTATCAAACAAAGTGTTGATTTTCTTTACGTGATGTATTATACTAAACACAAAACATAGATACAACCATTAAATATTTACTGAATGTATATTAATGGACATAAATGCGAAAAATGTCTAATACAGAAAGATGATTTTTATGGCTGCAGACACGAACATGATATTATAGTAATTCCAGAAATACTATAGTTGAGAGAAAATGACCGAATCAAGGAAGCCCTCTCCGCGGGATTGCGAAAAGCAATAAGCAATAAGTAATAAGTAATGAGTGGGGACTTGCTTATATCAGGAGGAGTACAAACAAGTCCTGATAAACTGCGGAGCAGTTATTTGGTTATGAGCAAGTAGCGAAGCGGATTGCGAATATCCGCTTGACTATATGGTGATTTATGAACATGAAGTAGAGTAGAATGCGAATGTCCGCTTTACTTATTATAGCTTTACGGAATAACAGGGGGAAAAGAAAAATGGCCGAAAAAGTTGATAGAAGAGTACGGAAAACAAAAGCACAGCTTCGAGCAGGATTAGCACGTCTTATGCAGAAGAAGAGTATTAAAGAGATTACTGTGAAAGAACTGGTGGAAGAAGTAGATATCAACCGTTCCACGTTTTATCTTCATTATACAGATATTTACCAGATGTTAGAATCTATTGAGGCGGAACTGATGGATGAAGTTTCTCATTTAGTAGAAGATTATCCGCTTGATCCTCTTAACAATAAGGAGAGTTCTTATCCGTTTATTGAGCAGATTTTTACAATTTTGGATAATAATAAGGATATTTGTATTGCACTGCTCGGAAAAAATGGGGATATGGCGTTTGTCAGCCGAATCGAAAAGCTGATTGCGGATACAGTTCTGCATCGTCTGTCTATTCGTTTGCCTAAGAATAATCGGGATATTGAGTATGCGTACGCCTTTTGTCTGAATGGATGTGTAGGAATGATCAAGACATGGCTCTCTTCTGAAAACCAGGAATCTACACAGCATATGGCAGAGCTTACCCATAAGCTGATTGATAATACAACACATATGTATTTGGAACAGGCTTTAAGATAAAATAAGAGCTGATGTTTCACGTGAAACAATAATAAATAAAATACGAAAATGGGGTTGTCGCACTGACAATTGTTGCCTCCATATAGGACTTTTATATTTCATTGTCCTATATGAGGGTAGCATATCACAATGTGACAACCCCATTTTTTTATGCCATAGGTGATTACTCCGTAATGTTCCAATGACACAAAAAAATCTCCGGGCAGGATCACGCTGCGCCGGAGAGAAATTATGCCAATTATGCCGCTGAA
>OGQM01000709.1_pt1 | contig 27378 bp, 25 predicted proteins | sample 1553191 | NCBI WGS metagenome assembly OGQM01 (sample SAMEA2579954, study PRJEB22360) | human gut metagenome | biome: human gut; feature: human-associated habitat; material: faeces | place: Denmark | collected 2008/2010 | reverse complement strand
ATAAATATAAATATAAATATAAATTATCTTTAGATTGTTTGGATTAAATTAGGTATTTAACTGGATTATGCAGATGGAATTGAAAAGAAATAAAAATTACTAAAATTTGGAGTTGTACATATATAATGTGTACCTTTTTTTAATGGATGTAAAACGTAGATTCGAATTTACTGAAAATAAATGTAAGAAAATGCTTGCATAATTGAAAATGTGATGTTATTATTAACGCACAAAACACAAAGAGATGGAGTAGTAAAAGGAAGGTCTTTATTAGAGAGTTGTCGGTCGGTGCAAGACATGAAAGATTGAACTTTGAACTTACCATGGAGTGGTCAGGTTGATAAGACTTGGACGTATGCTTAACGTTAATGAAGCAGGATGTGATAGCATCTGAAATGAGTGCATTCTTAAATGAATGAAGAAGAGTGGTACCGCGGAAGTATTGTAATTCTAACCTTTCGTCTCTTCTGTCTAACAGGCAGCAAGAAACGATTGGTTTTTTTTGTTAGCTTGTTGTGCACACTATAGGAGGAAATGTATGAAAGCACAAAAAGTTGGAAAAATGGCGATATTTTCGGTAGGCGCCGTATTGTTCTCAGCACATGCTGGAGGTGGATTTGCCACAGGAAATCAGGCAAATACATATTATGTAGGTTTAGGATGGACTGGTATTGTGAGTGCCATAATAGCTATGTTGCTATTGATATTGACAATGCGAGAAGCCATGGTGATGTATAACCAGAGAAATTTAACAAGTGCAAAGGAATTGTTTGAAAACTTATATCATCCATTCGATAAGTTGGAAATTTTATTTGAGATCTTTTTTAATATCATGGTTTTGATGGCAGTTGCAGCAGCAATCAGTGGTGCTGCTAGTGCATTACAACAATACTTTGGATTTAATTATTATGCTTGTGTCGTTGCGGTTGGAATTGTGGTTCTTTGCTTAACAATTTTTGGTGCCAATGTAGTTCGTATGGCCAGTACATATATGGGTATGGCAATTTTGGTGACAGCTATTGTTATTTATGGTATGGGAATCATGAAAGGTCAAAATATTGGAGCTATTTTAGCAAACGATTTTACTGTGAATGGTTTTATGAACATGCCTAAAGCTATTTTAAATGCATTTACATATGCAGGCTTTCAATGTGTGACATTACCAACAATCGTTGCTTGTGGAGCTATCTTACCAGATCGTAAATCTTGTTCAAAAGCGATGTGGATCTCATTTGTGATGAATGCTGTTGCATTAGTTTTAAGTGTTTTGATGTTAATTTCTTGGAAGGGTGTTTATGGAGAAACAACTCTACCTACATTGACAAGTTTAAATGCAATGAATGCCAACTGGATGGTTGTTGTATATGGTATTTGTTTATTACTATGCTTAATTTCTACAGCAGTAACAACAACATTCGGATTTGTGGCTCGCTTTGAAAATATTCGTGTTTTAAAGAATGTAGAAAATCCAGTAAAGAAAAGAATTATTGTATCTGCATTTATTATTGTGGTATCTATGACGATTTCAATGGCTGGATTAACAAACATTATCAAATATGGATATGGTTATTGTGGATATTTAGCTATCGCAATTATCATCGTTCCATTCTTAACTGTAGGTGTATATAAGAATTATCATACAAAAAGTGTAGAAGTGAAAGAAGGAGTAGAAGTTTATGAAAACAATTGAAATGTCTAATTATTCAGTCGGAGAAAGCTGTTATAATGAAATCGGTAGTGTATGTGAAAAATACAACGTTAAAAAGGTTGTGTTGATTGGTGGTAAAAGAGCTTTGGCGGCGGCTGAGCCAAGAATTCGTGAAGCCATTAAAGAGACTGATATTATTATTACAGATTCAATTGTATATGGTATTGAATGTACAATGACAAACGTACATAAATTAACTTCAAATCCAAACGTACAAGAAGCAGATGTTATCTTTGCGATTGGTGGAGGAAAAGCAATTGACACTTGTAAAACCGCATCGATTGAAATGAATAATAAGATGGTCTTCTCATTCCCAACAATTTGTTCAAACTGTTCCGCCGCTACGGCCATTGCCGTAGTATATGATGATAATGGAGCATTGGACCACTATTCATATCCTCATTGTCCAGCACATATCTTTATCAATCCTGATGTTATCGCAAAAGCGCCAAGTGAATATTTCTGGGCCGGAATTGGGGATGCGTTGTCTAAACAATGTGAAGTTGAATTCGCAACACAAGGAAAGACTTTAGATCATACAGCAACAATGGGTTTGGCATTAGCTAAAACTTGTACAGAGCCATTGTTGAAATATGGTAAACAAGGTATGGCGGATTGTGAAAATAATCAAAACTCTGAAGCAATTGAAGCCATTGCTTTGGATATTGTTGTATCCACTGGATATGTTTCAAACTTAACAAATCAACCAGAATATTATTATAATTCAAGCATTGCGCATGCCTTCTATAATGGAAGTTGTTCAATTGCTCGAGATGGACACCACTTGCATGGTGAAGTTGTATCTTTTGGTGTATTAGTGTTATATGCATATGCCAAAGATGAAGAAAACTTAATGAAAATGGCAAAATTCAATAAATCAATTGGCTTACCAGTGACTTTGGCTGATGTAGATTTGAATGAAAGCCATTTAGAAGCTTTGACCCAAGCGGCTACGAAAACAAATGAGTGGAAAAATGCACCTTTCCCATTCACAAAAGAAGAGTTTATTGCCGCTATTAAAAAAGCAGATGCAGTTGGTCAAAGCTTATAAGAGATCGAGAAATCGATCTTTTTTTGTATATATTTTAGTTTTAAAGTGTATGTGAAATTTTGTGATTTGTATATTAACTTGCTTCATATGGTATAATAAACGCTGTAGGTGATAACTATGTTATTGTTTTTTAAAAGTTTACCAAGACTAGTACGTAGTGCTAGCAAAGATATGCATCGTCATTTCTCGATGACATTTTCTTCAATAATATCGATTGGTATTGCTTTGCTAATGGCTTTGTTTATATTTGTTATATATATGAATGTTGGTGGGTTCACAAATCAAATTGAAAGTGAATTCATGATTCAAATATCTTTAAATCCAACATTAGATAAAGAAGAAATAATGGATATATCAGATTCTATTTCTTCAATGACTTCTGTAAAGAAAGTGAAGTATTCAAGTAAAGAAAATGAACTGGATGCACTAATCAAAGAAAATGGTGCTATGTTTGAACAATATAAGGGAGATGACAAAAATCCTTTATATGATGTTTTAAATGTAGAATTAAAAGATAATACAAAAATTTCAAAAGTGACAAAGAAGATATCTAAAATGGATGGAGTTGTTAACGCAACTTATGGCGGTAGTGCAATCAATACAATGATTAGTTTATTCAAAAACATTCGAGTTTGGGGTAGTGTCTTTGTTGGATTAATGGTATTTATTGCGATATTTTTAATTCGAAATACGATTAAAATGACAATTTTAGTTCGAAAAGATGAAATTGCCATCATGCGTACGGTAGGGGCCTACAACTGGTATATTTCCTTTCCGTTTGTTTTAGAAGGGATTTTTATCGGCTTTTGGGGGGCGTTAGGACCAGTTTTAATTTGTATATTTGGATATACAGGTTTATATCATGTGATGGATGGAATGTTTTTTAGCGATATGATGAGTATGCTAAAACCATATCCGTTTGTTTTATATACTTCACTAAGTATTCTTTTAATTGGAATGGTTGTTGGAATGTTAGGAAGTTATTTAGCAGTTAGAAAATATTTGAGGTGGACACGATGAAAAAATATAAAATTGGTGCAGGTTTTTTAAGTTTAACATTAGCTTGCTCTTTAGTTATGCCCGTTTCAGCTGAAGATTATTCAAATACAGAAGCTTGGTATGCCAAGTGTAGTCAAGCTCAAACTTCGGAATCAGGTATAAAAGCTTGCCAAGGATTTCAAGAATATCAAAAGAATCGAAGACAAGATCTTCAAAAGAATATTGAATCTTATAATTCAAGTATTGCTTCTTTGCAAAATGATACGTCAAAAATGGAGAAGCTTGCTAAGGAACAAAAGGATTTAGTTGCGAATTTACAAACGCAGATCAGTGAAAAAGAAAAATCGATTGAATTGATTGAAAAAAATATTGAAGAACTGGACGATAAAATTGAAGCTAAAGAATCCGAGATTGAAGCTTGGAATGACCAAATTGAAACGCGAATGAAAAATGAACAAACAACAATTGGTACAAATATGATTATTGATTTGATTATGGGATCAGATAGTTTGAGTGATATGCTTCGTCGTATTTCTGGTGTTGAAAGAATCACTGAAGATGATCAGTCGCAAATAAAAAAATTGAATAAATTGAAAAAAGAATTGGTTTTGCAGCAAGACGAACAAAAGCGTTTAGATAAAGATGCAAAAAATCAAAAAACAGAATTAGAATCGCAAAAACAACAGGCAACAGAATTAGAGGAATCTTATAATACTCTTGTAGAGCAATATCAAAAACAAATTGCACAGCTTGAAGCAGAGAAAAGATCAGCACAAGTTGATATGAATAGTATTCGTGATTTTGTGATTTCAACAAACTTTTCAGGTTCAATTGAATCTGTATCTGGTTTTGTGTTCCCTGTACAAGGTGGAAGTAAAAGTGCTGGTACTTGGGCATATCCAGGTGGAGGACTTCACTTAGGGTTAGACTGGGCTGCACCAATTGGGACTGTAGTTGTAGCTCCTGCTAGCGGAGTTATCTTATATGCTGCAGCTCCTGTGGGAAGTAACACAGGTTATTTAGGTAACTGGAGTGGATATCCTGCTGGTGGAGGAAATACCATTGAAATGTTATGTAATGTGAATGGAACATTATATGCCATAAGTTTTGCACACTTATCTCAAAATATTTATGTTAGTGCAGGTCAAAGTGTTTCACAGGGACAAACAATCGCTTTGTCTGGAAATTCAGGAAATTCAAGTGGAGCACATACACATGTTGAGGTTTATAATCTAGGGTCAATGTCCGTTAGTGATGCTGTTGCGCGTTTTAGTTCCGGAGCTGATTTTGCTTGGGGAACAGGATGGTCTGGCACAAGTACTTCTTGTGAAGCAGGTAAAGCTGCACCGTGTAGAGAAAGACCAGAAAAGTTCTTTTAGTTAATAGGAGGAACATTATGATTGATTTAAAAGATGTATCAAAAGCATATCCCAATGGGGTACATGCTTTAAATCATGTCAATTTGCATATCGATAAAGGTGAATTTGTATATGTGATTGGTGCTACAGGTTCTGGAAAGTCCACATTAATTAAAGTGTTAAATGGTGAAATAGTTCCAGATGAAGGAACTGTTATTGTTGGTGGAGTAAATGTAGGAGCTTTAAAACATAGAAAAGTTCCATACTATAGACGAAATATTGGGTGTGTTTTTCAAGATTATCGTTTGTTGCCAAAATTAACGGTTTATGAAAATATTGCATTTGCATTAGAAGTTGTGGGGATGCCTCGTAAACAGATCCGTAAACGTGTATTTGAAGTTTTGGATTTGGTTGATTTGAAAGAAAAGGCAAGAAGTTATCCTGATGAGTTATCTGGTGGACAACAACAGCGTGTAACGATTGGACGTGCCATTGCCAATACGCCTAAAGTATTGATTGCCGATGAACCAACAGGAAACTTAGATCCCGAAAAAAGTTTAGAAATAATTTCATTACTTGAGAAAATCAACAAAAAATTGAATACAACAATTATGATGGTTACGCATGATAAGGTTTTGGTAGATCGATTTAAAAAACGTACAATTATGTTAGATAAAGGATATGTGATCCACGATTCGAATGTAGGTGGGTACAAGAGTTTATGATGAAAGGGTTACGAACTTTTTTATACGAACTTAAATATGCCTTTTTAGGAATGAAAAGACATATAATGTTATGTTTTTCTGCCATTAGTGCGATAGGTATTACATTACTTTTGATTGGTGCACTTTTAATTATTGGATTTCATGTTGATTATTTTTCAAATGGTGTACAAAAAGATTTGAGTATTCATGTTATTTTAAATGAAGACATTACAGATGAAAGTTCTATTGATGATGTCAAAAATGAAATATCAAAATTAAAGAATGTTGAAAATGTTGATTTTTCCTCCAAAGATAATGAATTAGAATTGATGATTAAAGAAAAAGGATCTGCTTTCAAGGCTTATAGAGGAGATTCAAACCCATTATCGAATGCATTTTTTGTCTTTGTGAGAAATGCTTCTTCAATCAATGAGACTAGCAAACAAATCAAAAATATTGATGGAGTTGCAAGTGTTGCTTTTGGGGGTGACAGTGTGACTTCATTAGTTGAAATGTTAAATATGATTCAAAAAATAGGAATCGGTATTGTTGCATTGTTGATTGTTTTATCATTGTATTTGATATATAATACAATTCGTACAACGATTGATTCGAGAAGGGATGAAATCTTGATTATGCGAACTGTTGGAGCAACAAATGGCTTCATCAGTAATCCGTTTATTGTGGAAGGAATCATTATTGGTTTACTAGGATCTGTTATTCCATATTTAATTGTTCATTTTGGATATCAAAAGCTTTACACAAGTCTAAATGGACAATTATTTACACCGATGTTTGCGTTGTTTAAACCAGATGTAATTAATTTTCAAGTAGGATCATCTATTGTTTTAGCGGGTGTTTTGATTGGTGGTTTTGCCTCTTTGTTGGCAGCAAGAAAATATTTGAAAATGAAAAGATAAAAGGATAGCAGAATAATAGATTGTTTCGTATACTTTTGTATAGAATTATTGGGGCGTTGAATTCGCCCCATTTTGTTTTAGAATAGGATGAGTTTATGAGTAAAAAGAGTCAAAAAATATTAATAGTATTATTATGTATTGCATGTTTTGGTGCTGGAATCAGTGTACCTATGATTTTAGATCATACATCCTCTGTAGATAGTAAAGAACAAAAAAAGTTTGGTACGATTTATTCTATCTTGAATACAGATTGGTATTATTCTAACAAAATAAAAAATCTAGATTCAACATTAATAGAACAAGCAATTACGGGAATGACGACACTTGATAAAGATGCACATACGAATTATTTCAATTTAGAGCAAGCTAAAGCTTTTTCAACAAGTCTTGAAGGAAGTAATGTGGGTCTGGGTATATCATTTTATTTGAATGAAAATAAACATTTTGTTGTTTCAAATGTATATATTAATTCCACTGCTGATAAAAAAGGATTAAAGCCAAATGATGAGATTATTTCAATAGATGATTTAAACTGTAGTGAAAATGATTCGGATTCTATCATTAAATATATCAAATCTCATGAAGGAAAGAGTGTAAAAATAAAATATCTTCGAGACGGAAAAGAATACACGACAAATTTGATACCAGGCACTTTTGATTCGACGGTTGTTTGTAATATTTATGATGGCTATGGAGAAATCATATTATCTAGTTTCTCGGAGAATAGCGGAAAAGATTTCTCGAAGGCAATGTCACGTCTTCGAGAAGCAGGAATAAAAAAACTAGTGCTGGATTTACGTAATAATGGTGGCGGTTATTTAAATGCTGCATTAGAAATTTCAAGTTCTTTGATTCCATCTAAATCTGTTGTTTTTAAAGAAAAAGATAAGAATGGTAAAATTACTAAACAAAAGACAAAGAATGAATTTAACCAAGTTAAAATGGATAAAATTGTTGTTCTACAAAATGAAAATACGGCAAGTGCATCCGAAGTATTGATTGGTGCTTTAAAAGATAATTTAGGCGATATAGTCACTACTGTTGGCACAACATCTTATGGTAAAGGTACAGAACAGGTGACTGTACCATTCTCAGATGGCACAAGTTTTAAATATACTGTGGCAAAATGGTATACGCCAAATGGAACAAGTATTAATAAAAAAGGGTTTAAACCAGATATTGAAGTTGAGCTTGGTGAAGCTAAGACAACATCGTATTATAAATTCAAGAAAAAGGATGTTATTAAAAAAGATAGTGTGGATGATAATGCCAAAGCCCTTCAGGTATATCTACAATATTTAGGATATAGTGTAGATCGAACCGACACATATTTTTCAAATACAAGTTCTCAAGGCTTAGTCAATTTTCAACAGGATAATGACTTAGAAGCTACAGGAGATTGCGACAAGACGACTTGGGATTTATTGGTAGAAAAAGTATTGCTGAAGATGAATGAAACACCTAGCGATGATGTACAAAGACAAAAAGCGATCGAAGAGGCTCAAAAGTAGGTATAAGCCTACTTTTTGTATATAATGGAGAAGAAGGATGTGAAGCTATGAAAGATCAGTTTGAATTAGTGTCTGAATATAAACCGAGTGGAGATCAGCCAGAAGCGATTAAAGAATTAATTTCTGGTTTAAAAGAAGATAAAAAGTTTCAAGTATTGTTAGGAGCTACAGGAACTGGAAAAACATTTACCATCTCAAATGTGATTGCTCAAGTCAATCGACCAACCTTAGTCTTTGCACACAATAAAACGTTGGCAGGCCAATTATATTCGGAATTTAAAGAATTCTTTCCACACAATCGCGTGGAATATTTTGTATCTTATTTTGATTATTATCAGCCAGAAGCTTATTTGCCAAAAACGGATACGTATATTGATAAAAATACAAAGACAAATGAAGAATTGGACATGCTTAGAATGGCAGCTGTCAACAGTGTTTTGGAACGAAGAGATACAATTATTGTAGCTAGTGTTGCCTCAATTTATGGAGCTAGTAATCCAGAACAATATCGTCACATGATTTTTACTTTAAGAAGCGGTCAAATCATTGAAAGAAATGAATTGATGCTAGCGTTAGTACATCAACAATATAAGCGTAATGATACGGATCCATTACGTGGAACATTTAGAGTTCGTGGAGATGTGATTGAAATTACACCTGGTCATACGGATCGTTATTTGATTCGTATTGAAATGTTTGATGATGAGGTTGAAAGAATTTGTGAAGTAGATCCGGTAACGGGACATGTGAATCAGTCATACCAATTGTATATTATTTATCCAGCTAATGGTTATGCGACAAGTATGGATATTATTAATCATGCTGCAGATACAATTGAAGAAGAACTTGAGGAAAGATTAGCGTATTTTGATGAACAAGGGAAGCCATTAGAAAAAGAGCGCTTAGAACAACGCTGTCGCTATGATATAGAGGCCTTAAGGGAGTTTGGTGTATGTCCAGGTATTGAAAACTATTCAAGACATATTGATGGCAGAAAACCTGGAGAACGTCCTTATACATTATTTGATTATTTTCCAGATGATTATTTATTAGTAGTTGATGAAAGTCATGTTTCTTTACCACAAATTCGCGGTATGTATAATGGAGATCGTGCAAGAAAACAAGTGTTAGTTGATTATGGCTTTAGACTTCCAAGTGCTTTGGATAATCGACCACTACGTTTCAATGAATTTGAAGGATTGGTTAAAAATGCGATTTTTGTATCTGCAACACCGGGTGATTATGAATTGGACCAAACACATGGAGAAATTGTTGAACAAATCATTCGTCCAACAGGATTATTAGATCCTGAAGTTGAAGTGCGTCCTATTGAAGGACAAATTGATGATTTGGTAGATGAAATCAAGGAGCGTATTGAAAGACATGAAAGAACATTGATTACGACATTAACGGTTCGAATGGCGGAAGATTTAACCTCTTATTTAAAAAATTTGGATCTAAAGGTAGCTTGGCTACACCATGAAGTTACAACGATTGAACGTACTGAAATCATTCATGATTTACGCCAAGGTAAATATGATGTACTTGTAGGTATCAACTTATTAAGAGAAGGTTTGGATATTCCGGAAGTCAGTTTGATTGCGATACTAGATGCGGATAAAGAAGGCTTTTTAAGATCACGAAGGTCCTTAATTCAGATCATTGGTCGTGCAGCACGTAATGCCAAAGGTAAAGTTATTATGTATGCAGATAAGATAACAGAAAGTATGCAGGAAGCCATGGATGAAACTGCAAGACGTAGATCGATTCAAATGGAATATAATGAAAAACATGGAATTGTTCCAAAGACAATTATCAAACCAATCCATGATGTCGTTCGTTCTAAAGAAACAAAGGAAATGGCAGCTAAGTATTTGAAGAAGAAAAAATTGCCGGTAAAACAAAAGGAAAAGATGATCAAAGAATTGGAGCAGGAAATGAAAGAGGCAGCTCGTACTTTAGATTTCGAAAGAGCAGCACAATTAAGAGATATCTTATTTGAGATGAAAGGTGAAAAATAACGTGGTTCAAAAAAAGAATGGAATTGTCGTAGTAGGTGCGATTTTTGTGGATATTAAAGGCTTTCCACAAGATATATATGTTCCTGATGGGAGAAATGCAGGATATATTGAGTATATTCATGGTGGTGTAGCACGAAATGTTGTAGAAGATATTGCAAATTTAGGTTTAAACTCAACATTTGTTAGTATTGTTGATAATACGGCATTAGGAGAAGATGTTAAACAGAGATTGCAAAATCGAAATGTGAATACAGATTATATGAAATCTATCGAAAACGGTATGGGTACATGGCTAGCTGTTTTTGATCATAATGGAGAATTAGCGGGTTCAATATCTCATCGTCCGAATTTAATGCCGATCTATTCAATTTTAGAAGAAAATGGAGACGCAATTATTGAAAATAGCGATTCTGTGGTGGCTGAAATAGATATGGACGAGGAAATTGTTGAAAAAGTTGTTTATTTATGTCAAAAACATAATAAAAAATTATTTGGTGTTGTCAGCAATATGAATATTGCGATTGAAAGAAAAGATCTTTTGAAGCAATTTGATTGTTTGATCTGTAATCAATTAGAATCGAGTATTCTTTTTTCAAGAGATTTTAAAGAGATATCAGCAGAAGAATTAAGTCATACATTGATTGATGAACTGCAGCAATCCGGATTTAACTCTTTGATTGTAACACTTGGTGAAGCGGGATCTTTATATGTGAAAAACAATGGTGAAAGCGGCTTTTGTCAGGCTCGTCAAATCGAGGTAAAGGATACAGCAGGAGCAGGAGATGCATTTTGTGCTGGGACAAGTGCTGGACTAACTTATGGTAAGAGTATGCTTGAGGCTATGAAGATAGGTAGTCATTTAGCTAGTTCTGTCATAGCTTCGTGTGAAAATGTATGTCCTTGTTTTTCGCAAGATAAATTTGATATTGTGAAAAAATGAACAAATGTATTGCACTCAATATATTGATGTGCTATATTATTCACGAACATAGATTCAATGAGTTCTTCGGGGCAGGGTGTAATTCCCTACCGGCGGTAAAAGTCCGCGACCCACGCAAGTGGCTGACTTGGTGTAATTCCAAGACCGACAGTATAGTCTGGATGGTAGAAGACGCAAAAGTATTTTTTGTATTTTTTGAAACCCCGAGAAGATTTTTTCTTGGGGTTTTCCTTTTTGAAGAGCTTATCAGAATCAAAAGGAGGAAGAATATGAAAAAATGGAATGTTCAAACACTTGTATTAACTGCAATGCTTGCAGGACTTGCCGGAGCGTTGATGTCACTGGAATTTTCGTTGCCGATGATGCCACCATTCTATAAGATTGATTTTAGTGATGTGCCAAGTATTATTGCCCTATTTAGTTTAGGACCTGTATCTGCAACTTTAGTTGAAGTGATTAAGTTAGTTGTAAAGGTTGTGACTGTAGGAACAAATACGGCTTATGTTGGTGAATTGGCAAATCTTTTAGGTATTGTACTATTTGTACTTCCAACTTGGTTTGTATATAAGAAAATGAATAAAACAAGGAAGGCTGTCGTTGTTTCATTGCTTGTAGGGATTCTAGTGCGTACGATATTTGCATGTTTCTGCAATGCATGTATTACTTTACCTTTGTATGCCAAAGCTATGGGTATGCCATTAGATTCGGTTGTACAAATGGTTGGTTCTGTAAATCCAAGTATTAAAGATTTAACTTCATTTATTGCACTTGCAACAATTCCATTTAACTTGATCAAAATATCAGCTAACTACATCGTTGGATATTTCTTAATGGAAAGACTTGCTGCGATTCGTCCAAACTTTAAATTTATCTATGAGGCAAAATAAGTATGATTTGTAAATATCAAGAATTAACACGCTTAGAAATGGAACAAATCGATCGGGAAAATGCAATTGTTTTAATTCCGTTAGGAGCTTTAGAACAACATGGAAATCAAGCACCTCTTGGTACGGATACACTGATTGCTGGGGCAATGTGTGATTATATTGAAAAAGAGTTAAGAGATGAAGACATAAATCTATTAATTTTTCCTGTAATTCCGATTGGATTGAGTACAGAACATAAAAATTTTTGTGGATCAATTACATTTAAACCAATGACGTATTATCATATGTTGTATGATATTTGCGAAAGCTTAGCGCATCATGGCTTTCAAAAATTAGTATTACTTGTATGTCATGGTGGAAATGCACCGGTTGCGAATCTTATTTCTAGAGAAGTTCGAAGTGATTTTGGTATATATCCATTTGTGTTAAATTCAGGAGCATTTGACAATCCAGAAGTGCAAGCAACAATTTCAAAAGGTAATACATTTGATTTTCATGGTGGAGAGATGGAAACTTCCATGGTTATGGCGATTGATGAAAGTTTGGTTAAATTAGAGACTAGTGAAAAGGGTATCCCTAAAAATAAGGCGATGCAGACGCATTTGTCTTGGTTAGGTACAGATTGGGTAACAGAACAAGGAAAACCTATTGGAATTGGTGGTGATCCTAAGGGGGCCACTAAAGAAAAGGGAGAAGTTATTTTAACGATTAGTGCAAAAGCAATTGTTAAAGATCTTATTTTAATTCGTGACTTTAAAGAATAGTTTTTTGAAACAGTTTACATTTGCGTAAAATGATTTCAATCCTTATAATTATGAGTATGATAAAAGTAGCCATCTTAGAATATGAAAAAGAAACAAAGGACATCGTTTTTCAATTATCTAAATTGTTTATGCATGAGGATTGGTGTTTTCGTCATTACTTAAAGGCGAGTGATCTCGCAAAACGGATGAAGGAAGAAGACTATCAATTATTTGTGTTTGATGAAATGTTTAAGACAAGTCGTATTGAAAGTGTATTTGTACATGATAATCCAAATGCAATTGTTATTTATGTTTGTGAAAATCCAATAAAAATACGGGCAAATGACGAGAGAAGTCGTGTATTCTATATTTCAAAGGAAAATATTGCAGAAGACATTTCAGCTTATGATCAAATGATTCGTTCGCAATGTATTCAAAGTCATGTATATGAATTTAATTATGATGGAGTTCGTATGAATCTTTCGTATGAAGATATTTATTATTTGGAAAAGAATGAAAAGATGGTGTATTTCTATACAAAAAAAGGCGTTTTTCATAAGCGTGACAGTATGAATGCACTTGAAGAAGTTTTTAAAGAGTTTGGCTTTTTACGAGTACATGTATCATATATAGTAAATTCAAAATATATTGTAGCTTGGTATAAAGATGAAGTTGAGCTTATAAATAAAGTTTTGATTCCTGTTTCAAGAGGGAAAAAGCGAAAGATATCGATGAAATAACCAATTTTTCCAGTAAAAAGGCGAGTTTTACCACTTGCCTTTTCTTTTGATTTTTGTTGTATATAATGAAAGTGTAAAGAGAAGTAAGAGCAGAGAAAACTTCTCTTGAGACAAAAAGAGAGCGGTGAGAAGATGACAATAACATAGAGTTGAAACGGAAAGTTTTAACTATAAAAAGTTGAAGCTATGGAGAGAAGGCTCCAAAGGTTAAGCTAGAGGAAATCTAGAAAAAACATTCAATGGAACTTAACAAGAAAAGGAAATAGGATTTTGATAAAGGGGTTTTATCAGGTGAATAATCACAGAAAGGATAGAGTACTTCGAATGTTAAGAATACCATCCAGTCTAGGTTATGGAACTTAAGATACTCATATATGGTCATACTTGAGAAAATGCTTAAGGAAAATGAATAGATAATTATAATAGGGATGGTAAAAAAAATTGGATAAGGTAGAAAAGTTATCTGATTTAAAAAGTGAATAAATAAATGAGAGCAGATGGAATGTCTGCTCTATTTCTTGTATAATGGTGGAGGTGATAAAAATATGAATATTAATTATTATGATAACCCATTTTCATCTAAAAGAATGAATATAATTGCGCGTAATGGAGTAGTTTGTACAGGGAATAATTTAGCTACACAAGCCGGTTTAAGGATGCTTCAAGCTGGTGGAAATGCTGTAGATGCGGCAATTGCAACAGCAGCTTGTTTAACTGTTGTAGAACCTTGTTCAAATGGATTAGGATCCGATGGATTTGCAATTGTATGGATGAAAGATAAAATGTATGGAATGAATAGTTCAGGACATTCTCCTTATTTGATTTCTGCTGATAAAATCAATGAAATTCCTAAACGCGGTTGGATTCCTGTTACAGTACCTGGTGCTGTAAAGGGGTGGAAAGCGTTGAGCGATAGATTTGGTTCTTTGCCATTTAAACAATTATTAGAACCAGCTATTGATTATGCAAAAAATGGATATCCAGTAAGTCCTGAAATTGCTCGTATGTGGAAAAAGGCGATTAGTGCAATCCCTAACAGTGATGAATTTAAAGGTTGGTATGATACTTTCACGTTTGAGGGAAAAACTCCGGAGCCTGGACAATTCATTCGTATGCCAAAACTTGCGGATGCGCTTGAAAAGATTGCCAATACAAATACAGATGCGTTATATTATGGAGAATTAGCAGATCGTATTGATGAAGAGTCAAGAAAATTTGGGGGCTTTTTACGAAAGAAAGATTTGATGGATCATGTTGCTGAATGGGTAGAACCAATTCATGTGGATTATCATGGCTATCAAGTTTGGGAATTACCACCTAATGGACAAGGAATCGTTGCTTTAATGGCTTTGAACATTTTAAATAATTTTAATTTCGAAAGTCGTAATGCAGAGTGTGTACATACGCAAATGGAAGCCTTAAAGATGGCATTTGCGGATGCAAAGGAATATGTGACAGATCCACAATGTATGAATGTGTCAGTTGATGATTTAATAAGTGTTGAATATGGTAAACAAAGAGCTAAACAAATCACAAGTTGTGCTTTGCCACCTTGTGTAGATAAGCCACATGGTTCTGGTACCGTGTATTTATGTACGGCAGATAAAGATGGCAACATGGTTTCATATATTCAATCAAATTATATGGGTTTTGGTAGTGGGATAGTCGTAGATGGTATATCTTTACAAAATCGTGGATATGATTTTAGTTTGAATCCTAATCATGTGAATTATTTAATGCCACATAAAAAGACATATCACACAATTATTCCTGGTTTTTTAACAAAGGATAATAAACCAGTTGGTCCATTTGGTGTAATGGGAGGTTATATGCAGCCTCAAGGTCATATGCAGGTTGTTACAAATATGATTGATTTTCATTTGAATCCACAAATGGCTTTGGATGCCAAGCGATTTCAGTGGGTGGAAAACATGAAATTTATTGTTGAACCTGGATTTGATGAAAATATCATTTCAGAATTAAAAAAACGAGGCCATGAAATTGAAATTGAGCCAGAATTGGCTATGTTTGGGCGTGGACAAATCGTTGTTCGGTTAGAAAATGGTGTTTATGTTGCAGGTTGTGAGTCAAGGACAGATAGTAATATTGCTTGTTATTAAAAATATGTGATAAAATTATATTAAATAGAAAAGTTGAGGAAATACACATGAAGCTTTTAGCTACAGATTATGATGGTACATTGCGTTATGCACAGGATGTAATGCCAGAAGATTTAAAATCGATTGAAGAATGGAAAAATAAAGGAAATAAATTTGTGATTGTCACAGGTCGTTCAAAAGAATCCATTGATGCACAAGTAAAATTGTTTAATCTACCATGCGATTATTTAATAACAAACAATGGTGGTATGGTTTTTGATGAAAAAGGAGAAGTATTATTATCAAACTATTTGAATTTTGATGTTTGTGTAGATATTTTACACAATATTAAAAAATTAGAGAGTGTTATTAGTTATGTTGTAAATGATGGCGTTCATCGTCATCGTATTGTACTTCAGGCCGATGCAGTGGATCACCGCTATCCAAACTTGAAACCAGATATTACTGAGGCTGAATTGTTAGATATGTCACACTTTGCACAAATTGTTTTATCTATGGAAGATACAGATTCGGCTTTAGAAGTAGCCAGCAAGATCAATGATTTGTATTATGAACAAGTTGTTGCTTATCCAAATAATTTTGTCGTTGATATTGTGCCAAAAGGTATTTCAAAGGCAACAGGTTTAGATTTCTTGATTGCGTATGCCAACATTAATGAAGAAGATGTATATACAATTGGGGATGGACATAATGATATTCCATTAATTGAATTTGGTGTACATGGGTCTGTAATGTCTTGTGCAGATGAAGATGTAAAAGCACATGCTCAAGTAGTATATGATTCTGTAAGTGATTTGATTTCAAAAAATATGTAAAAAAATAAGGGGGGTATTTTAGATGAGTTTATCCTTATCTGATATTACATTCCTAATTCGATTATTATTGGATATTTTAGTAGTATGGGGATTGATATATTCTGGTCTTAGAATTGTTCGTAATAATTCACGTACAATTCAACTTGTGAAGGGTGTATTGATTATAGTTTTAGTCAAGGCTTTAGCTGTATGGTTAGGTTTAAATGCATTGAATTATTTGATTGAAATGTTCTTAAACTGGGGTGTTGTTGTAATTTTAGTTGTTTTTCAGCCAGAAATTCGTGGTATGTTAGAAAAGGTAGGTAAAACAACTGCAATTTTGACAACGGATGTTTCAGTTTCACAGATTCAACAAATGATCAATGAATTGGTAGAGGCATGTTCACAAATGTCAAAATCAAAAACAGGAGCTTTGATCTCTATTGAAAGAACACAGAGCTTGTCTGATTTTATTCGTACAGGGATTGTGATGGATTCTGAAGTTTCGACTGAATTATTAGGGACTATATTTCAGTATGGAACACCAATGCATGATGGTGCTGTAATTATTCAGGGAAATAAAATAGCTTGTGCAGCAGCTTATTTTCCTCCAACCACTAAAGATTTGCCTAGTAAATATGGGGCTAGGCATAGAGCCGCTGTAGGAATTAGTGAAATAACAGATTCAATAACTATTATTGTTAGTGAAGAAACAGGAAATATTTCCGTAGCAGTAAATGGACAATTAACCCAATATCCACTAGAAGGATTGCAGCGTTATTTAACGAATATGTTAGTTCAAAATTCAACTCAAAACACATCTTCGATTCTTGTTCCTATGTTGAATCAAGCAAAATCTATGAGCAAACGTGCGAAAAAAATAGAAGATGATACAAATAAAGATGAGCGTGTAAAGGCAATTGAAATTGTAAATTTAATTGAACAAAAGAAGGAGGGCGATCAACATGGAATCTCCAAATAAAAGAGGCCCTTCTGTATGGCTTAATGAGTTACGTGGTTTATTGACTTTAGTTTTTCAAAAAGTCAGTAAACTCGTTGACCGTGTGCTTTTTGATAAAAAAGGATCAGTAATTATTTCTTTAGTTTTATCCATTATGATTTGTGTTGTAATCAATTATGAAGATATTAGTTTAAAATTGTTTAATGATACAAGAACAACTGTGGATCTAAGAAATGTAGTTGTTGAAGTATTGGCAGATACAGAAAAATATGATATAGCTGGTGTGCCTAGTACAGTGGATGTTTCACTAACTGGCGATTCTACTAGCATACAGGTATTTCGTTCGAAAGGTAGTGTACAAGTTGTAGCGGATTTAAAGAAGTATTCTGAAGGTGAAAACATCATTAATTTAAAGGTTAAAAACTTGCCAGAGAAAATCGAAGCGGTGATTGATCCGGCAACGATAGATGTTACGCTTTCTAAAAAGGTTACAAAAACATTTACAATTCAACCAGAATTGTTAGTAGGAACAAATCAAAAGGTAAGTGATTTTGATACGCCTACATTGGATACAATGACTGTTAAAATTACAGCGAGTCAGAATCAATTGAATTCAATTCGCATTGTAAAGGCATTGATTGATTGTACTGGACAACTTCAAGATTTCGAGGCCAATGCAACTTTGGCAGCATATGATGCCAAGGGCAATCGTGTAAATGTTATATTATCGCCAGAGACGGTACATGCAAATGTGAAATTAGCTAAAAATACATCAGACAAGGAGGATTCAGAGTAATGGGTAAGTATTTTGGAACAGATGGAGTTCGAGGAAGAGCAAATGAAGGTTTAACTTTAGATATGTCTATTAAAATTGGACAATATTTAGGGTGGTATTACGGAAAAGAAAAACATGCAAAAATTTTAATTGGAAAAGACACTCGATTGAGTGGAGATATGTTTGAGTTAGGTCTTGCAGCAGGTGCTACAAGTATGGGAGCACAAGTATATTTACTTGGTGTTTGTCCAACTCCAGCAATTTCTTATTTGGTTCGTAAAGAACGCTTTGATTGTGGAATCATGGTTAGTGCTAGTCATAATCCATACTATGATAATGGAATCAAATGTTTTAACCACAATGGGGAAAAAATGGAAGAAGAATTACTTCTTGAAGTTGAAAAATATATGGATGGTTTAACAGATTTAATTCTTGTTACCGGAGATCACATTGGTGAATATTTTGAATGGGAAGATGGACTAGAAATCTATATGAGCTGGTTAAAGGAATGTGTTCCTGTAGATTTATCAGGTATGAAAATTCTTTGCGATTTGGCAAATGGTTCTGCTACAAGTACAGCTGTTGAAACATTAGATTCATTAGGAGCTACTGTAGATGCTATCAGTAATTCTCCAAACGGTATTAATATCAACAATAAGTGTGGTTCAACACATCCTGAAGCTTTACAAAGAATGATGCGCGAAGGCGACTATGATATTGGTTTAGCTTTTGATGGAGATGCGGACCGATTAATTATGGTTAACTCAGATGGAGAATTGTGTGATGGAGATTACATCCTATACATTTGTTCTCGTTACATGAAATCTGTTAATCGTTTAAATAAGAATATGGTTGTTACTACAGTTATGGCTAACCTAGGTTTATACAAGGCTTTAGATGCGAATAAGATTGACTATATTCAAACAGCAGTTGGTGATAAGTATGTGTTTGAAGAAATGCAGAAAAATGATTACTATATTGGTGGAGAACAAAGTGGACATATTATTTTCTTAGAACATGAAGTAACTGGGGATGGTTTAATGACGGCTTTAAAGATTTTAGAAATCATGAAGGCTACTGGTAAATCATTACAAGAATTGAGTGAAGGATTATTTATTTATCCTCAATTGTTGAAAAATGTAACAGTTAAAGATAAAAATGCATGTTTAGAAAGTAAAGAGTTACAAGAAGTAGTGGATTCAGTAGCACAAGATTTAGGTGATGAAGGACGTATCTTAGTTCGTCCAAGTGGTACCGAACCATTGATTCGTGTCATGGTAGAAGCTAAAACAGATGAATTGTGTGCTGAATATGTAAAGCGTGTTACAGATTTTTTAGAAGCAAATAATTTTTAGAAAGAGGGTGACCCTATGAAAAGAGTCATAAACATTGTTGAAGATGAAAAAGACATCAATAATTTAGTTGCCCAATATTTACGTAAAGAAGGATATGAAGTTCATTCATATTATACATATGAAGAAGCGAGTGCTCATGTCGTAGATGATGATGTGCATTTGTGGATCTTGGATATTATGTTGGATGATAAATCTGGATTTGATTTGATTGAAGAAATTCGTCTACAAGGACCAGAAACGCCTGTTATCTTTATGTCTGCGCGTGATAAAGAATTTGATCGTATTATTGGTTTAGAAAAAGGTTGTGATGACTATATCACAAAACCATTTTCACCCAAAGAACTTGTATTAAGAGTTAACAATATTATCAAGCGTGCATATCGTGATGACAATAATCGTATTAGTATTGATGGTTATGAATTGGATGAAGAACAAAGAAAGATCTATGCGGATAATGTGGAAATTGAATTAACGACAAAAGAATTTGATTTGTTGATGATGTTTATTAAAAATAAAGGAATCGCATTCTCTCGTGATAAGATTTTAGAAAATGTTTGGGATGAAAATTATTTTGGAAGTGATCGAGTTGTAGATGATACTTTGCGTCGTTTACGTAAAAAACTTCCAAATCTAAATATTCATACAATCTATGGATATGGATATCGTTTAGGGTGATACAAATGTATCCCCTTTTCTTTTTCTTATGGTAAAATGATAGTGATGAGGTGATATTTTTATGAAGGGACCTTCTTTTTATTTTCAAAAAATGTCATTAACACGACAAATTCTTTCGATTATTTTGACGGTTTTGATGTTTTTTATCATGTTTTTCTTTGTGTTTGTCAGCGATAATATTGATCGAACCATTACGAAACAAATGTATGAGTTGATTCTAAATCGACAAACCCCGATTGTTGGTTTAGTGGATTCAAAACAAAACAATAGTTTAGATGACATTTATGCTTTTTTAGCAAGTGATAGTGTACAGACAAATTGTATAATTCAAAATGATGAAATGAATGTTATATCAAATCAGAATTCTAATAAAAAGCCAGTTAATCGCAAGGTTTATGAGTATTTGTTAAAACAATCTAAAGAGATGGATTCACAGACGAATAATGTTTCACAAGGAACGATTACTGTCGCAAATTCGAAGTATTACTATCGCTTGATATATTGTCATGACGATATTATTTTGGCAAGCTTTATGGATGATACGTATGCAACACAGTTTAGAGATTCTTTAATTGATTCAACTGTTTATGTTATTGTGATTGCGTTTATGATCGTTTTCTTGATTATTTTAATGTGGGTATTCTCTATAATCCATCCTTTAAATTTGATTCGAAATTATATTGAACAAATTAAAGATGGTAAAGAAGTTGAGCTTCATTTAAATCGAAATGATGAAATTGGTGAAATGGCAACTGCGATTGTGAAGATGAATGATGAATTAAAAAAGCAAGATAAGGCAAAAGAAGACATGATACATAATATTTCACATGATTTAAAGACACCGATTGCGACTATTAAATCGTATGCAGAATCAATAAAAGACGGAATTTATCCATATGGCACACTTGAAAGTAGTGTAGATGTTATTTTAGATAATGCGCAACGACTAGAAAATAAAGTTCACTCTTTATTATATATGAATCGTGTTGAATATTTAGTAGCTAGTGATGCCGAAGGTGTTGTCACAAATATGAAGGACGTTGTTGAGCAGGTTGTATTAAATTCGGCTGTACTACGTCCCGAAATTCAAGTTATTACGGATGTAGAAGAAGTTTTCTTTGACGGCTTGATAGAAGCATGGCGTGTAGCCATTGAGAATATCATGGAAAATGCATTTAGATATGCAAAATCTTACATCAAAATTGAGGTTCGTGAAGATTGGTTATGTATCAGTAATGATGGGCCCAAAATGCCTGAAGATCGTATAGAATCCTTGTTTAGGCCTTATGAAAAAGGCGAAGGTGGTCGTTTTGGATTGGGTCTTTCAATTGTTTCAAAAGTTTGTAAGGCCAATCACTATATCGTAAAAGGTGAGAATAGTGAAGATGGAGTTCGTTTTATTATTTATCGAAAAGTAAAAAAACAAAGAAAGAAAAAAGAAAATAACTGGGTAAAAACCAAAGGAGAAAAAGTATAATGAATGTTGCGACAATAGGTTCAGGTGTTATTGTGGATCGTATGATTGAAGCAATGCGTTTAGATGGACGATATAATTTATATTGTGTTTATTCTAGAACGCAAGAAAGAGCTAAAGAATTTGCTGATAAACATGGTATTCAAAAGTATTATACGGATTTAGAAGAAATGTTGAATGATGAAAACGTAGACATTGTGTATGTAGCAAGTCCAAACTCATTGCATTATAAACAATCAAAAATGGCTTTGGAACACAAGAAGTATGTTATTAATGAGAAGCCTTTTACACCGACTTTAAAGGAGTGTAATGAACTATTCGAAATTGCTAAAAAGAATGGTGTTTATATTTTTGAAGCCATCACAAATGTACATCTTCCAAATTATCAAATTATTAAGGAAAATCTATCAAATTGTGGAAATATTAAGATGGTACAATGCAACTTTTCGCAATATTCATCAAAATATCAAAGATATAAAGATCATAATCAAACGAATGCCTTTGATCCGAAATTTAATGGTGGTGCACTAATGGATATCAATGTATATAATCTTCATTTTGTGACGGGATTATTTGGTAAACCGAAAGATGTTCATTATTTTAAGAATGTTGGATATAATGGCATTGATACAAGCGGAATTATAATTATGGAGTATCCAGATTTTATCGCAACTTGCACAGGAGCTAAAGATTGTTCAAGCCCCAATGCGGTATATCTTCAAGGGGATAAGGGAACATTGATTGTTTCTGGTGCAAGTAGTGGCGTATGTAAAGATGTTTTCTTTGATGCTCCAAAGAAGGATCAGATTGGTAAAAAAGCTACAGATACAAAAGAAAAAATTAGTGTTGAACAGCCAAATCATATGTTGTATGAATGCAAAGATTTTATGGACATTATCTTAAATAAGGATGATAAATCTTATATAACATATAAGGAACAAACGCAAATGGTTGTCGAATTATTAGAAAAGCTATCATGAAGATAGCTTTTTTTGAAATATGTACAATTTTTCTGTACTTTGACTTGCATCAAAAACATAATCAAGTTCATTAAAGCTAGTAATATCTTTAATGTCTTCAATCTCATTTTCAGCGAGATAGCGAATCATGGCCCCTCTAGCCATCTTGGCATACACTCCTTTTTCTTTACCATTTTCTTCAATAAAACGAACATCCACTAATGGTTTATATTTTCGAATGATTTTGGCATATTCTTCACTCGCAAGATTTAAAATTGGTTCATCGATTTGTTTGGCAAGATCCTCTTTCCAATAGTCATACAATGAGAATGGACATTTTGTCTGCATCTCTAAACGATATGGTGTAATTGCATCTAACGGTTTTAATAATCCATAGAAACCGGAAAGAATATAAAGATGTTCTTGAATATATTTCATTTGATCATCTGTAAATACATGAGGAGCCATATATTGATATTGAATGCCGGAATAAGAAAGTATGGCAGGTGTACAATTTTTGTCTAGACTCATATTTTGAAATTGTTCATATGTAGTTTTGGCAATTGTATCGGAACATTTCAAATATGATTTTAATTCTTCATAATCTAAACTTTGAAGGTGATGTAAAAGTTTAGTTGTTTTTAATAGAAATAAAGGGGTTGTACATTGAATAACAACATCATCAATTATTTTCATCTTTTTGGCGGGAGATATAATTATTTTCATACAACTATTGTATAATAACTTTTAAGAAAAGGAAGTGAAGATTATGGTAAAAACAGAAGAAATGTTAAAAAATCTAGAGGATTTGATCAATACGCCAAGTGTCGTCGGTTTCTATCCTGAAATTCATAAAAAATTAAGTGAAATGGTTGGAAATCTAGGATATGAGCTTGAATTTGATAATAAGCGAACTGCTTATGTTCGCATACCAGGTAAAGATTCAAGTAAGACAGTATGTGTAGGTGCACATTTGGATACGATTGGTTTGCAAGTTCGGCATGTGATGGAAAATGGATGGATCGAAGTGAAAAACTTGGGTGGAGTCAATTTTCATAATATTGAAGGTGAAAATGTATATATTCATACACGTAGTGGTAAAACATATGAGGGTATGGTGATTTGTAAGTCACATTCTACTCATGTGTTTGATGATGCGAGAAGTCGTGAGCGTGATATGTTTAATGAAGCCATCTTGTTAGATGAAGACGTAAGTTGTGCTAAGGATGTGTATGATTTAGGTATCGAGCATGGGGATTTGATTAGTGTCGAACCACGTTTTAAACGTACTGAATCTGGTTTTGTTAAATCACGTCATATTGATGATAAAGCTATGGTTGCAGCTGTGATTGAAGTATTGCGTCAATTAAAAGAAGAAAATTTGACGCCTGCTTATAATACATTATTTGCGTTTCCTATCTTTGAGGAGATTGGGCATGGTGGTGCATATGTTCCTAGTGAAGTAAGTGAATATGTTGCGTTGGATATTGGCTTGATTGGTCCGGATAATCATGGTTCGGAAAAGAAAGTATCGATTGGAGCGAGTGATAATTATTCTCCTTATGATTGGGAATTAACGACAAAATTAATCAATTTGGCTAAAGCTAATGATATTCATTATTGCGTAGATACATATTATCGCTTTGGTTCGGATGCCACGGCAGCCATTCGTGCTGGAAATAATATTACCCCTGCGGTATTTGGTGTTGGTTGTATGAATTCTCATGGCTATGAAAGAACGAGTGTTCAAGCTATTGAGGATTGTGTAAAACTAACCAAGGCTTATGTTTTAAGTGAATAATAAAAGAAGGATATCGATTTTTTTCGATATCCTTTCTTTTGGTTATTATTTAATGTGAAATGATATTTATAACCATACATATAATATACCATCTATAATTAAATTATTAGACCAATATCACGAAATTGGTCGATAGAAACAAAATATTAAATAATTTGAGATAATTCATATCCATTATGAATTTCATTTAACATTTGTTCTTTCGCTTGTTTGAATACATCAAATTGTTTCTTTGCTTCATTTACGTTTTGATACACCTTCCAATCGCCAACTAAGTAGTATGGTTTATGTTCAATAAATCCAATTACGTCATCTAATGGATATCCTAGAAATACACCTATTTCATGAGGAAAGTTTTTTGTGTTAAGTCTTTTTTTGAGTTCTTGTATACACAGTTCAAAAGTATTTGGATATTGATAGGATTTTAAAAAGTTTTGAACTGCATTTGAGGAAATATAGTCTTTAAGTTTGGAATTGTATACATAAATGGTGTATTGAGATTCTTGTTCTATAAGAATAAAATAGATTCCTTTAGAATTGAATTGTTGATTATAGTGTTTGATCAATAATCGAATACTATCATCGTCTTTTGGAAGGTGAAACATATTGGCATATTTATATTGCTTCAAGGTTGGAGCACAATAATTGGCCAATAAAGATTCAAAACGTTGCTTAGGCATAATTAAGCTCCAATCACTTTTTTGATGTTTTCAATATCTTCTGGTGTACCCGAATTTTCTACTTTATATAGAATTTCACAACCATAGTCATCACTGATTTTATCTGCGGCTTGACAATAAGCATCACCATAACCTGTATCACCGGAACAAACTACGCCTTGAATCAAGGTACCATTGGCCATTAAGAAGCTTTCTACTTCTGCAGGAACATCGCCATATCCATCTGTATATGTAAATAAGATGTATGGTTCATCCATGTTTTCAGATCCATCATCAATGCGAAGAGCATCGATACCTAACGAATTCACAATTTCTTCGACATTGCCAGTACGGCTTGCGTATGCATATTTCATATGGGTTACCTCCTTAATAGTTAGTCGCTTCTAACTACCTATAGTATATACCATGATGAGTTAGTTGTAAATAACTTTGTTGGAAAAAATTTATCTTATGATATACTGTTTCTGTTTGACAGGAGAGTGTTTTATGAAAGTAAAAGATATGACGAAGGGAAATGAATTAAAACTAATTATTTTGTTTTCTCTACCTTTAATGTTAGGAAATATATTTCAACAACTCTATACAGTGTGTGATACAATCATCGTTTCAAGACATTTAGGCGTTAAGGCGTTAGCGGCTATTGGATGTTGTGATTGGCTTACTTGGATGGGAATAGCTGTAGTAACTGGGCTTGCCCAAGGTTTTTCAATTACTGTATCTCATGCATTTGGTACACATGATAAGAGTAATGTTCAAAAGTGTATTTCTGCTTTAGTTGTCAATGCGATCATATCGACTGTAGTTTTATTAGCTATTATTTATCCATTATTACCAAGAATTCTTGTGCTATTAAAGACGCCGGTTGACATTATGGATCGTGCATTGGCTTATACACACGTAATTTATATTGGTTTATTTGCGACTATGTTCTACAATGCGTTGGCAAGTATTTTACGTGCTTTTGGAAATTCAAAAACACCATTGCATGCCATGATCATTGCCAGTATTTGTAATCTTGGTTTAGATGTATTGTTTGTCATGGGACTTGAGTGGGGCATTATTGGAGCAGGTGTTGCAACAGTGATTGCACAAATTCTAGCTGGATGTTTCTGTTTATATCATGTATTAAAGTTAAAGGAATATATGCCAAATTCAATTTGTAGAGATTTGTCGTATTATATGAACCAGTTTAGACTGGGTATTCCTATGGCTTTACAGAATGTTTTAATTGCGATTGGTGGCATGGTTTTAACAAGTGCTGTAAATCGATATGGAACATATTTTCTTGCAGGTTTTACGGCTATGAATAAATTATATGGAGTGCTTGAAATTTCGGCTGTTTCTTATGGATATGCCATGGTTACATATACGGGACAAAATTATGGTGCAAAAAGATATGATCGTATTAAGAGCGGTGTAAAAAAAGTTGTGTTACTATCTTTAGCCACTTCCATTTTGATTTCTATAATACTATGGTTCTTTGGGCCATTCTTCCTTTCTTGTTTTATTTCAAATACAAGCCAAGGAGCTAAAGAGGCGATGACATACGGATTAACTTTCTTAAGATGTTTAACCATTTTCCTTCCAATTTTATATATGTTGCACGCATATCGCTCTACAATTCAAGGTTTATCGAATGCTTTTATTCCGATGGTGTCGGGATTATTTGAATTAATGATGCGAATTTCAGGCGCTTTAGTTTTACCTATCTTTTTTGGTAAATCTGGATTATATCCGGTAGAAGTATTGGCGTGGGTTGGTGCTGTTGTCATTTTGATTCCGAGTTATTATCATATGGAAAGAAATTTTCAAAATGTTTCAGAAAACAGTTGACAAACTATTTCATAGAGAATAAAATACGTACATACATAAGGCAAAGGCGCTTATAGTTCATGAAATATATGGACTGTAAATGCCTTTTTTCTTTGTGTAAGGGTTCAAATACTGGTAATATCGGGGATGGAAAAATCTTTGTCTATGATGTTGTTGATGTTGTTCGTATTTCAACATCTACTCGTGGTAAAGATGCATTAAAATATGAAGAATAATATATATCTTGGCTTGTAAAATTGCTTTTTTCTCTTATTCATTACAAGCCATAAGAAAAGGATCGAATTTAATATCGATCCTTTTCAGTTTAATAAATCGAATATATAAAACTAGATAGGGATAAATCAACCTTTAAAAGTCATAGGGATTTTA